>CDYX01032535.1_pt1 | contig 22468 bp, 19 predicted proteins | sample 554871 | NCBI WGS metagenome assembly CDYX01 (sample SAMEA3182061, study PRJEB8094) | gut metagenome | biome: human; feature: gut; material: Stool; isolation source: human stools | place: Canada | collected 2013-01-14 | reverse complement strand
GGCAAGTCTTTGGACATCGCATTAGGCCGGTATTTAGATAACAATGGGAATAAGGTGGATCAATACGTTCTGTCCCTCGAAAGAAAATCCAAAGAGTTATACGATCAGTTGCTTGCTATGGGCTGGGAACAACTCGGCGAAGAGTATTTCAAGCGGCTCGACCGCAAAAACGAAGAGGCGAAGAAAATTATCGGACAAACCGGAGGCATAAAACTATAATCAGCATACAACCACCTCAAAACATTCATATTATGAAAACTAAACGATTTCTTATTTTGACTGCGATTATTTGCATGGCGTCATTATTTTCTGTAGATTTGGCATACGGACATTATCCAGTATCCCCGTATGTGTTTTGCAATAATAATCCGGTAAATTTTGTCGATCCGGATGGAAAAGATTGGATTCGAAGCCAACAAACAAATCAATACGAATGGAGAGATAATGTGACAAAAAGTTCTCAAGCTCCATCTGGATATACATATGTTGGAGCAAGTAACAGTAGTATTTTGACAGATTTGGGAGTCGGATCATCGTATGATAAAAGTCAACCAATTTTTTCAGTATCTTTAGCGGGTGATTCTGATGCGCTAAAACAACCGAAGATTCAGTCAAGAAGCGGTTCCCTTATCACTACTGCAATATCTCTCGCAGAAGGGGCTGTCGGCCAAACTGCACAAGGCCACCTTGAGGTAGGAGCGAATGTGTCATACGGAAAGGCAACTGCTAACAATGAATCGGGTCGAAAATTTGAGGGAGTTTCGGTGTCCGCAACTTACTCTCAGCCGGGAGGACAACCGGCAGGCACGTTGCAGGTAACAAACAATGGAGTAACACAAGTTTCACCGCTCGGTCCTGCAGCAGAACCACATATTAAAGCTCCGGAAAGAGCTGTGTTGGTCGGGAATATTACGATTCCGGCTTCTCAACTTGCTCCGGGATCGCTGACAAATGCTTATATTGGGGTCGGAAATACAAACCCGAAAGATCTATTGCGGACAACAGTAGACTTACCCTTTAATTTACTAAACAGATAAATCATGCGACGATTTCTAAAAGTTCTCAATCTAACCTGTTTCTGCATACCCCTATTATTCGTGCAGTGTCACCACTCGCAAAATGCAGGTAACTGTGAAAAATATCTGGAATTAGCGCAAGCCGGTCAAAATTACATGTATAAATCCCGCTTCGAACTGAATCCTTCATTTCTGGATTCGGCATTGATGTGCTTCAATGAGGCAGAGCAACTCTGTCCGAACAAGAAAAGTGTCATGTCCTACAACAAATCATTCGCATATTTTGACAAAAAGGATTATGGGAATGCAGTTAAGATGTTAGAGCTGAGTGCAGATTCCCTGTTTTTTTATCCAGAATACAAGACCGTTTTGATCGAAAGGATACTCGCAAAAAGCGCTGGAGAGCAAGGTGATAGTATTGAGCAAAAAAGACATTACAAAACTGTCGTCGCTAATCTTGACCACTATATTACGTCATTCCGTATGGAGGCCGATTCAATAATGAAGTTATCGGATTGGAATAATATTCCACTTACTTCATATGCTTTCGTTATTGCCGAGCGATATTGCGATCAAGCAAAAATAGCAGGCAAACAGAAAACATTATCTGAATTGGATGCATTACAAAAAGCGACAGGCTATAACCAAGACTTTATCAACTGGGTGAAGGATGTAGTATCCGGAGATAAGGGCCAGTCAATTCAAATACTCTTCGATTAATAATCGAAAATAGGTCTCATAAGAAATTCCGGTCAACATTAAATGTTGACCGGAATTTTATTGCTATTATACGCTTTTTAATATCCACTTCACAACTCCTTAGACGGCAAACTCATAACCCGGTAACACTTCAATAACCATGTATTTCGGATTAGCCGGGACGAACCATATCCTGTCAGCCGCGATGTAAACTCGCTTCAACGTGGAACTGACTGCCCGTTCATATACACCGGAATTGAAAGAAAATCCAAAGAGTTATACGATCAGTTGCTTGCTATGGGCTGGGAACAACTCGGCGAAGAGTATTTCAAGCGGCTCGACCGCAAAAACGAAGAGGCGAAGAAAATTATCGGACAAACCGGAGGCATAAAACTATAATCAGCATACAACCACCTCAAAACATTCATATTATGAAAACTAAACGATTTCTTATTTTGACTGCGATTATTTGCATGGCGTCATTATTTTCTGTAGATTTGGCATACGCATACCACCCCGTGTCGCCATATGCGTACTGCAATGGCAATCCTATAAAGTATGTTGATCCAAACGGAATGGAGGTCTGGATCTACTATCAAGATGACGATGGCAATGAACAAAAAATGCTTTACACAGCCAATATGGAGTATAAGGGAACAAATTCGTTTGTTGCCAATATGGTCGGAAATTTGAATGCTGTTTATATCAATGGCGGTAATACAATGCTGGACATGCTTATTGGATCCGAAAATACTTTTAATGTAATGAATCAAAATCCGAGCATTGATGGCGCTGCGGGTGCATTCAGAAGAAATATGGATGGCGGAGGAACTATTTTCGCTGGAAAGTTTGGAAGTGCAGTAAACTTTACAAATATTGAAACAACAGCCCATGAGTTTTTTCACGGAGCACAGCATGAGTTAGGACAAGGCGGCCGATCTGTATTTAACGAAGTCGAAGCAATGGTTTTTGGTAATTCTGTTGCAACAAATTGGAGCTTTGATAATGGTGGCGGAGGTTCTATGACTCCTATGGGACAAGATACTCCAGCAGGATGGGCTTATGAATCTGCATTTAGCAGATTGCAATGGAACGGCTATTCACAACCTTCAATGGAGCAGGCAATTAATAATTTTCAGGCTGGTGCTTATGTGAATAAAACAGGAGCCTATAACAATATGCGGCCCTTGCCAGTTCCATATGAAGGGGGGGGGAAATAAAATCTATTCTATCAAGATTTCACCCAAATTTTAGAAAATGAGAACCAGACTTATTCTTTTTATCCTGTTTACAATATTAACAGCTAAGGTTTGTGGGCAGAAGCAATCAAATTCAGGCCGTTATCCTTTGCTTATTCCGGTTAATGGATCTCAGCAACAATTGAAGATAGAAATCCCATGTAAATGCCTTACCGATTCTCTGGAGGTAATCGTATCAGTTAATGTGCATTTTGATAACGAAGTGAGTGACACAACCACTATTTTAACTCCCATAAAGATATATATTGGAAGTATTGTCTATCACAAAGGAACTCCGGAGCAGGTTTACTTATCAAATAAACAGCGCATAAATAATTCCTACGATCAGTGTATTTGGAAAACCTGTTCGGATAAATTCCTAGTATGGATGGAATATCAGCCGTATAGCCGATTCTTTAACCGAGAGAATCAACCCATAGGTGGAAAAGGTTTGTCCTTTACTTATAAAGTTATGCTAACTCCCGACATTAAATTGCCTTAATGTATAATTAAGAAGTTACATCTTACAAGACAGGTGACCTATAAGAAGAATATACAATCTTTCTCAAATGTCATTACAATAGATGGTTCTAACAATAGCCTCAGCCAAAATGGCACCTAAACAGGTGTCCGTTTTGCTTTAACAGCAATAGCAAGCATGACTTTATCCAACAATTTGTCAGCATATTGATCCGAACATATTAAGTATTATGAACACAAAACAATTACTTGGTTTGCCTGCGATCATTTGCATGGCGTCATTATTTTCTGTAGATTTGGCATACGGACATTATCCAGTATCCCCGTATGCGTTCACGGGTGGTAATCCGGCAAGCAGAGTCGATCCGGACGGGCAGGATTGGTATTCGACGACCGATAAAGAGGGAAACGTATCCTACCATTACACCGAGGATTATCGCTCCCAAAGAGATTTGAAGAAAGCGGGTATTGAAGGTACATATATCGGGATGACTGGTAAGACGAATGATGGTAGCCAGTACTTGAGTTTATTAGGTTCTCAAGTCAACACAATGACTGCCGATGGTAAAGTGAATCTTGCTGCCGAAATGATTGCGAATATAGATAATGCGATTATCAATTCATATAAAGCATTATTACAATAATTCTCCGGATAGAGACCCCTTTAATAGCGAAATGTATAGTGGAGCAACAGATATGGGGGTGTCAATGACTGTAACTCCGAATATGGTTAGCAAAGGGGCAAATGTATTTAATTTCGGTTACGCAGGTGGTAACGTTAGGTATGAAGTAAATAATGATATGCGAGGTCAATCATTAGATTGGCAGAATGGCAAAGTTGGGCCTGTCGGTGGTTATTTTATCAACATCGGCACAGGAGCAAATGTTATTATTCAAAAAGGTAAAGAAAATAGATCGGTAAACTGGTTATTTCCGAATACACAATCATGGCAAAACACAAGAAATAGAGCGGATCGGTTATTACTTAACAGAAAATGGTAAAGATGAAAAAAGCATTCTCGGTCTTAATTATCGCATCGGTATTGATTTCGTGTGCCGGCGATAAATTAGGGTACAACTCTGAAAAATACGGAGACAAAGAGAAATTCGGATGGGATATATGGATGTTGTTAGATGCTTACACATCGACCTATAATAAAACGCCTCAAAATGCGAATGATTTAATGACCTTTATTGATCGAATGGTCAAAGATTCCCGGTTGATTTGCGAGGGGATTTATAGATTCGATTATCAATACCTATATTTGAAGGATAACCAAGATAAATTAATTTTTGTTACAGACTCGTTGGTATCTATTTTTTACAAGAAAATTAAGCCTGAGAATTTGCTTATCCAGACATCTATTTCCAGCCCATGCAATTCTGTCGCAGTACCTTGTGTTAATTTCTTTGATGACGATGATTTGTATGTTTCACGTGATTCTTTGTCTTCTGAAGCTATTCAAAGATTATACAGAGAATATTGGAGCTATTCTTATGCAATTAAGGGCAATCCCAACAAAATTCTTTTTGAGAAAACAAAATTCGAATACACCCCAAATAGTTTAAAAGATTTATGTGGGAATCAGTTGTTGGACATAAATCGATCACCGCTTATTAAAAACACATTCAATTATTTAGACAGTCTTGCTCGCGCAAACAATTTCTCCAGAATCATTGCATCAGGTTTTATTGATAAATAATGTTTGCAACTGTTTGGATAATCCTCTCGATACAACTCAAAAAACAAGGCGCAGGGATATATCCTTGCGCCTTGTTTTTGTTACATGAAGGAGGGCCGTAAGAGAGGAGGGGGGGGGCTTTTTACTCCCCGGACCGCTTATTTGAGCGGTTTGTACATATCCGGCAGGTCGTCCTCGAAAAGGATCTGATCCTTCCGGGAGAAATCCATAAAATCCTTCTCGGAATAGCACCCGCGGAAAGCGCTGAAATAATGCCCGCCGTTTGTCGGGAAATCGCCGTTGCGCCACAACAGCACGAACGATACAGGCTCGTTCTCGATAATCTTGTAGAGCATCGACGTCCACCATTTCTTGTTGTAGTAGTTCTACTCCTCAGGATTGTTGTTCTCAAGACCCGTTTCGGTCAGCGCCAACGGTTTGTTCTTCGTATAGGCGATATTCTTCATCAGGCGGATCATCTGCAATCCCTTGTGGTCGTAGTCCGCACCGTTGCGGTCGTAGGCGTCGAGTCCCAGAATATCGACCCATTCGTCGCCGGGCCAGTATTCGAGGTAAGCGTCGCGCGAATTGAGATGGATCATATCGGGCGAATAGGCCCAGATCAGATTATGCAGCCCCTTCACGTCGCGCAGGTACGAGATCGTGAACTGCCACAAGGCGACGAACTCCTGCGCCGTCGCATTTCCCTTGCCCCACCAGAAGCCGGAGCCGGTATGCTCATGCCACGGACGGAAAATCAGCGGAATAGGCTCGCCTTCGGGCGACTTGAGGCTCAGCATGAAATCGGCGACCTTGTCGAGCCAGCCTTTGAACTTTTCGTGGTTCTCGCCGCCCGGAATGATCGAATAGACGGCGCGCGTCCCGTCCCACGAGTTTCCGCCCGAAACGGGATTGGCGCAATGCCACGAAATCGTATTGACGGCTCCGCGTCCGAATGCCGCGATGATGTGCTTGCGCACTTCGGTGAACAGCTCTCCGTCGATATTGGTCTCCATGTCCAGCTCGATGTTGGAAAGCTCCCAGCCGCAGACCGCCGGATGGCTGCCCGTCAGGTACTTCGTGTCCGAAAGGTCGGTGTCGTCGCCGGCCCACCACTTTCTGTTGTTGTCCAGACCGTACAGCGTCGGTATCTGATGACCGAACATCGTCCCCCGCTCGGCCAGCACGAACAGATTTTCATAGAGCGTCCGGGTAATGGCCGTGGCGCCGGCATCGACCATGGTCTTGGGGCCTTCGGGATACCCCGAAGGAGCGCGGCTCGGCACACCGTTCACCTCGGAACATCCGAGACCGAGGACAACAGCCATGCAGGCGCACGCAGAAAACAGCAATTTCTTTTTCATGTCGTTTTGAGTTTTAGGTTGAATTTATACGGATATTTTCTTCTGGGTGTAGAACGTCTTGAACACACTGGGAGTCAACCCCTTTCCCTTCTTGAAGATCCGGTTGAAGTTCGAAAGGTTGTTGAATCCGCATTTGTAGGCGATCTCCGAAATGTTTTTGGTCGGGTTTTCGATCAGCATGCGCGAAGCCGCCCCCAGCCGGATATCGTTGAGCAGATTCACGAAGCTCTTGCCGGAGTGGCGTTTGATGAAACGCCTGAACGTCGGTTCGCTCATGTTCACGAGGGCCTTTACCTCCGCGACGGATATGTCCCGGTGGAAATTATCGTTCAGGTACTGCATCACCTTCTGGATGCGCGGCATGTCGTAGTTGACGTTGTTTTCGATCGACACGGAGCGCTGGGCGAGGATATGGTAATCGCTCTCGCGCGCCAGACAGTTGAGAAGCATCAGGAAGTTGAGCACCGAATCGAACCTGTCTTCGCTGCGTATCAGATTCTCCACGATCGGCTCGACACGGGAAACCGTCTCTTCGGAGAATGCGATGCCGCGGCGCGCATACTCGAACATCTTCTTGATCGGATAGAACTGCTTCTTGTCGATGAACCCCGATTCGAACAGATCGGGCGAAAACTGCACGCAGACCTCATGAACATCGGCATTCTTCGAAAAATTGCCGTTCAGCCACGCGTGTTCGAGGTAGGAACCCGTAATCAGGACCAGATCCCTGTCTGATATTTCGCACACGGAATCACCCACGATGCGGGTCGCCCCCCGCGCTCCGTACACAAGGTTCAGCTCGTACTCCTTGTGGATATGCACGGGGAAGCAGAATTCGCGTTTGTAACGGTCGAACACGACGAAGCAGTCCTGCCCTGAAATAGGGGGTATCTCGGTCAATATGTCAGGATTGGGCATAACGAATCTTTATTTGGGCCGGGCGTCGGCCAGCGGATAAAACAGCATGAAGGCACATGTCCCCAAAGCGGCCAAAGCCGGGAAGACGCTTTGCAGACACCCTATAACCGTAAGCGCAGCCGGCGACTGGACGGCATTCGCTTCGAATCCGGCCAGCGACAGTATCCACGCCGTCGCGGCGCTTCCGACCGCCCAGCCCATCTTCTGCGCCATCGAATAGGAGGAGAATATCAGCCCCGTATCCCGGCGGCCCGAACGCCGTTCGGCATAGTCCGCCGTATCGGCGGACATGGCTCAGAGCAGCGGAAGTACCCCGCCGACGCTCAGGCTGATGAGCGCCTGCGCCAGAAGCAGCACGGAATAACCGCCCTGCCGCACGAAATAGAAGGCGAAGCTGAAAACGGCCGTGAGCAGCAAGGCGCCTACCAGCGTCCGCCGGCGTCCGAACCGGTCCGCGGCGAAGGGGATCAGCACGATGCCCGCAATGTTGAAAAGCTGTCCCACGGCGAGGAACAGGGCCGACCCGGTCAGGGCGACCCCTGCGAACGACACCGTGCCGACAGTCTCGCCGGCCACGCAATACTTGAAGAAATAGATCGTCCCGCTCTCCCGAAACGCATTGAACACCTGAAGACATACGGCCGCGCCGGCAAGGATCAGCCACGGCCTGTTGTGCAGCAGGTCGCGCAGCGAGACCAGCACCGGATGGCGTTCCGTCCGCACGGGCCGGACCCGCTCGCGTGTCGTTGAGAACGTCACGAAGAAGAGCACGACGGCAACTCCGGCCACGACGGCGACCGCCGCGGTCCAGCTTCCCGACGGCCCGGCCCACGGCCGGAAAGCCTTCACCAGCGCCTCGACCGCCAGCACGACCGCCATGCTGCCTACGGCGGCGAAGGTCATCCTGAACGCGGCGAGCACCGTGCGTTCGTGCGGATCGGCCGACATGACGCCGAGCAGTGCGGCGTAGGGCACATTGACCGACGAATAGACGATCATCATCAGCGAATAGGTCACGGTCGCATAGACCACCTTTCCGCCCGCTCCCCACTCCGGCATGTAGAAGGTCAGGACGCCCAACGCCCCGAAGGGCAGGGCGCCCCACAGCAGCCACGGCCGGAAGGTCCCCCACCGGCTGGATGTGCGGTCGCACAGAAGCCCGACGACGGGATCGAGCAGTGAATCCCAGATCCGCGTCACCAGAAACAGGACGCCGACCACCCATGCGTCGATGCCGCAGATGTCCGTATAGAAGAACATCAGGTAGACGCTGAAGAGCTTCCACAGCATCGAAGAGGCCGTGTCGCCGAGTCCGTAACCGATCTTTTCCCTAAGTCGCATGACCGTACGCTATCGTCTGGTTATCCGGGCGGCGAAACCGCCTCCGGGGAACATCTTCACATCGAACGATTTACCGGGAGCCAGCAGGAACTCCTCCCGGACATAGTCTTGGGCGATGCGCGCCGCGTTCTCGCCGTCGCGGAACAGCTCCACCGCATACGTCCCTTCGGGCAGCAGCGAGAGATCGACCCGCACCGTACGGCCGTCCCAGCCGGCAAGTCCCCCGACATACCACACGTCGCCGTGACGGCGCGCCGTCACGATATGGTCGCCGACCTCGCCGGCGAGCACCTCGGTCTCATCCCAAACGGTAGGCACGCCGGAGATGAAGCGCAGGCATTCGGGTTCCCGTCCGTAGGCCGACGGGGAGTCGCACAGCATCGCGAGCGGAGCATCGAACACGACATACTCGGCCAGCTGCCGGCAGCGGGTTCCCTGACTCATAGGCTCGGAATTCACCGGCCGGAAATTCGCTTTCGAAGCATTGCGCATGGCGCCCTGTGTATAATCCATCGGTCCTGCCATCATCCGAATGAAGGGCACCGTCACGTCGTAGGTAACCTGATCGACCTCGACGGGCGACCATTTGACCTGCTCCAGCCCGTGCACGCCTTCGAAATTGATGACGTTGGGATAGGTCCGCTGGATTCCCGCAGGTTTGAATATGCCGTGCAGGTCGAGCAGCAGCTTGTGCCGTGCGGCCGTACGGGCGGCATCGTAGACGAACCGGACCATCTGCTGGTCGTCCCTGTCCATGAAATCGACCTTGAATCCCTTGATGCCCATTTCGGAATAGTGCTCGCAAAGCTCCTCCATCTGTTCGGCGAACGGGAGGTAGCCGAGCCAGAGGATCAGTCCCACGCCCCGCTCTTCGCCGTACTTCACCAGCGCCGGCAGATCGAGTCCGGGGGCCGTCTCCAGCGGCGAATGGTGATCGCGGCTCCAGCCGTCGTCCAGAACGAGGTAGCGCAGACCGTTGCGGGATGCGAAATCGATGTAATATTCATAGGTGGGCTGGTTGATCCCCGCCGTGAAGTCCACGCCGGAAAGCCCCCAGTCGTTCCACCACTCCCACGCGGCCTTGCCGGGTTCGATCCACGAAATATCGTCGAGCCGGCAGGGCGAAGCGAGCTTCCAGACCAGATCGTTGTCCGCGAGCCGGGTATCCTGCCGCACGATACTGAGCGCCCGCCACGGCAGCCGGTCTCCCGGCGCGAGGGACGCTATGAACGGCTCGTACTCCTCGACCACGCCCTGCATGCGGTCGTAACCGCCCGGCACGACCTTCCGCGGAGAGGGTGCGAAAACGCCTTCGAGTTCGTCCGCGCCGCTTCGGTGCAGGAACATGCCCGGATAGAATTCGAGGTCGGCGTCCGTGATGCAGACGTTCACACCCCCGGCCGTCTGCACGAGCAGCGGCAGGAACGCCAAGCGGGCGGAGTCCATTTCGCAAAGCGGCGTACGGGTGTAGGTGTTCTCGAACGACTGCATGAACTGCTCGCCGAAAGCCAGTCCGTCGTGCCTGCAAGGGGTGTCGCGCACATAGGGCACGAATGCGACGGCTCCCGGAGCGAACCGGAACCGCGCCTCTTCGCCCGCGACGAGCACCTCGCCGGGCTGACGCGCGACGAAGCGGTAGGCCACCGCGTCGTCATAGGCCCGGAACTCCAGCGAAAATCCCTCCCGGAAATCTATCACGATCCCGTTGCAGCGATCCTCCACCTTCCGCTTTTTATAAATGGGTGCGTCGTGCACCTCGTCGATCCGGTAGCGCCGCACTCCGGCCACCCGGCTCCGCCGGCCCCAGCATTCGCCGGAAACGAGCCTCACAGCCAAGGGCGAAGGCTTCAGAATCTGACTCGTATCCGATCGGATGGAATATACGATTCGATCACCGCATCCGATCGTGACGGTCAACGAACAATCGGGTGATTGAATCGTATAGGTCTTATCCCGGCACATAGCGGCTCTCGGCAGCAGGACCAGCAGGCATAAAAATGGGAAGAGTTTTTTCATAGGCCTATAGTTTTTAGGTTATATCAATGATTTACAGCATATTATATATTCAGCTGCAAGGTTTTAGGTAAAATTACATCGCCAGAAAGTATTTTCCAAGAGCCATGACACAATTCAATCGAATAATACAATGAAAAGATCACATAATACCAGCGATTCAACCCGTATATATTCCGTTCCATTGTTTTTAATAATATTTAAAATCCGTGAAACACACTTTTCAGGACTTTTTCATGCGCAAAAAAAGCGCAGAATTAATACGATTCGATCAAACTTTTTTGCTTTTCGAACCTTTCTATTGCAGGCTCGTACAAAACGATAATTTTGTTTTCGGCAACGACACCCGATCAATCCAATCAAAAACCAACCTATATGCGAAGAAAACTCTACTCTCTGACCGCAGGCCTCGCCGCCGCCCTCCTGCTGGGCGCCGCCTGCAGTTCCGACGACACGGCCGAAAAACCGGTTCCGGAACCCGCAACCCTGACAGCCCCCGCGCTGACCCTTTCGGCCGACGCCGTGCTGATCGACCCGGAGCACTCCGACCAACCGGCCCTGCACGCCGAATGGACCGCCGCGACCGACGACGAGCAGACCGAGGTCGCCTACACGCTCTACGTCAACCTGACCGACCGCGACATGTTCTCCGGTCCGGTCGTCATCGACAAGGGCGCGGCCCTGACGCACGACTTCACTCACGGCGAGCTGAATCAGCTGCTTCTCAACACTTTCGATCTGGAAGCCGGCACCGAAGCGGCGGTGCGGTTCGCCGTATATGCGAAAAACGCGGACGAGGAGTTCGACGCCCAGCTGTCGGAGATCAAAAACTGCGCAATAACGCCGAAGACGACCTATCCGAACTTCCCGCCCTCGCTGATCATGGTGGGTGCGGCCACCCCGTGGCAGTGGGATCTGAACGCGGGCCTCGAACTGCCCGAAAGCCGCGAAGGCTCCCACCTGTATCAGGCCTCCGGCGTCGAGCTGCGCGTGCAGCCCATGAGCCTGAACAACGGCTTCAAATTCTACTTCTCGCGCAACGTCAACGACACGGACGACCCCCGTTTCGCCGCACAGGACCTTTCGGCGGAGACGTTCGGAAAGATCGCCGTATATAAAAGCGGTGAAGCGCAGTTCCAGCCGGGATCGTTCGGCTACGAGAACGGCGTTTACGACATCGAGGTAAACCTCGACACGAAGCTGCTCACCCTTACCCGCACGGGCGACCTGCCCGAAGCGCCGCTGCCCGAACAGCTCTACCTGCTCGGCGGCTGCTTCACATGGGGCTGGACATGGGACGGCACGCAGCTCGCCAAGGCCGAAGAGGGCATCTACCGCGCCCGGAATATCGACATGACGTTCGGCGACAACGGCGACGTAGGCTTCAAGATGTTCACCGAACGCGACAACTGGGGCGTCTACTACGCCATGACCGACGACGCCACGGCCGACAACATCTCGCTGCAGCTTGTCACCGACACCGACGCGCCGCAGGTATACCCCGGCAAACTCGGCTACGGCAAGGGCGTGTACGACATCGAGGTAAACCTCAACACGATGAAGATGACGCTCACCGCGAAAAGCATCGACTACTCGACCGCCTATTCGATGACCGGAGAAGCCACTCCGGGCGGTTGGGAGAGCCGCACCTACCTGCCCAAGAAGGGCGACAACGAATGGGAAGCCACGGGTGTCGCCATGAATTTCGACGGCGATTACAAGGGATTCAAGATCTTCGCTTCGTCCGACGGCTGGTGGCCTTGGTACGGACAGACCCCCGACGCGCCGTTCGGCACGGTGATCCGCATCGACGATCAGGCCACGAGCGACGCCAAGGGCGACCCGCAGTTCTATCCGTCGCGCTTCGGATATACGTCGGGAACCTACACCATCAATCTGAACCTGAACACGATGACCCTCACCCTCACCAAAGAGAACTAGTCATGCACAAACAAACTCTGAAGGCAATTATGACATTATTTTTAGCGGGATCGGCGACGATCGGATCGGCCGCCAACGACACGATGCCGCTTCACTCCGGCTGGAAGTTCAGACAGGCGAACCGAAACGAATGGCATTCGGCGACGGTGCCGGGCGTGGTGCACACCGACCTGCTGGACAACGGACTGATCGAAGATCCCTACTACCGGCTCAACGAACGCTCCCTGCAGTGGATCGACAAGGAAGACTGGATCTACGAAGTCTCCTTCGACGCCGGAACGCTGACGCGCGGCTACGAACACGTCCGGCTGGAGTTCCTCGGTCTGGACACCTATGCCGACGTCTTCCTGAACGAAACCCGGATCCTGACGGCGGACAACATGTTCCGCCGCTGGGCCGCCGAAGTCAAACCCCTGCTCAAGGAGCGCGGCAACGTGCTGCGCGTCTATTTCCACTCCCCGATCAACAAGGCCCTGCCGCAGTACGAATCCCTGCCCTATCGTTACGAGGCTTGGAACGATCAGGCGGACAACGGGGGACTCGACGGGAAAAAACTCAGCCCCTTCACCCGCAAGGCGGGCTATCATTACGGCTGGGACTGGGGTCCGCGGCTGGTTACGTCGGGCATCTGGCGTCCGGTAAAACTTCAGGGCTGGAACGAGCTGCGTCTGGAAGACGTATTCCACCGCCAGACGGAGGTCTCGTCCGAAGCCGCCCGTGTCGAGACGCAGGTGGAGATCGAAGCGGCAGCGCCCGTCGAAAACGCCGTCGTCACCGTCTCCGACGGCAAACGGGTGCTCGGTTCGCGCAGCGTGCAGCTCCACGCGGGCATGAACCGGGTCAGCGTCCCGTTCACGATCGACCATCCGGAACTATGGTGGTGCCGCGGCATGGGCGAACCGCACCTCTATACTTTCCGCACCACCGTGGAGCTGGACAACCGCGTGCTGGCCGGCCACAGCGCACAGGTCGGACTCCGCTCCGTCACCGTCGAAAAGAAGCCCGACGCCTACGGACGCAGCCTGCGGTTCCTGCTCAACGGCGAACCCGTTTTCTGCAAGGGCGCCAACTACATCCCCTGCGACTGCTTCCTGCCCCGCGTCACCCGCGAGACCTACGAACGCACGATCCGGGACGCGGTCGACGTCAACATGAACATGCTCCGCGTCTGGGGCGGCGGCATCTACGAAGACGACTTCTTCTATGAGCTTTGCGACCGCGAGGGCATCCTGATCTGGCAGGATTTCATGTACGCCTGCGCGGTCTACCCGGCCGAAGGAGCGCTGCTGGAGAACATGCGTCTGGAGGCTGTCGACAACGTCAAACGCCTGCGCAACCACGCCTGCGTGGTCTACTGGTGCGGCAACAACGAGAATCAGGATTCGTGGCTCAGCGGCTGGAAATACGACGTCGACAAAGTCGACCCGAAATACTCCGAGATCATCTGGAAACAGTACGAGGAGCAGTATTACCGCATGCTGGCCCAAGTGGTGGCCGAATACGCCCCCGACATGGGTTACCAGCCCACCTCGCCCTTCTCGGACTACGGCGCGATGAGCAACGACCACGAGGGCGACCGGCACTACTGGGAGGTATGGCACGCCAAAAAGCCCATCACCGAATACAACCGCCAGCGCAGCCGTTTCTTCAGCGAATACGGGTTCCAGTCGTTCCCGTGTTTCGAAACGGTGAAGCGCTACGCGCCGCTGCCCGGCGACCAAGACATCACGTCGGAAGTCATGATGTCCCACCAGCGGGGCGGCGAGCACGCCAACAACCTGATCAAAAGCTACCTGCTGAACGAATACCACGAACCGCGCGATTTCGAGTCGTTCCTCTACGCCTCCCAGATCTTGCAGGGCGACGCCATCAAAACGGCGATCGAGGCGCACCGCCGCGACAAGGGCTACTGCTGGGGATCGCTCTACTGGCAGCACAACGACTGCTGGCCGGTAGCTTCGTGGTCGAGCCGCGACTGGTACGGCGTCTGGAAGGCGCAGCACTACTTCGCCCGCTACGCATTCGCAGACATACTGATCTCCCCGATCCTCGACGGCGGACGGCTCGACATCTACGCCGTTTCCGACCTGCTCACTCCGGAGAAAGGCACCTTGTGCGTCCGGGCGGTGCGTCTGACGGGCGGCCGGACCGGGGAGTTCGAACAGCAGATCGACGTCCCGGCCAACGCCAGTACGAAAGTCGCCGCCATCGACACCCGGACGCTGCTGAACGGAGCCGCTCCGGAAGAGGTCGTCATTCAGGCGACATTCACCGCTGCGGGGAAGACATACCGCAACAACTACTTCCTCGTACAGCAGAAAACGATGAATTACCCGAAAGCGACCCTGCACTGCAAGGTCGACCGGGCCGGCGGGGAGTACGACGTCACCGTCCGGTCGGACAACTTCGCGCGGGGCGTCTATCTGTCGGTCGAAGGCGAAACGGCGCACTTCTCCGACAACTTCTTCGACCTCATGCCGGGCGAAACGCGCACCGTCCGCGTGGCGTCGGAACTGAACGCCAAGGAGCTTGCGCGGCGCCTGAAATCAATGTCACTGGCCGACACCTATTAACCCCGAAAAACAGATACCCATGAAAAAAATACTTATCGTCATGTCCGCCGCCGCAGGTCTCGCATTCGCCGGCTGCCGCCCGCAGAACCCCGACGTGCCGGCCGTGCGGGAGTTCATCCGCGACAACTGGCACACGACCGTCCAGCACTGCACCGCCGACACCGCCACGCTCATCGGCCTGCCTTACCCCTACACGGTTCCCACAGCCGGGGCGATGTTCCGCGAAATGTACTATTGGGACACCTTCTTCACCAACGAGGGACTCGTCCGGGACGGCCACCCCGAACTGGCCAAAGGCAACACCGACAACCTGCTCTACATGGTCCGCCGCTTCGGCAAGGTCTACAACGGCAGCCGAACCTATTACGAAGCGCGGTCGCAGACGCCCTACCTCTCCATGATGGTCGACCGCATCTACCGGCTGACCGGCGACAAGCAGTGGCTCGCCGACGCATACGAGACCCTGAAGGAGGAGTACGGATTCTGGATGCGGGAGCGCCTGACGCCTACCGGACTGAACCGCTACGGAAGCTCCGCATCGGACGCTCTGGTCGACGAATTTCTGGTCACCGGCGGCAAACGCCTCGGAACGGACCTCTTCGACAAGGGCTACACCCCCGAACGGCTCCACAAACTGGGGCTTGACTTCGTCGCCGAAGCCGAATCGGGCTGGGACTTCAACCCGCGCTACGACCGCCGGTGTACGGATTTCTGCCCGCTGGACCTCAATGCCAACCTCTTCATGTACGAGGTGAACTTCGCCCGCTTCGCGCAGGAGCTGGGCCGCACGGACGAGATCCGGGAATGGATCGCCAAAGCGGAGCTTCGCCGGGCACGGATACTCGAATACTGCTACGACCCCGAAGCGAAACAGTTCTACGACTACGACTATGTCAACGGCCGGCGCTCCGACGTGCTTTCGGGAGCGGTCTTCTCGCTCCTCTACACCGGCGCCGTACCCCGTGAATACGCCGGAGACATCGTGCAGGCGCTCGTGCGGCTCGAATTCCCCTACGGCATCGCCGCCTGCGAGGACAAGCCCTACGACTACCCCTACCAGTGGTCCTATCGCAACACGTGGCCTCCGGTCTGCTTCTATGCGGTGATGGGACTGGCCCGCTACGGATACGGCAAAGAGGCCGAACGCATCGCCGTCAAATGGATGAAAGCAGTCACCGAGTCGTTCAAGACGACGGGCAACCTCTGGGAAAAATACAACGTGGAAACGGGAACGACCGATGTCAGCAACGAATACGAGATGCCCGCGATGCTGGGCTGGACCGCCGGCACCTTCATCTGTCTGGACGACTATCTGGCCGGGGAGATGCAGCCCGACCCGCTGCCCTCGGAATACATGAGCTACTGACAACCAACAAAATAACAACCCTATGAAACCAAACTTACGAACCAACTTGGGCCGGTTCCTGCTGGGAGCCGTTCTTCTCTTGGCCGCCGGAACGGTCTGGGCCCAGCCCCAGAACATCCGGGGTAAAATCACGGACCCGGCCGGTCAGCCCGTCGCGGGGGCCAGCGTCATCGTCAAAGGGACGACCAACGGCACTTCCGCCAAAGCCGACGGAACGTTCGAACTCGGCGCCGCAAAGGGTGCGACCCTGCAGATCACGATGCTCGGCTACAAAACGGCGGAAAAGGAGGTCACCACGGCGACCTTCTACCCGATCACGCTCGAAGACGATTCGAAACTCGTGGACGAGGTGGTCGTGGTCGGCTACGGCGCCGTAAAGAAAAGCGACCTCACCGGTTCGGTGGCGTCCGTCAAAATGGGGGCGCTCGACAACCTCTCCTCCACTTCGGTCGACGGACTGCTTCAGGGCCGTGCCGCAGGTCTTCAGGTGCTGAACACTTCGCAGGATCCGGGTGCGGGAGCGATCGTCCGCATCCGCGGCAACAGCTCGCTCGAAGGCTCCAACACGCCGCTCGTCGTAGTCAACGGCTTCCCGATGGGCGATGCGGGCAACCTCTCGCAGATCAACGTCTCGGACATCGAGTCGATCGAGATTCTCAAGGACGCCTCGGCATCGGCAATCTACGGATCGCGGGGCGCCAACGGCGTGATCCTCGTCACGACCAAGTCGGCCGCAAAGGGGCAGACCAACATTTCGGTCAAGCACCAGACGGTCATCAGCCAGCTCTCCGACCCGCTCGACATCTGGTACGACCCGATGCTCATGGCTCAGGTCACCAACGAGGAGCAGGTAAACGCCGGACTCAACCCCATCTACATCGGCCAGACCATCGGCGGCATCTATTATCCCTCGCTGCTTGAGATACAGAACGGCGAATGGGCCAATACCGACTGGCGCGACCTCTGCCTGAGAACCCCCGTCCTGAACAGCACGACGGCAGCCATCAGCAGCGCCAACGACCGCGCCTCGATCAACCTCAACGTCAACTACCACAACAATCAGGGATTGTACAAGAAAGACTCCTACGAGCGCATCAACGCCAACCTCGGCGTCACCTACAACCTCTACAAGAACCTGAAACTGACCTCCTACAACGTCTTCTCGATCACCAACCGCAACATCAGCAACGGACTCGAATACGGCCGCAACCCCCTTTGGCCCGTCTACGACAAGGAGGGCAACTACTATCTGGCCGGGGCGCAGGATTTCGGCCACCCGCTGGTCATTCTGGATAACGTGCTGAACAAAACCACCGGCCGCGACTTCGTCACCTCGCTGGCCGTAGACTGGGAGCTGGTCAAGGGGCTGACGATCCACTCGCAGCTGGACTACCGTTACCAGACCTCGGTCGGCGACGTGTACCGCGCCAGCAACACTTCGCAGGACGCCAACGACAACGGCGGCATCGCCCAGATCAACAATTCGTTCAACCAGAACCTCATGTCGGAGACCTACCTGACATTCAGCCGCACGTTCAACGAGAACCACGCCCTGACCGTCATGGCCGGCCACTCCTACAACTGGGACACGGGCCGCGGACTCTACACGACCGCCCGCGGATTCGTCAACGACGTCCTCCAGAACGAAAACATGAACGCCGGCAACCCCAACCTGCGCCAGATATACAACGACGGGTACTACCTGAGCAAGCTGCTCTCCTTCTACGGGCGCATCAACTACTCGCTCAAGGACAAATACCTGCTGACGGCCACCATGCGCGCCGACGGCTCGACGAAGTTCGGCAAAAACAACAAGTGGGGCTACTTCCCTTCGGGGGCCGTCAGCTGGAAGATGCACAACGAGCCGTGGCTCAAGCAATCGCGCTGGCTGAGCGAACTGAAGCTGCGCCTGAGCTACGGAGCCTCCGGCAATCAGGGCATCAGCAGCTACCAGACCCTCGACCGCTACGGCATGGAGAAATTCTGGCACAACGGCGAGTGGGCGACCGTGATCGGCCCCGGCTACGAGGTGGGCCGCACCGGCGCCAACAACCGGTATATGGTATGGGGCGGCATCGCCAATCCGGACCTGAAGTGGGAGTCGACCTCGCAGCTCGATTTCGGCGTCGATTTCGCAGCCTTCGACCGTCGCCTGCGGCTGACCGCCGACGTCTACTACAAAAAGACCACCGACCTGCTGCGTGAAAAATACCTGCCCCTGTCGTCGAGCTACGACAAAATATGGGTCAACGACGGCGAAGTGACGAACAAGGGCTTCGAGGTGAGCCTCGAAGGCGACATCGTCCACACGAGGGACTGGAGTTTCTCGGCCACCTTCATCTACTCGATGAACCGCAACAAGGTCGTAAGCTTGGGCGACGCCATTTCGAGCGGTCTCTCGCAGGATTACCTGACGGGCATGTACTACGAAGTGACCGGCGAACCGATCTCCATGTTCAACCAGAACGCCAGCATCTATGCGGTAGGCCATCCGATGAACGTATTCTACGGCTACCGTGTCGACGGCATCATTCAGGAGGGGCAAGACCCCGGATTCATCGACCCCGACGGACTGAAAGACCGCCCCGGCGAACTGAAATACGTAGACCTGACGGGCGACTACGCCATCACGCCGGAGGACCGGTGCATCATCGGCGACCCCAATCCCGACTTCACGGCCAGCCTGAACCTCTCGCTGCGCTGGAAGAACCTCGACCTCTCCGTATTCCTCTACGGCGTCTACGGCAACGACGTGCTGTACAACAACTATACGTTCAGCCCGCGCGTCAAGGCCAAACGGTGGACTCCGGACAATCCGACCAACGATTTCCCGCGGCTGAACAACGCCCGGCAATACTGGCTGTCGGATTACTTCCTTCAGGACGGCTCGTTCCTGCGCATCCAGAACATCACCCTCGGTTACAACCTCCACTTCAACCGCAGGTTCCTCAAGGGCATGCGCATCTACGCCAACATAGACAACGTACACACCTTCACCAAATTCGACGGATACGACCCCGAAGTGGGACTCGACGGCATCTACTGGGGCGGATATCCCAAACTCCGCAAATACACCGTCGGTATCGACCTTAACTTCTAATTCTGACAAGCCATGAAAAAGATCATATTCACGCTCGCTGCGGTCGGCATGCTTTCGGCCTGCTCGCTGGACGAGACCCCCTACGGCTTCTATTCGAGCGACAACTTCTACAAGACGGAGGAGGATGCCGAATCGGGCCTGATGTACGCCTACAATGCGTTGAACTACCTCGAATACCTCCGCGGAATCTGGTATCTGGGCGACATCCCGACCGAAACGATGTATCCCAAATCGGACGAGCCGGGCGACATCCACATGCTGCAGCAATGGACCGTCAATTCGGAAACCGAGCTGACGATGTACTACTTCAAATACTGCTACATCGGCATCAACCGCGCCAACACGGTCATCGAACGCGTTTCGGGAGGCAATCTGAACGAGACGGTGAAAAACCGCGTCGTCGGCGAGGCCCTGTTTCTGAGGGCATGGAACTATTTCAACCTCGTCCGGGCCTACGGCCGGGTTCCGCTCTACACCGAGCCGATCTCGTCGCTCGAAGAGACGACGCCCCAGATGGCCGAGTCGATCGACAAGATCTACGACCGGATTCTGGAGGACCTGCTCGCGGCCGAAAAGATGCTCACGGTAAACAAGGTCTTCGGCCGCATCGACAAGGTCGGCGCGCAGGCCCTGCTCTCGAAAGTCTACCTGACGCTCGCGTCGAGCATCGCCTGCAAGGCTCCCGGCTACGCCTCGGCGCCGCGCAACGCCGACGAAATGTATACGCAGGCCGCCTACTGGTCGCGCAAGGTGGTTTTCGACTATAAGGAGACGTACAACTTCGACAGCGACCTGCGCAGCATCTACGACGTTACGAAACCCGACGGACCGGAACACATCTTCATCATGGGCATCGACCGCAGCGGCACGCACGAAGGCATGTATTCGAAAATCCCGCTCCAGTTCCTGCCCAACAACGGCTCCGCGCCGATCTACATCCGCTACAGCGACGGCAGCCTCCAGAAGGGCAACGGCAACGGCTGGGGCGTCTTCCTGATCGAGGACAACTTCGTGGAGAAGACCTTCCTCGCCACCGACAAGCGGCGCACGGAGCTGATCCACAAGGACATCTACGACCAGACCGGCAAACTCGTCACCCCCTCTCCCGTTCGCGGCTACTTCTCGGCCAAATACGTCGATCCCGACTTCATCGGCGAACGCACCAGCGCCCGTCCCTTCCTGATCCGCTATTCGGACATCGCGCTCGTCTTCGCCGAAGCGGCCGGTCCCGACGAAGGACTGGCGCTGGTCAACGAAATCCGCCGGCGCGCCGGAATCCCGGAGCTGCCGGAGGGCATGAGTCTCGCCGAATTCCGCAAAGCCGTCATTCAGGAGCGCGCCCTCGAACTGGCGTTCGAAGGCAACCGCCTCTACGACCTGCGCCGCACGGCGTCGGTCACCGCTACGGTTCCCGAAGCCACGAAACTCTCCGAAGAGCAGGCGGCCTTCTACCCGATCCCGCAGCGCGAACTCGATTTGAATCCGAACGTTAAATAGACACTACGAAGATGAAAAAATACCTCATACCGACCGCCCTTCTGCTTGTCACGGCCCTGTCATCGTGTACGAAGACCATCGACGAGGACCTTTCCGGCAACGAACGTTCGCTGCTCGAACTGCGCGTCGAAGGACAGATGGGAACCGCCATCATCGACCGCGACGGCAGCCGGGCCACCGCAACGGTCTATATCCTCGTAACTCCCGGCTTCGCCTACGACCGGGTTCCCGTCAAGGGAATCGTCGTCTCGGAGGGCGCCAGCGCCAGCGTCGGGAACGGCGACGTGCTCAATTTCAGCAACCCCGAACGCCGGGCGCGCATCACCGTGACCTCCCGGTCGGGACACAGGCTCGACTGGTGGATCTACCTCGAAACCTACGATCCGTTCTTCCTCGGCACATGGCGCATCGTCGATGTCAAGCTGGCGTGCAACCAGCGGGTCAGCGGCGTCGGCGACGGAGCTTGGACGACGCAGCTCAGCAGCGGCGAATTCGGCACCTACGGACTTCCCGAATACGACGACCGGGTGACGATCACGCTCGGCGAGATCTCCGACAACGAACTCACAGGAACGCTCGTCCATTCGGCCGGCGACGACGGGGCGTACGGCAATTTCTGGGGTGTCTACGCGCCTTACAGCGTCGAAGCCCCGCTGGACATGAACCCGCGTCTGCGTCACCTGCTCCCGCCGGGCGAATCGCAGTGGACCCTCGACCTGACCACCAACCAGATGAAGATCACGCAGAACAACGTCTCCTCGACCATGATCTTCGGCACGGAAGGCAACAACCGGCTTTTCCGCTTCCTGCTGCCCAGCGCCGCCGGAGAACCGGGACGCGACTCGTTCTACGACAACATGTGGCGCAGTTCGACGGAACTCTTCTACGTCATGTACAAGGTCGGCGACTGACCGCCGCACAAACCGATAAACGGGGGCTGCTTTTGAAAGCAGCCCCCGTTTATTTTCGATCCGGACGTTCGGCCCGGAACCGGCAGTCGCCCGGCGATTTACTTGATACGCTCGTAATATTCGCGCGTGCGGGTGTCTACGCGGATCTTGTCGCCCGTGTTGATGAACAGCGGCACGCGGACCGTTGCGCCGGTATTGACCGTGGCGGGTTTGAGCGAGTTGGTCGATGCGGTATCGCCCTTGATGCCCGGCTCGGTGTAGGTCACCTCCATGTCCACGATCGGGGGAAGCTCGGCCGAAAGCACGGTCTCCTTCTCGGTGTGGAACAT
>CDYX01009460.1_pt1 | contig 22800 bp, 10 predicted proteins | sample 554871 | NCBI WGS metagenome assembly CDYX01 (sample SAMEA3182061, study PRJEB8094) | gut metagenome | biome: human; feature: gut; material: Stool; isolation source: human stools | place: Canada | collected 2013-01-14 | reverse complement strand
CGCCCAGTTTCTGCCACTCTTCGAGCCGGGTCGGGGCGTTGGTCGCCTCCCAGCCTTCGTTGTCGATCAGCTGGTACTCCGGCCCGGTGACGTAGGGAACCTTGAAATAGGGATTCTCGACCACGTGGTAGAGCATGCCGCTGTTGCCGCCGTAGGAGAGCTTCCAGTCCCAGTCGAGGATGAAGTTCTCATACTGCTTTTTGGTGACGATGTATCCCGACAGGTCGCTCCCGTCGCCTTTGGCCTGGATGCAGCCGTCCACGACGTGCCAGGGCATCGTCAGCGAGTCTCCGTTGAAGTCTTTCCATTGGTCGAGGCTTTTGCCGTCGAAGAGCAGCTGCCAGCCGTCGGCGATTTCGGCCTGGGTGAGGGCGTTGTGCTTGGGGCAGCAGGAGCAGAGGCTGGCTGCGAGGAGTCCCGCCCCGAACAGGGTGCGGAACAGGTTACGGCTTAATTGGGATTTCATTAAGGTAGAAATTTAAGTAGTAATTCTTTATCTCGTTTCGTGAAGTAAAAATAGATGAAAAGTTTTCCGCAGTACGATAAAATAGTACATATCGAGGCCAATAATCTGAATGGAAAGGGAAAATCTAACTGTCGCGGCACGAAACATTGTCTCGTAACACCGAGATGTACGAAATTGGCCTTTTTCTGTATCATATTATCTTTGTAGAAAGTCCGGCATTTATTACATTTGTTAATAATCCAAATTTCTATGAAGCAAACTTTCCACAGCATTGCTGCATTTTTGTTTCTGCTCTGTATCTTGTTTTTGTTCTTGCCGGGGCGTGCCGAATCGGCGAATGCTTCCGTTTACCATAATCTGCGTAACTATACCGTGGACGACGGTCTGTCATCCAATCACGTCTATGGCATCGTTCAGGACTCGGTGGGATTCATCTGGTTCGGAACCGACAACGGATTGTGCCGTTTCGACGGCTGTGAGTTCCGCTGTTACACCCATACCGATGGCGACCGGTCGAGCATTTCGAGCAACAACATCCGCCGGCTGATGCTCGACAGCCGCGGGCAGATCTGGCTTGCACTTGATAACGGCGTGGACATCTACACACCCGCGACCGACCGTTTCCGACATTTCGATGCCAGAACTTCCGACGGAGCATGCGTTACGGGACAGACGACCGAAGTCATTGAGGACAGGGAAGGTGAAATTTGGATTGCGACTGTCAATTCGGGGCTTTTTCGCTGGAATCCTGTAACGGAATGCCTTACGGTTTACCGCCATGTTCCCGGTGATGACACTTCCATCGCGCAGGACTATATCTCGACCATTTACGAAAGCAAGGATGGAACCATATGGATTGGAACTTACAGCGAAGGGTTGTGCGCTTTTTCCAAGCAGACAGGATGCTTCACTCATTACCGGAACGAAACAGACGGACGGAATTGCATTTCGGATAATTCGATCGATGCCATCACGGAAGATTCATACGGCACGTTGTGGCTCGGGACGGTAAGTTCCGGTCTTGATCGCTTCGACCGGAGCACAGGCCGTTTCACCAATTATGACGATCGGAGCGGGGAGGGCCGGTTGCAACGTATCCACTGCCTGGCAGAGCGGGCGCCGGGCGAATTGCTTGTCTGTGCGAACAGTGGTGCGACACTCTACCGTATTTCTGAATCGGAACTTCGGCCCATAGAGGACACTGAAGTTCCTTTCATACGTACCAAGTATTGCAACATCTTCTCTTTTCTATACGACCGCGAAGGAAATTTTTGGTTTGGATCTTGTTATGAGGGTGTAGAATTTCACCCGGCCCGTAACAGCTTCACTTGCTATGCCACACGAAAGAACGATAGTTTCGACCGGGGTAAGGTCGTCAGCGCGGTCTGTGAACTGAAAGACGGACAGTATCTGTTGGGAAACGAAAATGACGGCATTCTGCTCTTCGACAGACATACCAGCACGGTCGTTCCGTACCGCACGGCTCAAAACGTTGGGACAGCCATTTACAACGTCTTTTCAATGCTTGTCGATGAACAAACGCTCTGGATCGCTGCTTTCCAACGGGGTATCGAAGCCGTGGACCTGAAAAGCCGAACCGTGAAATCCTATCTTGCAGACCCGTCGGATCCCAGTTCTCGTGTCTTCGTCCTATTCCGGAGCAGCAGCGGCCGCATTTGGGCCGGGACTTCCGTGGGGCTTTTTTATTATGACCGATTTGAAGATCGTTTTGTGGCATGCGACCCCAAGGTGCGTATTTCGGACATTACGGAGGATCATGCTGGCTGTCTTTGGATCGCAACGAACGAAGACGGCCTCTACTCCTACGATGCCCGTACCGACCTCCTGCAACACTACCGGTACGATCCCGACAACTCTGCGACGATCAGCCGCAATGCGGTCAACACGCTTGCCGTCGACCGCACGAACCGGTTGTGGATCGGAACCAACGGTTACGGACTTTGCAGTTATGACGAAAAGGGCGGTTTCGTTCGCCATGGAACCTTGCCTCTGCCCAGTAAGATCATTCAGCGGATCATCCCTGAAAACGACAGACTTTGGATCACCACGGACAGGGGGCTGATCGTCTTTTATCCCGCATCTGGACAATTGAAACGTTATTCACGCGCCGACGGGCTTCACACCGAACAGTTTATGTCCAATTCGGGTATCCTCACTTCCGACGGGCGCATCGTGCTGGGTACGACCGATGGTATATGTACGTTCACCCCCCCCCATGACATCATGGGCAACTGGAACCTCTATCCGGTCATAATCACCCGGTTTTCGCTTAACGGACTGCCTGTATCCCATGCGGAAGACGGAAGTTCGCCGCTTTCGGTTCCTGTCGAATACACCCGGAAGATCACGCTGTCGCACCGCCAGACGTCGGTGGGATTTCGTTTCGTTTCGCCAACCTACCTCTTCCCGGGAGATTGCCGCTACCGTTACCGGCTCGACGGCCTCGACGATCATTGGTCCATGACCGACAGCCGGAACGCTTCGGTCAACTACAATAACCTGCGTCCCGGAGAATATTGTTTTCGGGTGCAGGTTGGCAACGGCGACATGCAATGGAATCCCGATGAAACGAGACTCTGGATTCGTATCCGGCCGTCATTTTTCCAGTCGAAAGGCGCTTTGGCAGGTTACGCGGTGCTGACGCTTATCGTAATCGTTGTCGGTCTGCATTGCTGGGTGCGGCGTACCGGGCGGCAGCAGCAAGAGAAGATCGAACAGGTCAAACGTGAGAACGAACGGAATCTCTACGAGCAGCGCATCAGTTTCTTCACCAATATCACTCATGAGATCCGAACTCCTTTGAGCCTGATTATTGGGCCGCTGGAGCAAGTGATGAAATCGCATCGGATTTCCGAGGAGGACGGAGAGTATCTGGCCGTTATCAAGCAAAATTACCACCGGCTTCATTCGCTGGTCAACCAACTGCTCGATTTCCGGAAGATCGATTCGAACAAATACAAACTCCGCTACGATATCTGCGATGTCGGCCAGCTCATCCGGGAACAATTGGCTATGTTTGGTCCCACGGCACAACAGCGGCGCATCCGTTTGATCGAAGAGATCCCTGATCACCTGATGCAAATCACCGACCGGGAGGCGCTGACCAAAATCATAAGCAACCTGTTGTCCAACGCTCTGCGTTTCGCCGCAGAAGAAATCCACATTCGCATCGATCGCAGAGACGACGGTCTTGTGATGGAAGTGTGGGACGACGGTCCCGGCATCCCGGCTGAAGAGCGGGAAAAGGTTTTCGAAGCTTTTTACCAAACCCGGAACAACGGATTCGCGTCCGGCGTCGGAATCGGCTTGCACCTGTGCCGAATCTTCATCCGCCTGATGGGCGGAACAATTATGGCGGCAGAACGTCCGGACGGCAAATCCGGAGCGCTGCTGACGGCATTCATCCCTGAACCTGCGAGCGAAAAGATGGATATTCGCGAGGAAACACATCTCAATACGGAGCCTGTCGGGCAATCGCAGCCGCAGAAAGAACCCGGGACGAACCTGGCGATACAACGGCCCTCCGCGATGACGGTTCGCCATACGGTCATGATCGTAGATGATGACAGCAATATTCTCGATTTTTTGGTCAAAGTGCTCGGAAACGATTATTTTGTTATCTCAACGGATAGCGGGAACCAGGCGCTCAACCTGCTTCGAAACAACGATCCCGATTTGGTCGTAAGCGACATCATGATGGCCGACATCGACGGAATAGAGCTCTGTCGGCGTATCAAAAACGACATTTCCACAAGCCATATCCCTGTGATCTTACTCACGGCTCGGACTGGCGTAAGCTCTAAAATCGAGGGTCTCGAATGCGGCGCTGACGCCTATATCGAGAAACCTTTCTCGCCTGACCAGCTCAAAGCGCAGATTTCCAGTCTGCTTCGTACGCGTGACGAGATCCGGCGCCTCTATGCAGGCAAATTCATGACCGAATTAGATACGGTTTCTCAACAAAACCGGTTGGATGAAGAGTTCATCCTTAAATGCCGCGACGTGATCATCGCCCATATGCGGAATCCGGACTTGTCCGTGGGACTTCTTGCCCGCGAGTTGGCGATGGGCCGTACGCTGATTTTCCGAAAACTGAAAGCCGTTACGGGCTTGACGCCAAACGATTTCATGAAACTCATTCGTTTGAACGAGGCGAAACGAATGATCATCGAAGGCCGATACCGCATTACCGAAATCGGATTTCTTACCGGTTTCAGTTCGTCGTCCTATTTCGCCAAATGCTTCGCCAAGCAGTTCGGGGTCCTTCCGACGGAATTCCTCGAAAAACAGGAACCCGGAACACAGTAGTCAGGGGCGGCCATTTCTCAACTTCCGGTGTCTCGGGGCCGATTTTATCGTAAAAGTGAACGATATTTTCCAACGCGGAATCTCGGATTCAGTAATTTTACATCGGATTCGGCTGTTCGCAATATCAGCCGGCCCGGATTGACAACGCGGAATCAACCAACCCAAAATTACCCATATGAAACATTACCTACTTTTATTACTGGCTTCCTTGGCCATGTTGACCGGATGCGAGAAGGATGACGATCCCACATCGGTTTCACTTCGAAGCATTACGCGTGAAAAATTCGACTACAAAGGTGGCCTTGCCAGTGCAGTTGTAGATGCCGGTGGACGGGATGTAACGGCGGAGTCGAGCGAATCGTGGTGTCGTACCGCGGTCATCGGTTCGACCGTCAATTTCAACGTTCTTGCGTATACGGGCGATCAGGAGCGTTCAGCCACGGTCACCGTGAAGGCAGAAGGACTCAAACCGCTGCTTATCAAGGTTGTTCAAGATAAATTCAGGGGACTTGTCGTTGTGCCCTCGACGCTCATCTTCTCCGATACGGACCGCACGCTCTCCGTTGCAGTAACCTGTTCCGGGGGCTATGACGTAAAATTTACGGAGAATCCGAATAACGCGTTCTCGTTCTTGAAGAGCGAAGACGGCACGAGCGTCAGTTTCACATCGAACAGGGCGTCGAGCCGTGTCGAGGTGAAGGGGCGCGCGGAGTTTACACCCGAAGAAGGCGATCCGGTGATCGTCACGCTTATACAACCTAAAAAGAGCACCTATGATTTCCTGCTCGGCACGTGGAACGTAACCAAAACTGACATTCTTGCCGGGAGCATTCAGAATCTCTCGTCGATCACGTTCGCCGCCAAGGAAAATCAATATTCGTATAAGGTTACCATCAACGATCCCGCCCTCAAGGATTATCCCTTTACGGCCGAGTTCACCGACGGCAAGGTGGTCATTCAGACCGGTCAGGAACTGGGTTTTTCGGGAACGAAGTTCTATACCCTCCATTTCAATGGCCCGAATAACGGCCAAGGCAACTATATTTGGTCGCAGGCGGGCGTGGTTGCATGGGCGGCGGAACCTCTCTTCGACGAAAATGCAAGCACGATCCGGCTCGTGTTCAGCGATAACGGCCAGGGCAATGGCCGGGAGGCCAAGACGCTCTGTTTCTGGGAGAACAACGACCGGTATTGGACGTTTACCGGGCAACTCTGTTTAACCGACGCACTGGAACTTTCCAAAAACTACTAACCGACTCCGAATGCAGCGGGCGGGCCGCAACCTTTGCCGACCGCGGCCCTGCCTGCGCACCGGAACCAAGAACTTCAATGACTGACCAATGAAAAAACTGACCATACTCATTCTGCTCGCCATGGCAGTGGTGTGCCGGGCCTCGGCACAGAACCGCGTGGTAACAGGCACGGTGTCCGAAGAGGACGGTACGCCGCTGACGGGCGCCGTCGTTCAAGTCGTTGGCACGAACAATGCTGCCACGGCAGTGGCCGACGGGCTTTATACACTCAAAAACGTCCCCTCTGGAGCCGTACTGCGCGTCTCCTTTCTGGGATACGATTCGGTCGAGAAGAAAGTCGATGCCGACCGCATGGATTTCATACTCAAGGCGAGCGCACAGGAAATCGCATCGGTCGTAGTGACCGGTATGCAAAAGATGGACAAACGAATTTTTACCGGGGCCACGGACCAATTGTTGGCCTCGGATGTCAAACTGGACGGCATCAATGAAATCAGCCGCGGCCTTGAAGGCCGTTCTGCCGGCGTGTCCGTGCAAAACGTCTCCGGAACTTTCGGTGCCGCTCCGAAAATCCGCATCCGCGGCGCCACGTCGATCTTCGGTGACTCCAAGCCGTTGTGGGTGGTGGACGGTGTGATCATGGAGGATGTGATCAACGTCGATGCCAATTCCCTGTCGTCGGGCGATGCCACAACGCTCATCAGTTCGGCCATCGCCGGGCTCAACGCCGATGACATCGAGAGTTTCCAGATACTCAAGGACGGCTCCGCGACCTCGATCTACGGTGCCCGCGCCATGGCCGGAGTCATCGTCATCACCACGAAGAAAGGCACGCCGGGCATCACGAAGGTCAACTACACCGGCGAATTCACGATGCGCATGGTTCCCGGCTACTCGAACTTCAACATCATGAATTCGCAAGAGCAGATGGCCGTCTACCAGGAGATGTACGACAAGGGATGGCTCAACTATGCCAATACCGTTTACCGTTCGGAAAGCGGAGTCTACGGCAAACTGTCGCAACTGATCAACACCTACAACCCCGCCACGGGGCAGTTCGCCGTGCTGAACACCCCCGAAGGGCGCAACGCCTACCTGCGGCAGGCCGAGTTCCGCAACACCGATTGGTTCAAGGAACTCTTCCGCAACAGCATTCAGCACAGCCACTCGGCCAGCATCTCCTCGGGCAGTGAAAAAGGTTCTTATTACGCTTCCGTCGGTGCGATGGTCGATCCGGGATGGAGCATCCAAAGCAAGGTGAACCGCTACACGCTTCTGGTCAATACCACGCAGCACATCCTCAAGGACAAACTGACGCTGAACCTCATCGGCAACGCATCGTACCGCGAACAGCGTGCGCCGGGATCGCTCTCGTCGGAGGTAGACGCCGTGTTCGGAACCGTCAAGCGCGATTTCGACATCAACCCCTACTCCTATGCACTGCGTTCGTCGCGCACGCTCGACCCTAATGAATTCTATACGCGCAATTACACTCCGTTCAACATCAAGGACGAGTTGTCCAAGAACTATATGGACCTGAATGTGAGCGACGTGAAATTCCAGGCTGAACTCAAATGGAAGATTACTCCGAAAGTCGAAGTTTCGGCCCTTGGGGCAATCAAATATCAAGCTTCGAGCACCGAGCACCACATCGAGGACGGCTCGAATCAGGCGCAGGCCTACCGTTCGATGGCCACCTCGATCATTCAGAACAACAATCCCTACCTCTACGACAATCCCGATGAGCCAAACCGTGACAAATATTCGATCCTTCCCCAGGGAGGTATCTACAAACGGAGCGACTTTCGCGCCAAGAGCCGCGATTTCCGGGCTTCGATCAGCTACAACGACGCGTTCAATGACAGGCACATTCTGAATCTGTTCGGCATTGTGGAGATCAATGCCATCGATCGCCGCGCCACCTCGTTCCAAGGCTGGGGCCTGCAATACGACATGGGCGAAACGCCGTTCTATATCCTTGACCTGTTTAAGAAACAATTGGAGGAAAACACCCAGTATTACAGTCTGTCCAATACGCGGGAACGCAACGCCGCCTTCGCCGGCACATTCTCCTACTCCTACGACTACCGCTACACGATCAACGGTACGCTCCGTTACGAGGGTTCCAACCGGTTGGGCCGATCGCGTAAGGCGCGCTGGTTGCCGACCTGGAATATCGCCGGCAAGTGGAGCATCGACCAGGAGTCGTTCTTCGAACCGTTGCATCCGGCCTTCTCCAGCCTCGTGCTGCGTCTCTCGTACAGCCTCACTGCCGACCGGGGCCCCACATGGGTCAATAACTCCACGGCCACGATTTACCCGCTGAACCCGTGGCGCGGAGCGACTGAAATCCGGGAGCCTGCATTGAGCATTTCAGCTCCCGAGAACTCGGAACTGACCTATGAAAAAAAGCATGAGTTGAACGTCGGCCTCGACATGGGATTCCTCGACGACCGCATCACTCTTTCAATGGATGCCTACCGGCGCAATAATTTCGACCTGATCGGCAACGTTGTAACAATGGGTTTGGGCGGAGCCGTGGATAAGCAAGGAAACGTTGCGGAGATGAAATCGCAGGGCGTGGAACTTTCGCTTTTCACCCGCAATATCGAACGTAAAGACTTCAAATGGCAGACCAATTTCATCTTTGCCTGGATGGATAACGAGGTTACCAAACTCAAAACCTCGACACGTATGATCAACTATATTACCGGCACCGGTTACTCAATGGAGGGAACGCCGCGCGGGTCGCTCTTCTCCTTGAAATTCACAGGGCTTAACGAGATGGGCATTCCGACGTTCCTCGCAAGTGACGGCAGCATTACCTCGACGAACATCCAGTTCCAGGAGACTGTGAACATGAGCAACCTCGTCTATGAAGGTCCTGTCGATCCTACCATTACGGGCAGTCTAGGCAATATCTTTAAATACAAGGGATTCACGCTCAACGTCTTTATGACCTACTCCTTTGGAAACGTCGTTCGTCTCGATCCGATTTTCTCGAACAGTTATTCCGATTTGACGGCTATGCCCCGGGAATTCGCCAACCGCTATCTCAATCCCGGCGACGAACGGCGGACCACTGTCCCGGTCATCGCCAGCACGCGACAGAATAACGATATTTCCAATCTCTACATCGCGTATAGCGCCTACAATTACTCTGATGTACGGGTAGCCAAGGGCGATTTCATCCGCATGAAAGAGATTTCGCTCTCGTACGATTTTCCGCAGTCAATCGCTTCGAAATTGCGCATGAGCGGATTATCGCTCAAATTCCAGGCAACCAACCCGTTTTTGATCTATTCGGACAAAAAGCTGCAAGGCCAGGATCCCGAGTTCTTCAATACGGGCGGCGTTGCAGTACCGATGCCCAAACAGTTCACGCTGACGCTTCGTGTCAGCTTCTAAATTCGCTCCGCCATGAAAATCAAACAACTAATATCACGCATAATGCTTCTCGGCGCCGGTTCGCTCACACTCGCTGCCTGCAACGATTTCCTCGACGAACTGCCCGACAACCGTACCGAACTCGATACGCCGGACAAAATCAACCGGTTGCTCGTGTCGGCCTATCCTTCACGCAGTTTCACCCGCATGTGCGAAATCGCATCGGATAACTGCGACGACATGGGAGCGGACAATCCCAACACCAGCCTGCTGCTGGAGCACAACAGCTACTGGATGGACATGAACGAGGCCGAGAACGATAGCAACAAAAATACCTGGCAGGCCTACTACTCCGCGATTGCCGCAGCCAACACTGCTCTGGAAGCGATCGAAAAACAAGGAACGCCCGAAGAGTTGCTTCCGGCCAAAGCCGAAGCCCTGCTTTGCCGGGCCTATTCGCATTTTTGCCTCACGATGCTCTATTGTCTTCCGTATCATCCTGAAAAAAGTGGCGAATACCTGGGAGTCCCTTACATGGAAGCTCCCGAAACAACGCTCAATCCGGTTTATCGCCGGGACAATCTCAAGGAGGTATATGAGAAAATCGACCGGGACATCGAGGAGGCGCTTCCTCTGGTCAGCGACGCCAACTATGCGGTTCCGAAGTACCACTTCAACCGCAGCGCCGCCTATGCCTTCGCCACGCGCTTCAACCTCTATTATCTGAAGTGGGAAAAGGTGGTCGAATACGCCTCCGAGGTTCTCGGCAGCGCCCCTTCGACCGTCATGCGCGACTGGGCGGCAGTCAAGCAGCTGGCTTGGGATGGTTCGGTCCGCACCCTCGACTACATCAGCGTCGGACACTCGTTTAACCTGCTGATGATTCCCCTGGTGACCGGTAACGGATCGCTTTTCAACGCCTGGAGCAGCTCCGGCGCACGCTTTACTCACAACTACCGCGTCGCCAAGAGGGAGACCTACCGCGCGAAGCGGCCGATGGGCGGTCCGTGGGACCGGTGGAAGGACAACTGCATCGAAAAGGTTTATCAGCACCCGCCCTTCATTTGGCAGAACAACGACCATAACAAGATCTACATGCCCAAATGGCCCAATCAGTGGGAGGTAACCGACCCGGTAACCGGCGTAGGAATAGGCCGTTCGACGATGGTGGCGTTCACAACCAACGAAACGGTGTTGAGCCGTGCAGAGGCCTATGTCCATCTCAAGGAGTACGACAAGGCAGTCGCCGACCTCAATGCCTGGATCGGCTCTTTCTATCTGGTCGGACAGAACGGCATTGAACCGCTGACCCGCGAACGCATCGCCGAGGTCTACGGTGATCCGTCATCGGACCGCTACATCGCCGAATACACCGCTTTGGAGCCGACATCGCGCAAGCCGCTCCATCCCCACGGCTTTACAGTCGAGGCTGGCGAACAGGAGCACCTCATTCAGACCACGCTCTTTTGCCGCCGCATTGAGACCATCGCCGACGGCCTGCGCTGGGGCGACATCAAACGCTATGGCATCGTGATCGATCGTTTCGACGACTCGGCCTACAACGATGACAATACGACCGGATTCACTGTTGCGGCCACGCTCGGCGAGAAAGATCTTCGTCGTGCGCTCCAGCTGCCTCAAGAAGTTATCACAGCCGGATTGGAGGCGAATCCCCGCAATGAGAATTGTCCTGACCATCCCTTCTGCCAATAACCAATTCGCCAAATATTTTATTATTGAATTATGAAACCGACAATCATATCCCTGTTCTTGCTTCTGCTCGTCGCAGGCGCGACCTCATGCGACAAGGACGAACCGGACGGCAAAAGCATCTTCGTCGATCCTGCCGAGGAGAAGACCGAGTTCGATCTTTGGCTCGACCGGCACTATACGGAACCTTATAACATTCGTTTCGAATACCGCATGCCCGACCGCGAAACCCACTTCAACTACTGGGTCTCGCCGCCGCCCGTGGACAAATCGATCGAGGTGGCCAAACTGATCAAATACTCGACGCTCGACGCCATGGCGGAGCTGATGTCCGATCAGAAAGATCCGTTGCTTTTCGCAAAGAGCTATTTCCCGCGGGTGCTTTATTTGGTAGGCAGTTTTGAGATCAGCAGCACCGGGAACACCGTGCTGGCCTCGGCTGAAAATGGCCTTCAGATCAATGTTCTCGGCGTAAAATTTTTCGACCGGGAAAAGGACAGCGAACGAATCGCCGGAACGATGCTTCACGAGTTCATGCATATCCTCGATGGTACATATCCCGTACCGAGCGACTACGACACCATTACGCAAAGCGATTACGTGGGTGACAAGTATGCCCAAAGCGGCAACGATTACATGGAGCTGGGCTTCGTTTCGAAGTATGCACGTTCGAGTCCCGCAGAAGACATCGCCGAAACGGGCGGACGCCTGATCAGCATGAATGAAGAGGAGTGGAAGGCGATGCTCTCCTCGATCGAAAGCGCAGAGGGCCGTGCCAAAATCGAGAAGAAGCGCTCGATTCTCATCGCATGGCTCCGCGACGATTTCGGTGTGGACGTCGCGAAATGGAGCGACATCTACCTGCGGCGTCTTTCCGAGCTCGGAAGCATCGACTGGACAAATCTTGAAGATTAAAATGAACGTATGAAAAAGAGAATCAATATATTACTGCTGGCCGGGCTGCTGCTCTCGGCTGTTGCATGCGACGATTCGGAAAATAACTTCAGCGAATCGACCTCGACCCGGATCGAGCAGACGCTTGAACGCTACAAATTCGCATTGCAGGCCGGGAAGACATGGGTGATGGAGTATTTCCCTGACGAGAATCTCGGTTATGGCGGTTGGATTTATATCCTCGAATTCCAGGATGACCGTATGGTCAAGGCCTGGTTCGAGGGGAGCACTTTCGTCGAAGCCGACCCGCTGCGGACGGAATCGGAATATCGGGTCGAATTCTCGACCGGTCCTATGCTGAAATTTGCGACCCATAACGATTACCTGCATTTCTTCTCGTTTCCCGGAGACAACGGCGCCGGCTACCAAGGATGGAAAGGAGATTACGAATTCACGTTCATGTCGATCTCTCCGGCTTTCGACGAAATCATTCTGCGGGGCATTAAAACCGGCAACCGGATTCGTATGACGCCGCTTTCGGGACAATACACTCCGGAGAGCTACCTCGAAACCATCCGCAGCAGCCAATTGGCGATCACCGAGACCGAATTCAAGGTGGTGGCCAATGGCGAACAGATCGGGACACTCACGCGGCCCAATGCGACGCTGATGACCAATTTCCGGCAATATGCCGCCAGCAAGGTTTGGTCGTTCCGCTACAGTTATCGTCGACAGGCTTCCGACGATTATGGACGGCCGAAGGTGGACGAACAAGGAAAACCGGTCTACGAAACGGTCGAAGCCAATGATCCCGTCAGCGTCATCTGTCTGCCGGACGGCATCATGCAGTTTTACGCCCCCTACACGTTCCGGGGTGAATTGTTCGGCCTCCCGAACCAGACGGTGCGAACCTTCAAATGGCAATTGGGACCTACCTCGGCATCGGATTGTTATGTCTGCACCGATTCGTTTCTCGATATCAAACTGGTTCCGTGATCCTTAAAAAATGTTTATTCGGTCCGGATGCCGCCTGCCGGCTCCGGACCTTTTTCCTTTAAAACCGATGAAACACCTCTCTTTCTTTCTGACGCTCCTCCTGCTGACGGCCTGTGCCGGAGACCCGGAATCCGGCCCGGCTCCCTGCGTCGGGCAAACCCCGATACAGGAGTTTTACGTACCCGGCGTATTCCGTATTAAACTGCGCGAAACGACAGCCGAACTCGATACCCGTGCCTTTACCCGCAGCGGTTCCGGCTCGGGAATCGCTGCATTCGATGCCGCCGCCACCCGTGCCGGGGCAACTGCCGTACAGCGTGTCTTTTCCGATGGCGAACGTTTTCGGGAACGCCGCCGCAGGGCCGGACTTCATCTGTGGTACGACGTCCATTTCTCCGGGGCGATTTCTGTCTCCGAGGCCATGGAGCGCTTCGGACGGGTGGACGAAGTCGAGTGCATCGAACCTGTTCCGCGTATGGTTCCCGCCGGGGCGACGGTCTCGCGTGCCGATTTCGGCAGCGCCGCAGACCCGGGCAATGCCTCAATCACCGGATTCAATGATCCGCTGCTGGTCAATCAGTGGATTTACCACCGGGAGGGCGCTGCGGTCGGATCGACGGCCGTGGCCGATCTCAACGTTTTTCCGGCATGGAGCGTCAGCACCGGACATAAAGACGTCGTCGTCGCTGTGGTGGACGGCGGCATCGACTGCACGCATCCCGACCTGGCGGCGAACATCTGGCGCGACGGACAGGGCGCCTGCGGCTACAACTTCTGCCGCCATAATACGGAGATCACCCCCAGCAGCCACGGCACGCATGTCGCAGGCACGATCGGCGCCGTCAGCAATAACGGAATCGGCGTATGCGGCATCGCGGGAGGCGACGGAACGCCCGGAAGCGGTGTGCGCCTGATGAGCTGTCAGATATTCGACGAGCCGGGACGCGATGCCGCGACGATCGAGGAGATCATGGTCTGGACGGCCGACCATGGGGCCGTCATCAGCCAGAACAGCTGGACTTATGTCGCCGGTCTTCCGGACTTGTCGCAGTCGGGCAAAGCGGCCATCGACTATTTTATAGAGTATGCCGGGTGCGATGAGAACGGCAATCAGACAGGTCCCATGAAAGGCGGCATCGTCATTTTTGCCGCGGGCAACGACGGCATTTCCGACCCGGTGTTTCCGGGCGCCTACGAGAAAGTGGTGGCCGTAGCGTCGCTGGGCATCGACGGCCGTAAGGTCGCCGGGTCCAACTACGGTTCGTGGATCGATCTCGCGGCTTTGGGCGGCCATGCTACCGGTGACGAACGATTCCGCGTTTTCAGCACCACGACGAACGGCGGTTACGGTTATTCCGCAGGAACCTCGATGGCCGCGCCACAGGTTTCGGGCATTGCGGCCCTGGCTGTCGCCGCATTCGGTGTGCAAAGACCGGGGTTCACCAGCGGGAAATTGCGGGAAATGCTCGTGGGTTCGGGGCGAAAGCAGTTTACGGAAACGATCAACCCCGAGTATGCCGGAATGCTCGGTAACGGACTGGTCGATGCCGAATACGTTCTTTTCTATGATACCCGGCCGGATCCGGTCGACGAACGTACGATTGCGGTTTCGGGATACCGCACCCATGCGGAACTGTCGTGGCGTGTTCCGCGATGCTATCTGGAGCGTCCTGTCTCATCATTCGATGTTTACATCGACACCCAGGCATTTACAGCCACTACGGTCGACGATATTCCTGCCACAGCCATCAGGCACACCTTCGTCTCCACAGTAGGCGTCGGCGAGACTTTCACCTGCCGGATCGAGGAACTGGAACCGCAGGAGGTCTATTACCTGGCGATCGTCGGCCGAAGTCCGTCGGGCGTTGCGTCCCGTCCCGTCATCATCTTCGTCCGAACCGGGGAGAACACTCCGCCCGAAGCGACCACAACCATTCCGAATTTCTACTTGCAAAGCGGCGACCCGGCAGGAAGAAGCATCGATCTCTCGAAGTATTTCACCGATGCCGATGCTCCGGGCGATCGGCTTTCCTTCTTTGTTTCGTCTTCCGCGGAAGGGGTCGTGGAATGCCGTATACAGGATTCGGAACTGCTCATACGGCCCCGCGCTGCGGGCCGCACGACGCTGACCGTAACGGCCAAAGACCTCGACGGCGCCACGGCGACTTCGGAATTCCAGGTGATCATCGACGGTACGGGCGCCGCGATGGAGCTTTTCCCCAACCCGTGCCGCGACGTACTCATCGTACGCATTCCGGACGTCGAGGGCGATTTTCCCATCCGGTTCCACAATGCGGCGGGGCAACAGGTGCTCGCCACGCAGGCTTCGATCCGCGCCGGCGACAACGGTAACACGGGGCGCATCGACGTTTCCGGACTTTCTCCCGGGACTTACAGCTGCACGGTCGAGTGCCGCGGTCGCAAACTCAACAGCCATATCATCAAACGATAATCGCAAACACCATGTATATCAGCCAATCGATCAAACACCTTGCCGCGGCACTTTTTTTCGCGGCAGGCGGTTATGCGGCGCAAGCCCAGACCTCCGACGCCGGGATCATGCCGTTTCTCGGTCTGGAAACCAATGCCCGCATAGCCGGTATGGCAGGGGCCGCAACGGCCGTTGCCGACAATCCGCTGGCCGTTTATGCCAATGCCGCATTAAGTCTCATCGGCGAACGACATGCCGGAGGCGCCCTGTTTAACGGACCTTGGAATACGGCTTTCGACAGCGCCAATGTGCTTTACGGCGCTGGGGGATTTTATGTTCCTGACTCGCGAAACGCCCTGTTGGCCGGGGTGCGTTATTTTCGCGGTCCTTCGGTCGGGCTGACCGACGAGCAGGGATTCCCCGCCGGAACGGCCCGTCAGCAGGACCTTTCGGCGGAGATCGGCTACGGCCGTCGGATCGGCCGGAATCTGGCACTTTCGCTAACGGCCCGCTACGCCCGTTCCGATCAGGGATTCGGAGAGAAGCCGATGCAGGGCGTCTCGTTCGACGTCGGCGCGGCCTACCGCGGGACGCTCCGTGCCGTGGAGGGCGCCCGCTGGATCGTCGGGCTGCGGCTGGCCGACATCGGCCCTGATGTGAAAGCCTCCGATGGAGAGCGCTATGGCTTGCCAATACGTGGGTTGTTCGGAGGTTCGCTCCATCTGCCCTTCCGCCCGAACCACGTGCTCGGCATCGCCCTCGACCTCGGCCACCAGTTCCGGGGAGGGATCACCGGTCTGGCCGCAGGCGTCGAATATACCTTTTTTCGGCACGGCGTCGTGCGCGGCGGATACCACTTCGGTCAGAAGAACAAAGGAGCCGGCAATTACGCTTCGTTGGGTTGCGGATTCATTGCAGGCCCCGTGCGGTGTGACGCCGCATGGCGCTTGGGCTGCGATAGATTCAATCCGCTCAACGACACGTTTCTCTTTTCGGTCGGATTTCTGTTGTAAACGGCGGTCGGCATCCATACGAAAGCAGCGGCATCGGAAGATGCCGCTGCTTTTTCCGTTGCAGGTCTACTACTCGTCAATCCGGATGCAGCGGATCGCCGCACCTCGGTCGGAATAGGTGTTCTGTGACTTGCAGGTAACACTCAGTTTGGTCTCATCGCTCGGGAATCCGACATCCGTTACGAAAGCTCCGACGTGCCCCCATGGGTTATAATCCGGTCCATCGACATAATAGGTCGCACAGGAACCTCCCCACGTATTTCCGTTGCAGGAGCCGTCCGAATTGTGCCAGTGCTGCGCACCTCCCGTCAGCGGAAAGAACCACTTGCCGTCCAGCCAGATACCGCGTCCGCTTTTCAAAACATCGATCACGGCGTTAGGCTTTTCATTGTCGGTCAGCGCCATCCAGGCCTGCTTGCTCATCACCTTCCAGCCCCGGGGACACGGGTCGTAAATCGTCTTTACACCGTACGCATCCTTCGACGGATTGCCCCAGGCGGCCAATCCGGCCTTGTCAGTCAGATAATTTTGATTTCTGTAAAGCCAGAGGTGGGGGTTGGTCCGGCCCAGGTTGAACGCATCCTGCGACACATAACCCGCTCCGAGCGCCGTGTTGATGTCGATGGCGACCGTCGCCTTCGTGTTACCGATAATCTGATGATGCGCCTCTCGGCCCCATGCTTCAAAAGTGCCTCTGTCCAGCGCTGGAATTGGCGTATAGGCCGGAGAGAACCACAATCCGGTCATGTAATAGGCGTTGCCGCTCATATAATCCGGCAGACCCGGGAACGGATCTTTCCGTCCCCACTGGTAACAGTTGCCCGAGGTCCAGGCCAGGTCGACGGACTCCTGCTGCTGGTTAGGCTTGATGCTGGCCTGAGACCAGTCGATCACGGCGCCCAAATTGCGGCCCATAAAGGTATAGCCGCCCTTTACGATGCAATTCTCCGCTGCATCGGGGTCATATCCCTCCGAGAACACGATATTCCAGCTCCAAAGAACTTCAGCATTCGAGATGCGGTTATCCGCGTCGGCCTCGAGCTGGTCGTAGTTGAGTTCTTTGTCAATGGCCACAATCACCACATTGCCGTTGACGAACGTTTCGGGCGTATCGAAATGGATATAGCCGTCCTTCTTGAGTTTCACGCTGTTGAGCACCACGGGCGACGCCTGTATCCACGGCAGATAGCCCGTCTGCAAACAATTGTACCACAGTACGAAGGCGGCTTTCGGTTCGATTTTGAGGTCCTCCTCCGTGTAGGAGAGGTCGCCGCAAGTCAGCGCCTTGCCGTTACCTTTCACGTCGGCACGGAAGCGGTAGAACGTATTGGCCGCATTGACATAATAGGTGTTGGCTGTACCGTCTGCGCTCAAATCGATGACGGGAAGCGCATCCTCGGGGTCGAGCGTAGCTTCCCCTTCGACAACCACCGTTTTGCCTGCGGGAATACCTCCGTTGGACGGAGCCTTCACAGTGGCGAAGATGTACTCCTTGCCATTGACGAGGGCGACGGCTTCGAATGTTTCACCAGCATGTCCGGGTGTTACGACCAAATGCAGCACCAGTGCCTCGGTGTCGGACGTATTGCCTAAACAGTCGAGTCGCACGGCATTGGAAACTACAGCCTCGGAGACGTTCACTTCACCCGTGCGCAGATCGACCGTGGCGTTTTCCATCGACACGGCGGCATTTTCGTTCGAGACGCAACGGAAAATCACGCCCTCGAGTTTTGCCCGCAGGTCGGTCGTCAGCCGGATTTCGAGTGCTGAAAAAAGATGTTTGAATTGCAGGTTGACGGCGTTGTCGCCCTTTTTGATCCCGCGCGTAACGGCGTAGAGAAAATCATGGGTTGCCAAAGTCGCCATCGGATCGCTTTCCGAACGGGTCTGCACAGCGGGCACCGACACCGGGACGGCCGTTGCATCGACTGCGGCTCTGTCCGTATAGGGATAGCATGCATAGAAATCGTGATCGGACGTTTCATCGGCCCAGCGGATCACATTGAGCCGGGAAGCAGCTGTAAAATCGCTCGTCGCTCCCGACACAGCCGCCTTGTAGGCGAAATTGGCTCCCAGGTTCTTTCCGCCGGACTCGGCGAAGAGACCGATCAGATCGTTTTTGACCCAGTTTACCCGGAGCGCTGTTTCCGTATCTTCATAGGAGGTCCGGACTTTGGAACCGACAGTTGATCCCGAGAAAAGGATCTCGCCCTCCTGCGGTGTCGGCGACACGGTGTCGCCGTTTCCGGCGCATGCGACCGTCAGCAAGGCGGCCAACAGAATTATATAGTTTCGTTTCATCGTGTTCTAAATGTTTTAAGGTTACTCCCAACCTTCCCATTTGTCGAGGTCGTCAATCTGTCCATCGCCGTCAGTTGCATTTGGATCGAAGAGTGCTTTGTCGACGGCTTCCTTAAGGATTTTCTCCATTACGGCATAACCTGCCGCACTGGGATGCACACGGTCGTCCGGTGTCCAAGAGTATTCGAGTTTCAGTCCGTTCTGATCGTCTTTGAGCGCGGAATGGTAGTCGGCATAAACGAAGCCTCTCTCTTCGGCATACTGTTTCAGCAGCCTGTTCAACTCGACAACACGCTGTCCAAGATCGGCATGGGTGGCATTCCACTCCTCGCTCTGCCACCAGATCCGGTTGGCCGGGGGCGTCGAGCCAATGACTACCTTGAAACCTCTTGCAGCGCCTGTTTCGGCCATCAAACGGATGTCTGCGAAAACTCGTTCGATCGAGCAGGGCTGTCCGTCGTTTTCAGCTAGGTCGTTGACCCCGCAGGCGATGACCACGCACGCCGGATCGTTGACAATTACGTCGTTGTAAAAACGCGCACTGATCTGGAGGGAGGTCTGACCGCTGATGCCCTTGGGCAGGTAGTCGTTTTCGGAAAAGAAGGTCTTGTTGTCGGTACGTCCCTGCCATACTTCCGTAATGGAGTTGCCGATCAATACGGCTCGCGGACCCTCCAGACGCCCTTTGGGCATTGTCGTCGTCTGCTCGCGAACGCAGCGCAGCTGGTAGCCCGCTCCCGTATATGAGTTATAGGACGAATATCCGCCCAGACTACCCTGGACCGGGTAATAGTTGCCGCTGGCGCTGGAACTGGTCAGCACGAGCATCTTGTTGGTGAGCGAACGGATATGGCTGCCGTTGAAGGCCGACTGTCGCTGTCCGGTATAGGGGAAGTAGAGATCGTATGCACGGGAGTAACGCCCGAACGGTTTTTCGTCGAGTTCCGCCGCGCTGCCGAGGGCGAAATCGAGGGCTTCGGGCGGTGCCACTTTCCAGCCCGCGGGACACGGGTCGTAAATGCTCTTCAGATTGTCGCCAACGTATTCGCTTCCCCACAACCAGAACCATCCGGTCTGATTCTCGGCCGAGCCTGTATTATTGAACCACGAATAGGAAGGGGAGTACCAGTTGTCGGCCTGAACGCCGCTGACCTCTTTGGCCATCCAACGGTAGGGATATTTCACCGACAGGGCAACGGCGTCGTCGACGGTCTTGTCACCCACGGCATAGGCGTTATTTGCACCGATCTTGCCGAACATCATGTTCCGGGCGCCCCAACTCTCGGAGGAATAATCCTGCTGCAATTCTTCGATAGGCGTATAAGTCGGAAGTCCCCAGTACATCTCGCTGCCGAATCCCGTGTCGTCGTACTCCGCAGCTGCCGGGAACGGGTCCTTGCGCCCCCACTGGTAATAGTTGCCTAAAGCCCAGGCCGCAACGCGTTTATCCGAGGAGTTCATCGCCTCGCGTCCGGCCATGGCGCCCAGATTACGGTCCATCATCGTATAACGGCCGACCTGCCGCGATTCAGCGTCGCAATCGTAATTTTCGACAGCCCAGATATTCCAGCTCCAAAGGACTTCGCCGCCGGCATCATAAGCTGCAATCAGGGCATTGCCGGGAACGAACTCGGCCGGGGTAGTGAAGTAGACGTTACCTTCCCAGTCGTCGTACTCTACGGATTCGATAATCACGGGGCTTTCGCGTACCCAGCCGTCGGTCGTTTTCGGCGAATTGTACCACACGAGTTTTGCCACCATAGGCTTGATAGCCAGATCGGTCTCAGAGTAGGATTTGGTTACAGGATGACCGTCTACCGAGTACGAATAGGTGCGCGGCGTTCCGTTGCCCTTGGTCGTCGCACGGAACTTATAGGTCGTACCTGGTTTGGTTACCAGATAAGTATTCGCCGTACCGTTGGCGCTCAAGTCCTCCGCGATGCGCTGTGGAAATTTGTAACCCAATGAGAATATGGTCAACCGTCCGGCAGGAATTCCGGTTTCGGGAACGGTCACCGATCCCAGCGACAGATGCTTTTCTCCGTAATCGACCAGCACTTCCAGTGTTTTTCCGGCTTCTGCGGGATTCACAGCCAGGAAAAAGCTTGTCGGCGTGCGTGAAATCGTCGCTTGTCCTTCGATTTCATAGTTTATCTCGGCCGTCGTCTGCTCTCCGGGTGTTACCGCCCCGTTCCGCAGATTCAGCGACCCCGTTTCGAAAGCCAATATCCCGCCGTCGGTACTGCGCAACGTTATGTTCCTAACATCCGATAATGTCCGGTCGGCGGCAAGTCGGAGTTCGATGACTGCAGCAACGCTTTCGAATGACAAGGATATGGTTTCGACAGGATCTTTCACACCCTTGCTCACGGCATATAAATTGACCAGTTGTTTCAGATGCTTCGTAGCGCCCGCCGCTCCTTTCTGTTTCGAAGCAATCGCCACCGGAACAGCCGTCAAATCATCATATGTCGTACGATAAGGATAATAGGCGTAGAAATCGCGTGAGGCAGCATCGGCGCTCCACACGATTCGCCGGTCCTGCGAAGGACAGACGAACTGCGTATTTGCTGCCGATGAAAAGGCCGCATAATAAATATTGGCATGCTCGACGGTCTCGCCGTCGGCTGCAAACAGTCCGATCCGGTCTACATCGGCATTCCAGATCAGATCAAGTCCTTTTTCAGCCGGGTCCACAGTCTTGAATGAAGCCGATCCCTGGAATGAGACCACATCCGGATCAGACGATCCATTCTGCGTGGGATCTTTTTGACAGGCAGCGATAACCACCGTCAAAAATAGAAGTGTTAAGAGTCGCGGTTTCTCCATAATTTGAGGTTGAAATTTAAGGTTGGTGTCATTGGAACCCTCTCGACGTTCAAAAATACCAGATACGACAAGTTCCAAATGATATTTCAAATATACGCAGACCTCATTCCTCATAGGGCGAAAATCGTACATAATAAGGCCAATTTTAGTTGCCAGACTATAGAAGGCATCTTGTCTGCATCCTGATTGCTCTGTTTCATAGTCCTTAATACGGAAAAACTCCGTAAAATATATAGGATTTTTCTTTTTCGGCGATTTTAGTATTGGTATGGTCTTTCAAGCTATTTGACTATCTTGGATTAATGAGTAATAGGTATTTTTTGCACCGATATTTTGACGAGAAATTCAAAGCTGTTTACATTTTTACTTCTATATCAAGGTGAAAAAGACCGCTGAATTTACAGGTTTAAGTCATGACATAGTAAATAATATTTACTGCAAATTACGAATACGTATCGCTGAACCTTGTGTGGCAGAAAGTCCCTTTACTAACGGCGAAGCTGAACTCGATGAGAGTTACTTTGGGGCACGCTATGTACGCGGTATCCGAGGAAGAGGAGCGAAAAGCAAAATCTCTGTTTTTGGAATGCTCAAACGTGGTGATAAAATAATAGCAAATCTTTTCTTTTGGGGTTTATACAGTCCGGTCGTCGAGTAAACCACATTTCAGATAACCTACTGCAAGATATGAAAGATTTGCAGAATTGGCAAATGAAAAAATCTTAAGCTAATAACAATTCGAAATAGTAAACATATTGAAATCGCTTTGGATTTTAATGTCGTTTCATTATATAGATGCAGATTTCACCCTCCTGCGCTGGAGTTCATAGCCGACTGAAATGTTCAGAACGGCGAAGCAGTCCCAGCCGATTACGACAACTCAAAGCAAGTAGTGGGAAGAAAATATTTGCCACCAGGCGACCGGTAGGCGCAACGGACCAATATTTCTGCATCAGACCTCCGGGCAGCTGGCGCCGGCAGCGGCGGCGACGGTAAGGAGCCGCCGCGATTTCGGCTACCTTCGCATCTCAATTCGGTAGAAACCGCGCGCTGACGTTTTATAAATCATAAAGTTTTGAGTTCAGATTTCGGACCCGCTACAATGAAAAACAAGAGGTTGGAACGATTGTTCCAACCTCTTGTTTTTGCGTGCAAACCCTCCTGTAAATACAATGTGGAAACAACGGCGGG
>CDYX01006203.1_pt1 | contig 23109 bp, 16 predicted proteins | sample 554871 | NCBI WGS metagenome assembly CDYX01 (sample SAMEA3182061, study PRJEB8094) | gut metagenome | biome: human; feature: gut; material: Stool; isolation source: human stools | place: Canada | collected 2013-01-14 | reverse complement strand
TTGCAGCCGCATTCGAGGCAGGCGTCCATGATCGTGAGATCCTGGTACGGAAGCGCCACGTTGACCACGATGTCGGGTTTGAACGCACGGAACAGCTCGCACAGCTGCGGCACGTTGTCGGCATCGACCTCGGCGGTCTTCACGCGGTTGCCGCCGATGGCGGCCGCAACGGCGTCGCATTTGGATTTGGTACGGCTGGCCAGCATCACGTCCGTGAAGACGGGATTGGCCGCGATTTTCTGCGTCACCACCGTTCCGACGCCGCCGGCTCCGATTATCAGCGCTTTACACATAGAATTATTCAGTTTTAAAAGTTTGATTTCATCTTAACGCCTACAAAAATATTCTTTTATTTCGGCAAAACAAAATCCGCGCGCCAAATTTCACGATCCCGGACGGCCGAAGCCGCCGGAAGACGCACCAACGCCTGCCGGCAGCAGGCGGGAGCCGGCATCCGGAAGGACAAAAACACACTTTTGCGCAAAATTTGCAGGCCGGGTATTGGATTTTAAAAATAAATCCGTACATTTGCACCACCAAAATGGAAGCGATTTCCATTTCGGCACACGGAGATTCCGTAGCTCAGCTGGTAGAGCACAACACTTTTAATGTTGGGGTCCTGGGTTCGAGCCCCAGCGGGATCACCAGAAAAAGGAAGGCAATAGCCTTCCTTTTTTCGTTTTCGGGAGGGAGAGACAGGGTTCCTCCGGCGGGTTTCAGAGCGTCTGCCGCATCGGGTCACCGCTCCCCGGAAGGCAGGTCGACATATTCCCACTCCCGGCCGCCGGCACGCGTGAGTTTCGCAGGATCGCCGCAACACCGGCTGATCGCCGAGCGGCTTATATTGTATCTGGCGGCGGCTTCCCGAAGCGTATCGAACACCTCCCCGGTGGTGATGCACCTTACCTTCCGGCTCCGTCGCCGCAGCATCGCCTCGACGGAGCATTTCCGGCAGCCGGAAGAGCGGGATTTCGCGATGAGGTTATACGACTGCGTCGTCCATACGCGGCCGCAGGCCCTGCATTCGAATGTCATGCGGGTCTGGCTGTTGACATACTCGGTCAGGGGGACAATATCCGGATGCAGCAGGTTCAGCCGTTCGACGAACCGTTCATGCGTGAGTTTCAGCCTGCCGGCACAGCCGGCGCATCCCGAACCCCGGCGCAGGGTCGTGGGCGCAACGGACCACTCGTGGTTGCAGACCCTGCACCGCACCCTGATTTTATCATTGGCTTTCGTATATTCGCCGATAACCTCGATCTTATCGTTGATCCCGGCCAGCTCCGCCCGGAATTCTTCGGTGGTTATCCGCCGCGAATCCAGTTCGGCCTTCCTCCGGATCTCCGCCCATTCGCCCGCAGCGAGATTCGAGTCCAGGCCGAACGCTTCGAGAACGGTTTTGGTCACCGCAACCAGCTTGTCCATATTCCGGCGGGAGGCAAGGTCGCAGGGGGTCACCAGGCAATCGTCGAAAGGAACGGCCGCTTCATCATAATGATCGTATACGGTTATCAGCCGGATGCCTTTTTCTTCGCACAGCAGACGCTTTGCCCGGTCCCTCTCCACCAGATTCCGGTGCCAGTACCACGAACCGGGTTCCACGGCCGCCTTCAAGGCGGGGATGTAGACATCCAGTTCGACCCCTGTCGCGGCCTTGTCCCGCGACAGGACTTCCGATTCGCCGAGCACGCGGACAAAGGCGTGGCAGACGAACTGTTCCGGGAAGGAGGTGCATGCCCTGTGGCAGTTGGGACAGCCGCCGCCGTGCAGGACATCGCTCGGCTTTACTTCGTACTCATATTTGCAGACGTTGCAGCGGAGAGGGATCGGCGTCGTATAGTTTACATATTCCCCGCCCTCCCGGACGACGAGATTCCGGTCGATTCGATGAAGGCGTTTCAGAAAACGCTCCATCGTCAGCCGCTGGGAGGCTCCCCGGCGGGAATGCGCACACAGCGGACATCCCCGGCCGTTGAGGATGTGCGCAGGGGTTACGTCCCATTCGTGCCCGCATTTCAGAAACCGGAACCGGGCCTTTTCGAGCGCTTTCACATACGGGCCGACGATGATCACGTCATCCCTTCTGGATTTCAGCTTTTCCACGAACTCCGCATGGGATTTCCGCATGGTTCCCGCACACCTGGGACAGCCGTGGCCGCGCAACAGGCTGCCTCCGACCGGCGCCCACTCCCAACCGCATACGTCGCATTTTACGGCTACCCTGGAGAGGCAGTTTTCGTATGTCCCGACGACCGTGATCTTGAGATTCCGCGCTTTCAGCGCACGCACGAACTCCGGGTGACTCTTTTTCTTCATCATGCGATCGGGTTATCCGGCAAGACGGAAGAGCCGGCTCTTGCCGGCTTCCGTCACTTTACGATGGACTGCGGACGTTTCAGGTGTGCCCAGGCCGAACGCACGAAGGCGCCGGCAAGGCCCTCGTCGAAGACCAGCCGGTGTTTCCAGCGGTTCGTCCACCAGCGGCGGGCCTTGAACCGGACCACACGCAGCAGCCCCTCGGGCCGTTCGTCGGAGAACGCCGGGGAGAGGATTTCGTCCAGCACCCGTTTTTCGAGTTCGGCGTCACGTTCGAAAGCCGGAAGCGACGGGGCGTCCAGCCCCAAATAATCGATGCAGACGGCATTGAGGCAGTCCAGAAACCCGACCATTCCGGCCTCCCGGGCCGCGGCGTACAAAGCCGTCCAGTCGACCCGGCCGTGGCAGTGCGCAACGAAGACGCACCAGTCCACAACATGCCGCAGGCCGATATTGATCGCCGCGAAATGCACGGCGGCGTGGCGCAGCAGGAACAGGGCGTTGAGCTGCTCCGAAGGCAGGTAGACGGCCACGCCCCCAACGGCGACCGACTCGCCGGGCTGCGCGGCATACTGCTTGAACAGCCGTTCGAGGCGCGCGTTGGATGCGTGCGTCTGCGTGTTGACGAAGTCGTAATGGTTCTCGACCATGATGCCGTCGACGTCGAACGTCGTGTGATGCTCCTTGTGCACATCGACCGGAGCGCCCCACTCCCGGGCGACCAGCCGGTCGGCCTCGGGCTGGCGCCCGAAAAGCCAGATGTCGATGTCCCCGCAGGGGCGGTGTTCCGGAACGGGATAGAAAAGGCTCAGGCCGTAGCCCTTGAGCAGCATCATCGGAATCGCATGCTCGCGGTAGAACGCCGCGAGACGGGCGATGGCCCGCTCCTGCCGGCGGTAGATGTTTTCGATCCGGTCGACGTTGACGGCCCATTGCAGGCGCAGCGCCTTTGACGGCCGCACGGCCTCGGGCAGCAACTGTATCCCGTCCCACGCCTGGGCCAGCACGCCCTGCGCCGAGGAGAGGTCGTAGATTTCGCGCCACAGCGCCGCGTCGGTCCCCTCGAACAGCGCCGCATCGTCCATGCGCCCGCGCAGCGTCGCCCGCACGAGGGCGAACAGCCGTTCGGCGGCCCGCGTCATCGCACCATGTCCTCCGGCGCCAACGGCGCATAGGGCCCGTCCTTGACCTCGAAGAGCACCGTACCGCTTTCGAGGACCTCCAGCGTGTGCCACTGCCCTTTGGGGACGTGGATGCCGTAGACGCCTTTCAGCGGGTCGAGCGCGAAACGCTGCGTCTCGCGGCCGTGCCCGTCGCAGAAAATCACGTCGAAGCGGCCGCGCAGGACGACGTAGGTTTCGGCCGTATGGGGATGGCGGTGTACGGGCAGCACCGTGCCCGGCTCCAGGGCGTTGAGCAGACGCTGGGCCTTGGCGTCGAGCGAGTCGTGAAGGTTGAAATTCATCCGCAGGCGTTCGCTCGTCTTCGCCCGGGCGGTCACTTCGTCCAGAAGTTTATCGTCGAGAATCATACTGTCTATGGTTTGAATTAGTCCCGGTAAAGATAACGATACTTTGCAAAAAAACAGGCACGGAGATCGGAATTTCGCAAAAAAACCGTACCTTCGATCAAAATTATCCGCCCGAAGGCCCGGCGAAAAGGCCCGCGGGCGGCGTCAACGACGCAAGAAGATGAAAGGTATCGTATTAGCCGGAGGCTCGGGCACGCGCCTCTACCCGATAACGAAGGGAGTGAGCAAGCAGCTGCTCCCGATTTACGACAAGCCGATGGTCTATTATCCGCTGTCGGCGCTGCTGCTGGCCGGCATCCGCGAGATACTCGTGATCTCGACGCCGGCCGACCTTCCGGGATTCCGGCGGCTGCTGGGCGACGGCTCGGACTACGGCGTAAGCATCGGGTACGCCGAACAGCCCTCGCCCGACGGGCTGGCGCAGGCGTTTCTGATCGGCGAGGAGTTCATCGGCGGCGATTCGGTCTGCCTGGTGCTGGGCGACAATATCTTCCACGGGTCGGGATTCACGGGCATGCTCCGGGAGGCCGTGCGCAGCGCGGAGGAAGCGGGCAAGGCGACGATCTTCGGCTACCGGGTCGAGGACCCCGAGCGGTACGGCGTGGCGGAGTTCGACGCCGCGGGCAACTGCCTCTCGATCGAGGAGAAACCCGCCGTCCCCAAGTCGAACTACGCCGTGGTGGGGCTGTACTTCTACCCCAACAAGGTCGTGGAGATCGCCCGGTCGATCAAGCCTTCGGCGCGCGGCGAGCTGGAGATCACCTCGGTGAACCAGGCGTTTCTCGCCGCCGGGGAGCTGAAGGTGCAGCCCCTTCAGCGGGGATTCGCATGGCTCGACACGGGCACGCACGACTCGCTGGCCGAGGCCTCGATCTTCGTGGAGGTGATCGAGAAACGGCAGGGGCTGAAAATCGCCTGCCTCGAAGGCATCGCCTACCGCAACGGCTGGATCACGGAGGAGAAGATGCGCGCACTGGCCGGGCCGATGCTCAAGAACCAGTACGGGCAGTATCTGTTGAAGGTAATCGAAGAATCGAAACGATGAAAGCGATAGAAACGGAGATCCCCGGCGTGGTGATTCTCGAACCGGAGGTATTCGGCGACGCAAGGGGTTATTTTATGGAGCGGTTCTCGCAGCGGAGGTTCGACGAGCTGGTCGGGCCGGTGCGGTTCGTGCAGGACAACGAGTCGAAATCGCGCTACGGAGTGGTCCGGGGCCTGCATTTCCAGCGGGGAGAGCACGTCCAGGCAAAGCTGGTGAGCGTGGTCCGGGGCCGCGTGCTCGACGTGGCGGTGGACATCCGCCGCGGGTCGCCGACCTTCGGACGGCACGTCGCCGCGCTGCTCGACGGAGAGAACAAGCGGCAGCTGTTCATCCCCCGCGGATTCGCCCACGGCTTCGCCGTGTTGAGCGACGAAGCCGTCTTCCAATACAAATGCGACAACTACTACGCCCCCGGCAGCGAGGGCGGCATCGCGTGGGACGACCCCGCGCTGGCGATCGACTGGCGGCTCCCGGCCGGCGAAACGCTTCTCTCGGAGAAGGACCGCCGGAACCCGCGGCTGGCCGACGCACCGGAACTTTTCGAATACGACAGACCATGAACATACTCGTAACGGGCGCCAACGGCCAGCTGGGCCGTGAAATGCAGCGGCTGAGCGCCGTATCGCCCAACAGCTACACCTTCACCGACGTGGCGGAACTCGACGTCACCGACGCCGGGGCCGTCCGGCAGGCCGTGGCGCAGACCCGCGCCGAAGTGATCGTAAACTGCGCGGCCTACACCAACGTGGAGCGCGCCGAGGAGGACGGGGAGGCGGCCGACCGGCTGAACCGCGGTGCGGCGGAGAACCTCGCCCGGGCCGCGGAGGCGAACGGCGCGACGCTGATCCACGTCTCGACGGACTACGTCTTCGACGGCACGGCCCACCGGCCCTACACGGAAGAGGCCCCGACCGCACCGCTGGGCGTCTACGGACGCACGAAACTCGCCGGGGAACGGGCCGTCGCGGAGTCGGGATGCAAATACCTGACCTTCCGCACGGCGTGGCTCTACTCCGAATACGGGAACAACTTCCTGAAAACGATGCTCCGGCTGACGGCCGAAAAGGAGCACCTGAACGTGGTCTTCGACCAGGCGGGGACCCCGACCTACGCCGGGGATCTGGCCATGACGATCTTCTCGATCGTCGAGGGACGCTATTATGCCGGGAACGAGGGTCTCTACCACTTCTCGAACGAGGGCGTGGCGTCGTGGTACGACTTCGCCGCGGAGATCGCCGCCGCCGCCGGGCACGACAAATGCCGCATCCGCCCCTGCCGCACGGAGGAATTCCCGACCAAGGCCCCCCGCCCGGCCTACTCGGTGCTGGACAAACGTAAAATCAAGGAGACGTTCGGGCTGGAGATCCCCCACTGGCGGGAGTCGATGCTCTACTGTCTGAAAAACATGCTGCGATGAAACACGAAGCCCGAATACCCAAGATCATCCACTGGTGCTGGCTGAGCGGCGAGCCGGTTCCGGAGTTCCTCCGGGAGTGCATGGCGAGCTGGAAACGCCGGATGCCGGACTACGTCCTCAAATGCTGGACACAGGAGAATTTCGACATCCACGCCGTCAAATGGGTCGAGGAGGCCGTGGAGGAGCGCAAATGGGCCTTCGCGGCGGACTACATCCGGCTCTATGCCCTCCATACCGACGGAGGCATCTACCTCGATTCGGACGTCGAGGTGTTCCGCCCGTTCGACAAACTGCTGGGTTACGAATTCTTCACCGGAACCGAGTACAGTCCCATCGACTACAAATACGCCGATGTGCCGATAGACGCGCAGGGCATCCCCCTCGACCGCGACGCCTTCGTCCCGGGGTACGGCATCCAGGCGGCCATCATGGGCGCGGCGAAGGGCAGCGGGTTCGTCCGCGAGTGCATGGACTATTACGAAGGGCGTCATTTCCGCGAGGCGGACGGACGGCTGCGCACGGACCTGACCATGCCGCTGGTCATTGCCAAGATCGCCGAGCGCCACGGGTTCCGCTATCTGGACAAGGAGCAGGTGCTCGGCGGCGGACGGCTCTACATAGGCCGCAACAGCCTGCTGCCGAGCAGCATCCACCTGCTGCGCCTCGGCACGGCGGCGTTCCATCACTGCGCCGGGAGCTGGCTCGACCCGGACTGCCGCCTCAAACGGCAGATGATCGGCGACCAGCGCATCCGCCTGGCACTGAAATACGCCTTCAAGGCGTACCGCTGGCGCCGGAGGAAGAAGCGCGCCGCAAGGAAACGACTGAAACAGCAAAACAACCGGACATGAAACGCAATATCCTGATCACCGGCGGCGCCGGATTCATCGGCTCGCACGTCGTGCGGCTGTTCGTCGGGAAATACCCCGACTACCGGATCGTAAACCTCGACTGCCTGACCTACGCCGGCAATCTCGCGAACCTGCGGGACATCGAGAACCGTCCGAACTACACGTTCGTCAAAGGTGACATCTGCGACTACGAGGCCATGCGCGCGCTGTTCGCCCGATACGACATCGACGGGGTGATCCACCTCGCGGCCGAAAGCCACGTCGACCGCTCGATCCGCGATCCGTTCACCTTCGCGCGGACCAACGTGATGGGGACGCTGACGCTGCTGCAGGCCGCACGGGAGCACTGGAACGGCGCATGGGAGGGCCGACGCTTCCACCACATCTCGACCGACGAAGTTTACGGGGCGCTGCCCTTCGACGGAACGTTCTTCACCGAGCAGACCCGCTACGACCCCCACTCGCCCTACTCGGCATCGAAAGCCTCGTCGGACCATTTCGTGCGGGCGTTCCACGACACGTACGGATTCCCGGCCGTGGTGACCAACTGCTCGAACAACTACGGGCCTTACCAGTTCCCCGAAAAACTCATACCGCTGTTTATAAACAACATCCGCCACAACAAACCGCTGCCGGTCTACGGCCGGGGCGAGAATGTCCGCGACTGGCTCTACGTCGAGGACCACGCCCGGGCCATCGACCTCATCTTCCACGAGGGGCGCGACGGCGAAACGTACAACATCGGCGGGTTCAACGAGTGGCGGAACATCGACCTGATCCGGGTGATCATCCGGACCGTGGACCGCCTGCTGGGACGCCCCGAGGGGACTTCGGAGAAGCTGATCACCTACGTCACCGACCGGGCCGGACACGACCTGCGCTACGCCATCGACTCGCGCAAACTCAAGGAGGAACTGGGCTGGGAGCCTTCGCTGCAATTCGAGGAGGGCATCGAGAAGACCGTGCGGTGGTATCTGGCCAACCAGAAGTGGATGGACGACATCACCTCCGGGGAGTACGAAAAGTATTACCGGGAAATGTATACCGGAAGGTAATTACCTTTTTCCTGAAAACAGAACCTTGTGTACTTTTGGTGTCAAAAGTACAACAATCCTCAAAACCGGCAAATAAGCGCAGCAGTATTGATAATCAGGCTGTTTTTCGTTTCGGTTCGCCCTGTAGAAGCTTTCGAATGGGCAGCAGGCGGCATCGTCGAACGAGGGTTCGGTTTCCAAAGCATTACCTTGTCCGGGAATGCTTCTCATTTCCTAAAACGGTGATTTACTGTCTATTGCATTTCCATTCATCTTGATCGGAGACTCTGCTGAAATTAGTTTTGTACCCCTCAAAAAGCAGAGTTTATGCGCAGCACGTTCAAGGTTCTGTTCTACCTGAAAAGGAACAAGGAAAAAACACAGTCGGCGGTTCCTGTCATGGGCCGCATCACGGTCAACGGTACGATTTCGCAGTTCAGTGCGAAGCTCACGGTTCCGGAGCGTTTGTGGGAAGTCCGCGGGGGCCGCGCCAAGGGCCGGAGTCTCGAATCCGACCGCATCAACCGCCATCTGGACGAGATCCGCTCGCAGCTCGACCGTCATTATCGGGATATCCGCGACCGGGAAAGCTATGTGACGGCCGAGAAGGTGAAGAACGCCTGGCTGGGATTCGGGAAGCGTTACCGCACCCTGCTGTCCACTTTCCGCAGCTTCACGGACGACCTGCACGGGCGTATCGGCGTCGACCGCTCGAAAAACACATGGTACCGTTATCTTGCGACGATGAAACACCTGCAGGCGTTCCTTACGGCGAAATACCGTGTGAGCGACATCGCCCTTGCCGAACTGGAACTGTCGTTCATCGAACAGTTCCATGTCTATCTGAAAACGGAACGGGCGCTTAAACTCACGAGCATCTGCCGTTATCTGGACTGCCTGATCAATGTGGTCAAGATTGCCTTCAACGACGGGATCATGCCCCGCAACCCGTTCGCCTCGTACCGTTACAACGAACCCACGCCGGAACATGCTTTCCTGAACGAGACAGAAATCCTCACCCTTCAGCTCACCGCGCTCCGGACGAAGAAACAGCGCCTCATCCGCGACCTGTCCCTCTTCTCCTGTTTTACGGGTATCTGCTACGCGGATCTGAAATCCCTTGCCTAGAAACAGGGTGACCCAGCCGATGATCGACCGGGAAGTGGAGATGCTCAAGGAGAAACTGGCCGGACGCTTCGCGGGATAGGGAACCGTTGCGCCGGTCTCTGGAGACAAGGAGCAGTTGCTTTCAACAGGCTCGCAGTTGTGAAATACCGGGGATTGCGATATGAAGGAGCGACGCATTGTTTTGTCGATTCTCATATTCCTTCTTCCGCCCGCAATCGCGGAAGCGGTATTTCCGGGCTGTTTCGCTTGTCGGACATCAAGAAGCAGACAAGCATCCGGTCGGAGGTATAAGAGGTATAAATGGACTCCGGATAACGATTGACGGTATTCAGAAGTTATTTCCGGAAGTGTACCGGCGAAAATTCGCAGAAAACAGGTTTGCCGATTCCGAAAAAACAGGTATCTTTGAAAACACATTCCCAAAGTTTCATACTCCAACGAAATTTGTGTTACACTTTGCGGAGCGGGCCTCGTTGAGAAACGGTGCCCGCTCGTTCGGTATCCCCATATGTGGGCATACTAAAAGCAACGACCGTGTTCTCACTACGCTATCGCTGCTGTGTTTCATCCGATATATCTTCAATTGTTCTATAAATATGTAAACCGGGTAATTTGCAATTTATTCCCCCCTTTATATTAATTTGCGAGTGTCCCCCGTTTATTCACAGCACACCTCGTTCTGTTTTCGGTTGCTTCCACCTCCTCTGTCCTCATCCGTAGGGCGATACTATTCCATCCCGCGTCGGTTGCCTCGTGCAAGCTAATCCCGCTCGCGGTCGGCGTTGCGGGATTGGAAATCTTCCCGAGGCAACCGACCCTTTCGGGAAAAGCCTCACCATCCGATTTTATTCATCCGCCTGTACGATCCGAACGACAAAGGGCGTGCAGGCACAGAAACGTGAGACACACGGTAAAAACTGTATTCAGGTTATGCTGAAAGTTCAAAGCATGTCACATGCACATGCAGCACGGCCGACGTTACTTCCCATTCCGGCACCCTTTGCCGATCCGGGAGCGGCTGCACCAACGGATACCGCAGCGGTTCTGGATTCGTTCCCCGCAGGAATTCCCTACGATCCGGAACAAGTACTGCAGCCGCTGCTTATCCCCGAAAACCCGGATCTCGAACCCGATACCCGGATGCCGGAGTAGTTGAAATCGGCGGCATAGCCGAGTGACAATCCCCGAAGGCCCGGAGCAGACCTGCGCTGCTCCGAATCTTGTTTTCATGTATCCGGGCTAAAAGCATATACGGACTATCGCCTTTCAGTCCTCAACCTTTTACCAGGGCGCACAAACATCCGGAGCCTTTTCTTTCCCCGGAGGCTCCACAGGAAACGAAGCCGCCCGTCAGCATATAACCATACGACGAGGAGGGGTATCGCGGCGAAACCCGCATGTCAAACCTGAAATCGATTCGACAATGCAACTCATTAACCGGAACAGGGTGAACAGCTATTCGCCTACGATGTCAGCCCGGCGCAGAACCATCTGCGTAAACCGCCACGGGTATATCTACCTCTCGGGAGTGTTGGCCGTAGAGATGGGTCTCGGGGACGGCGGCAGGAGCGGAGACGCCGGGCTGATGTCGCCGATCTTCTTGTGCTATTCCCGTATGTGGCTTGCGATTGCCGGAGTTAGGCAATCACCCCAAGTTGTCCCAAAACTCAATTTTTCAACGCCTGAATTTTCAACTCACAGGTGTCTTCCCGAAAAAACAGGATCGAAGGCAGTGTATTTAGCAAAACTTGTCGGTAAAACTTACGAATTGTAAGTTTGCGCAGCTTCGGAGTTGAGTTTTCGGACGGGCTCCCCTTCGGGCGACACCTTACTGCCTTTTCCGGCCTTGTTCTTTCGATACGGCCTCTTCCTGCAGCCCCTGGCGCTGCGGGAACGGATATCCCGCGAAGACTTTGTTCGGCGCATCTATCATCTCCTGAATCCGTACGGCTGTCGCCTTCCATGTGTATTCATAGCCGGGCAGCGGCTGCGGATACCTGTCCGGTGCGATATCGTTGAAGTACAGGAACGCCTTCACGGCTCCGACGACATTCGAAGAGGGGTATTTCCGTGAGTAGCACGCCAGCATGGCATCGAGCGACAGACGGGCGGACAGGCAGGCAAGGTCCGCGAAGGACGACTCGCGTGTGCCGTCGGTTTCGATCTCACGCAGCGTACCGGCCGCACAATCCCCCAAGCCGCACAGGCGCAGGCCTGCCTCTTCCACAGGGCGGCTCACCAACGTATGGCGCTGCTCGTGCAGGAAGATCTCCGTCTCGCCGATATGCCCCCGCAAGCCGTCGTCCTCACGGCGGCCCTGAAAGCCGTAGTTGTCCCCAAGGAGTTCTTCCAGCAGCTCCCAACTGAAAACATCCGGAAGGTGCAGCTCCGCAGCACGGCACGCGCAGTGTCCCAGATGCAAGGCGAGGGCCATACGGCCGGTAATGCACGACATGCCTAAAGCGGGCTCCGACTGGAGTCTCTTCAATAATCCCAAAGTTGCAGGCGCAACTGTCTGCGTGTATAGCATCGTAATTCTTCCTTTTTAAGGTCGAAAACTTTACAGACGAAATTCATATCCCGCTCCGGGAGCGTGGCGACCTCACGGAGAATCCCCCGGAAGTCCTCGATGCCCCCGTACAGGTCGAACGCCGCGAAGTAGTCCTCCACGCGGCCACGCTCGATCACGCGCTGCACGACGAGGCGACGGCTGCGATGCCAGTCGAAACGCTGCAGGTCGTATTCCCAGAGAAGCGCCGGGGAAATCCGGTGTTTGCCTTTGTTTTGTTCGTATCTGTCGAAGATGATCATCGTGCAGGGAAATGTCTGTCGATAGCAAATCGACGAATTTTTCTCCGCAAACGCAAGGTTGCGACACGGGGAAAAGCAGGATGTGAAACATGTGGAAACGGCAACGAAGAGTCCGGGGCATGTTGACAGGGTGTTCAGCCGTATGCCCATCGGCACTACGCTGCGGGAGGGCGCGACGGCTCCCTATACGATTATCCGCAAACGGGATGGACACCCGCCTCCTGCTCCGGCACGTACCGCAAACAAGAGGGTAAATCAGGCACTTGCAAGATTTGCCAAAAAAATATTTTTGTTTTTGGCAATGATCGTTTTCTGAAATCCCCGTTCTCAATAGTCGAGTCCGTTTTTTCTGCAATAGATAGGAAATTTCTTGTATTTTCCTGAATAACAGTGATAAATATAGAATTTGATGACGATATAACTATGCTGAATTGCTACGTTTTGTATCTCGTCGAACAACTCTATGCATATAGAGTGTTTTTCATAGAAATAGCAAAAACGACGATTGAGTTTATGTAAAATGCGGACAGAACTTCCACCCACGTTCGTTATTTAACGCTATAGCTCCCTATTTTTTCATTGTTGCGTTGCATATAAAAATTAGCGGAAGCCGCAGTGGAACTGCGATAAATTTATAAAGTCCGGCCGTTCCACGCGGCCGGACTTTATAAAAAAGATGAAAATACGCGGAAGAAAAAACGAACAATTATTATTCTTCTGCAGGATAGTTCTCTACTGATGGATAGTCCGATTCAGTAGCGGTTGTGAAGACGTTTTGTGTATAAATCGTACCGAATGCGTCTGTTGCACGGATTTCTACTATGCTTGCCGTGGCATCCTTGAGCGTATAATGGTAGAAATGGTCGTACTTGCCGTTTCCGTGCGAGCTGGCGTTCGCTTTAAGCACTCCCACATGGTAACCCGCACCCCACGCATCCCGGTCGGAGTAACGCAGCTGTTCGGTCATCTCACCCGTCTTGGCGCCGTTTTCATAGACCTCGATTTTCCAGCTGCTGTCCGCATTCCAGATGTTGGCCACGATCTCGTTGGACGCCGTATAGGAGAACTTGTAGTTTCCGGCATAGGAGGTTTCGGCACGGTACATGCGAATCTGGAAGTCTTTGGGCAGGCAGGTGGGTTTGTAGTACCAGTCCTTGACCTCGGTGCCTGAGATGTCGTAAACACCGTATCCGTTGGGCGTGCCATCGACGTTGATGGTCGATTTCCACCATGCGCCGCACACGGCGCCGTGGATATGTTCGTAGATGTCGCGCTCGGTGTCGATGTAGTTTTGTCCGTAGTGCGTGTGCCCGGTCATGATGTGCACCTGGGCAAACTCTTTCAGCAGATTGCGCACGGCTTCGCGGTTATTGGAGGTGGCATTGCGAATCGGAATATGCACGCAGAAGATGATAAGTTTATCCTTCGGCACGAAGTTCAGGTCCTGCCGCAGCCATTCCAACTGCGCATCGGTGAACCCCGAATCGTAGGCCGACGGATTGTGTTTTTCATTCAGCAGCAGCACGTTGTCCATACCAATAATGTGGGCGTTGCCCCGGTCGAAGGAGTAATCGCAAGGCCCGAATTTGTATTCGAAATCACGGCGGCCCGCCAGGTCGTAATTGCTGCTTTCGTCGGTGATCTTCGGCTTCATGCAGTTGTCGTGGTTGCCCATCACCTGAAACACCTTCAAGCCGATTTCGCTCTCACGCATGGCCTGCGCCATGAGGGGCATCATCTGGTTGGTCACGTAGAGGTTGTTGGTGTTGAAGACGATGTCGCCCAGCGTGATGCCGTAAACCGGGCCTTCGAACGTCGAGACGTGTTTGCGGACGTCGGGCACGCACTCTTTCTTGAATCGGGAGAGATCCGTGTCCTTCTGCACCTGCGGGTCTGCCAGGCAGACCAGTTTGAAACCGGTCTCAACCTCCTGCTTCTGCATCAGCCTGAAGTCGTAGCGCTCCTGCGCTTTCGAAAGCCGCTGCCAGAAGCAGGGACGCCCGTCCGACATCGGAATCTGGCGGTCGGCGGGGATGCGGTAGAATACGTGGAAGGCATCGGCACTGCGCGGCATCTGGTAAACACCGTTGGCATCGGTCGACACGCACGAGAAACCGTCGCTCACGACGATTCCCTCAACCGGCGCCCCGCTGGGGTCCGTCACCACACCGTAAAGGTTGTTCCCCTCTTCGATGGGGGTCTTCAGCGGAGTCGTTCCATCGTCGTCGGAGCAGCCCGTAAAGAGAATCCCGGCGGCAAATAACAAAGAATATATGATTCGCTTCATTGTTTAAATGTATTTATGGTTTATGGATCAAAGATCCGCAGCGAACAGCCGGCTGAGCTTGTCCGCCGCGGAATCCGGAACGTTTATTCCCAAGCGGCGTTTTGTCCCAGATCCGGATTCTTGTCGAGCGCCGTCTTCGGAATCGGATGAATGTAACGCTGTTCGCTGAAATGGCGTGCCAGATTGTAGATCAGCCGGCCGGCAGTTCCGTTTTCGAGTGCATGCGAAGAGTCGAGCACGACGTACTTCACTCCAGGCTCGCTGCCGGCCTCGCCGGTCACGCAGCACACGTCGTTGATTCCGTCGCCATTGAGGTCGTAGGCCTTGTCCACTTCGCCGATGTAGATGCCGTACCAGGTCTTGTTGAGCAAGTGGCCCAGATGCCAGCGCATCAGGTCGTCGTAGCGGCGTCCTTCGAGCAGCAGTTCGATGGCGCGTTCACGGCGGATTTCCAGGATGTCGCAGTCAGTGATCTTGTTGTTGCCGTCGTCGGGACTGAAGTAAGCCTCCTGCAGGTATTCGTCGATCTTCGTGGGACGCGTTCCATCGACACCTGCACGTTCGCGCAGCAACTTGATGGTACGGTCCCAGACCGTAGCGTCGAACTCGCCCAGTTCGGCTTTTGCCTCGGCGTAATTGAGCAGGATTTCGGCGTAGCGCAGGATCGGCAGCGAGTTCCAGCAGATACCCGAGGCTTCGTACGAGTCGTCGTCGATGTTGAACTTGATCACCTGATAGCCCGTATACCCCACCGAGAAGTCGGGAGCAAAGAGCTTCGAGACCCCGCCCACCAGCTTGCGGTATTCAGGCGAGATGACCGTCTGCTGCAAACGGTAGTCGCGGTTCTGGAACTGCTCGGCATAGGTCGTCGACTTGTAGTCGGAGCGGTCGGTGAAGCGGCTGCCGTCCCTATTCAGATAGGTGTAGACAAAATCGGCGTCGAGCGACCAGCCCGGGCCCATCGACCCCGACGTAAAATACCATGTCACATCGTGTGTGACGTTCTTCTCGGCGCTGTATTCACGCGCCCACATCACCTCCTGCTTCTGGACGTCGGCCGACGTGAAGAGCGAACGGTACTGCGTCGACACATTCGCCGGAGTGCTTACGAGCGAATAGATACCCGCTTCCATCAGCTCTTCGCAGGCTTTGGCCGCTTCGCGCAGCCACTTGTTGTCCTTGTTGTATTCGGGATCCCACGCCTTACCCGTCGACGGATCGACACGGTGGTATTTGCGATAGGTTCCCTCGAAGAGGCAGATGCGTGACTTGATGCCCAATGCGATGTAGCGGTTGATTTTCTGGTTGTTGAGCCAGGCCGAGGAACTGTAGCAATGCTCGCAGGCGTAGTTCAGGTCTTCGAGCACGCGATCCATGACGTATTCGCGGCTGTCGCGGGGCTTGTAGAGATCTTCCTGGTTGTCGGAACGGATGACATGGTCGTACCACGGCACCGCACCGAATGTTTTCACCAGTTCGAAATAGTTCCACGCCCTCCAGAAACGGGCCGTTCCCTCGTAGTGGGCGAAAGTCTCTTCGCTGACGCCTTTGGCCTCGCGCATCCGTTCGAGAAAGGTATTGATGTAATAGACGAAATTCCAGGTGCCGGTGCTCCACCCGCCCTGCAGCGTGGGGTTCCAGACCGGCTGGTAGAGGTAGCTCGACGTGGCGCGCACCTCGATGATGTCGCAGTTGCCGTCGCCGCGCGTGATGGCGCCGGATCCTGGGGTGTAGGAGTTCAGAAAGCCGTTGGCGTACTTGTCCAACGACGCTTCGTCCTTGAAGTATTCGTCGGTGCCGATTTTTTCAATCGGCTGCTTGTCGAGGAAATCTTCACAGGAAGCGAGTGTCAGACAGGCGATTGCCGCATAGATTATTCTTTTCATAAATTTCGTTCAGATTAGAAAGTGATACTCAAACCGATGCTGTAGGAGCGCATGACGGGGTAACCGTCGCCGTCGCCCGAACCGTCGCCGCCGGCCGCGCTGTTCAAGTCGGCGTCGCCGGCGTAGATGCCCTCCGGATCGTAGTTCTTGGCGTACTTTTTCAGCGGGGATATCGTCAGCAGGTTCTCGCCCGAAAGATAAACGCGCAGGTTCTGGATACCGGCCTTGGCGAGCATCTGTTTGGGGAAGGTGTAGTCGATGGTCAGGTTCTTCAGCCGGATGTAGCGGGCCTTCTGCAGATAGCGCGTGTTGGGCTGCGAAAGGAGTCCGCCCGAACTTTGCGCCGAGTAGCCGATGATACGCGGCCAGTAAGCCTTGGTATTCTGGTTCTCATCGGTGTATCGGTTGCTGTGCCACGGCAGCGCCATGCTGTACGGGCGGCCGTACTGTCCCCAGAAGTAACCCGATTCCTTGGCGGGATACCAGTCGCGCTGACCGACACCCTGCCACAGCATCGACAGACCGATGCCGTTCCAGCGTGCGCCGGCGGCGATGCTGTAACAGTAGCGCGGCGTGGTGTTGCCGATCTTTTTCAGGTCGCCGTGGTCCTCCAGCCGGTTGGCGCCGTTGTTGACTTTGCCGTCACCGTTGATATCTTCGAATTTCGGATCGCCTTTCTGCCAGACGACCTTGTCTATGGTGAATTTCGAATAGTCGGCGTAGGTTTGCGCCTCTTCGTTGCTCTGGAACAGGCCGTTGCAGGTGTAACCCCACAGTTCGCCCAGTGTCATCCCTTCGTAATAGTTCGTGGTGTAATTGGTCGGCAGCGTATTGGTGGTTGCCGTGTAGCGGGTGATCTTGCTGATGTTGTCCCAGAAGGCGAACTTCAGGTTGTAGCTGAAATCCTTACCGCCCAGCTTGATGTTGTCGCGCCACGAAATGCTTGCCTCCCAGCCGTCGGTACGCATGTCGGCGTAGTTGCCTTTGGGCGCCGCATTACCGAATACGGCAGGAAGTTCGGGGCCGACGACGATCATGTCGGTGGTCTTCTTGCGATAGATGTCGCCCACGATCGACAGACGGCCGTTGAGCATCTCCAGGTCGATACCCAAGTCGTAGGTCGTAGCCTTCTCCCAGGTCAGGCCGTCCGGTACGAGCGATGGTTTTCCGGCATAGATGAGCGGGCTGCCACCGACGAGGAAGCTGTTGTTTTTCGAGATGGCCACCGTACTCAGATAACTGTAAGGCGAGGCGTTGCCGTTGCCGGCCGTGCCGACCGATGCACGGATTTTCAGGTTGTCCAGCCAATTTTTAGCGTTCTCCATGAACTTCTCCTCCGAGATGCGCCACCCGATCGAACCCGAAGGGAAGAAACCCCACCGCTGGTTCGTCGGGAAACGCGAGTTGCCGTCGTAGCGGCCGCTCACTTCGGCCAGATACTTTCCTTTGTAGCCGTAGTTGACACGAAAGAATGCTCCCACGACGCTCCAGGAGTTGGAGCCGTTGCCCGTTACGATGGGCAATTCGCCGGAGGTGAGACTCAGACTCGGATGGTCGGGGTCGACAACGTCCGTGTTGCGGGTGTAGGTGGCCAGATGTGTTTCGTCTTCGAGATTCCAGCCGCCCATGACCTTAAGCCAGTTGTTTTCGCCCAATTTCGGCGTCCAGGTCAGCGTGGCGTTCGACGCGATCCGCTCGTAGTTCGAATAGCTCTCGCTGTACCACGAGGTCGCCGGGCGCTCTCCGTAGCTTTCGGGCCCCGTGTAATAGGTATAAGGTACGGCCAGCCGGTGCAGTTCGGTGTGGTTGCGGTAATAGCTGACGTCGAATTCGCCCACCAGCACGTCCTTGATAAGGTTCAAGGAGAATTTGGTGCGGTTCGTGAGGTCGAACTTGTCTTTCTCCATCCACGTATGTCCCTCGACGAAACCGGCCCAGCCCAGGTAAACGGCCGCTTCGGTCCACGTCCCGTCGGGGTTTTTCTCAAGGGTCATCGGATAACCCTGGTGATTGAACATACGCACGGGCGTCATCCAGAACGACTGGTCGCCCGTGGTGAGCATGGGTTCGTGGTGGAAACGGCTCATGAACGAGGTTGTGTTCTCGACGGTGAGCCACTTGGTGACCTGAACGGTTCCCTTGCCAAGGACGTTGTACTGATTATAACGTTCGTCGCCCGCGTTATAGATACCGTCCTGGTGGAAGAAGCGGCCCGACAGGTAATACGACGCCTTGTCGCTGCCGCCCGTGATCGAGAGATTGTGCTGATGTCCGGTCGTGTAATCCTTGTAGAAAATCTTGTACCAGTTGGTGTTGCCGAAGTATTCGTAGCGGTTGTTCGACGGGTTGACACGCCACTTCTCGTACGACGGGTCGCCGTTGCGGCGTTCGAGTTCGGAGTACCAGGCGCGGCTGAACTTGAAGACGTTGTTGATATTTGCCGGATCGACACCTTTGTTGTTGATATAGGATTCGAGATAGGAACTTGTCCAGTCGTAGCCGTTATCGACGATCTGAGGCGTCACCGTACGCTTGTAAAAGTTATACGAACCGTTGTAGGTGATCTTCATCCGGCCCTTTTCGGGTTTCTTGGTCGTGATGAGGACCACGCCGAACGTACCGCGCGAACCGTAGACGGCCGTCGAGGAGGCATCCTTCAGGATGGTGTAGCTCTCGATGTCTTCGGAGTTGACGGTGGTGATGTCGGTCTCGACGCCGTCGACCAGCACGAGTGCAGAACCGCCTGCGCCGATCGAGTTTTTCGAGCCGCGGATCTGGATCGATGCGCCACGGGTCGGCTTACCGTCGGAAAAGGTGACCGTCATGCCCGGTACGGAGCCTTGCAGCGAACGCGCGGCGTTCTGGTAGGAGCTGAACCGATTTTCGATGTCCTTGCTCGAAACGGTCTCGATGGCGCCTACGATATCGCGTTTTTTCTGCACGCCGTAACCGACGACCACGACCTCTTCGAGCGAGGTGTTGTCCTCCAGCAGAACGACGTCGATCGCCGTTTGGTTGTTGATGTGGATGAGTTGGGGCTTGTAGCCGATGAAGCTGAAATTGAGCGACTCCTTGCCGGAGGCTTTGATGGTGTAGCGACCGTCGGTATTGGTAGACGTACCGCGCGACGTGTTAGGGATTGTGACGGCTACACCGATAATGGGATTGCCACTCTTGTCTTTAACGATACCGGAAACGGAATTTCCCCCCCCCTCTGCTGGGCGGCGGCCGTCGTGGCAGTCAAAACAAGTGCAACCATAAAGAACCCGATGCGCCGGCAGCAGTTTGCGAGCGTACGGACTCTTCTTTGAGTAGAGCATTGTTTCATTATTAAAACAGTTTAAGTTAGAATTCGGTTTGTGTACGGCCCATTCGGGCTTTCGCACGCTGCAAGGTTGATCTGGTATAAACTGTTCCGGGAGGAATGAAAAAAGGTTGGTTAAATTTACTTCATTTGTTTTTTAAGTCGTTTTTAGGTTTGGTGTATGTGATTAATGTGTGCTTTAAAGAAATTTTGTCTTCGTAAATGTAGAGAAAAAAAATAGAAAAGCAAGAAAAAATAAAATTAAAATATGATTAAAATATGTTTTTAGGATGTTTTTTGTTGTAAAAGCAGAAATAATGGTATGAAAAAATAAATTGCCCGCTGTGAAGAAGTCTGTGAAATCGAGATATATTCGATTTTTTAGAAAAAAGTTGCATGACGGAACATTTTTTTTTATATTTGTAACGCAAGTTGATCTAAATTTTCTTGGAGGCAGGATACATCACCGGATGTTTCCTGAAAACTATTGTTCAATAGTATCACTCTAAATCAACTGAATTTTATGAAACTAACGAAATGGATGGCTGCAACCGCGTTGTTCCTGTCTTTTGGCGTTGTCGGCTGTACCGAAGACCGTACCGACGAGGTGAGTCAATTGACACGCGATACCGACGAGGTGAGTGTGGCTTATAACAAGGATGCGACCACTCGCGTCTCGGTTCGCGTACCGGGAGCATGGTCTGCATCGGCGGCATGCAAGGATGCCGCAGGCGAACCGACGGCGACCTGGCTGCGGCTCGACCCCGCAGAGGGAGCCGGCAACGGCCGGGATTACCAATGGATCACGGTGATCGCCGACCGCAACGTCGGGGCGAAACGTGAAGCCGTGATAACGATCGTGGACGCTGCGCGCGGCACCTCTGTTGACGTGACGGTGGCGCAGGAAGACGGTACGTTCGAAGTGAAACAACCGGAACTTTCGGGTAAACTCAAATCTGATTCTGAATCGAAGGCACTCCTGGCTATCGCCTACAGCAAGGCCAAAGGCGGTGAGCCTGTCGAGATCGATTTCTCATTCGACGGCGACAGCCGCGGCCTGGCGATCAAGGATTATTCGGGAACGATCGAAAGCGAAGGCGACGGCAAGATCGAATTGCCGATTACGGGAACCCCTACCGATATCGGCGTCGTGAAGCTGAATATGAAGATGGTCATCGAGGGCAAGACGATCTTCGACGATGTGGTTCCGCTGAACATTCAGTCCTCGAATTTTATCTTCAGCATGGATTTCGGCAAATTCGTATGGGGCAGCGACCTGATGGCCAACAAGAGCGGCGTGACGCCCAATCCTTCGGGCGGAACCGCCGGCAAGGAGTATAACGGAACCGAACAGGGAACCTACGAAAGCAAGGTCGGTGCCGACGGAACCAACGACGTGTTCAACACGATGACCATCCTGTATCGCACGAACCGCGATGTGGCCGACTGGTCGGGTGCACGCGTTTACGAGCATCCGGGATACATCAAATTGGGCACGGGCAGCGGCAACGGCTGGATTCAGACCCCCAAGATGAGTCAGCTCACGTCGGCGCCGCAGACGGTCGTCGTCTCGTTCGATGTATCGCTCTACGACGGGGCCGATGACAAGGTCATCTTCTCGGCCGAAGGAGCCGGCGAAATCGAAGGCAGCGGCGAGGTATCCCTGCCGACTTTTTCGGGCTGGGCGAATGCCAAGTGGACGAACTGCACGTTCGTCGTCAACGGCGCCACCTCGGCCACCTCGTTCAAGTGGACGACAACCAAAACCGACGGCAAAGGACGTTTCCAGCTGGACAATATTTCGGTGATGGCATCCGCCGTCAAGGAGCGCACCGAACCGCTGGACAAGATCGACACCGAGCAGTTCGTCTATTCATCAGGAGCGGATTGGATCAAGGTCGACTGGGCCGGTGTACCCGATGCCACGGGCTATGAACTGAAACTGGCTCCGCAGGAGAATCCCTCGTTCGTAAACAAAGTGGTCGTTTCCGCCGACGAGGGAACCGACGGCGCATTCTCGCACCAGTTCGACGAGCTGAAGCCCGGATTCTACCTCATCGATGTCGTGGCACTCTACGAACCCAACCCCGAATTCAATTCGGAAAAGGTTTCCATCCTGCTCGGCACGGAGGGTTACGTCGCCGGGCCGCTGAAGACCCCGGAGGTGACGGCTTCGTCAACCGCCTACACCGTCACTCCTTCGTGGAAAGCGGTCAGCGGAGCCACCGGTTACAAGGCGGTGCTCAAACAGAACGGCGCACAGATCGGCGAACAGACGGTCAAAAGCGAACAGTTGTCGGCGACGTTCGGAGACTTGACGCCCGATAGCGACTATGCCGTCTCGGTACAGGCGCTCTACGAAAGCAATTCCGAGTACGATTCGAAGTTCTCGGAGGATGTCGCCATACGGACGCGGCCGCTGCTCACCAAACCCGTGGCACAGCTGTACAGCGGGTTCGACGTGACACACAACATGGCTGTCTTCGAGTGGAACATCAACGCCTCGGAGCAGGAGGACACGCAGGCATCGCTTCAGATATTGAACGGATCGACGAAGGTCTACGATTTCTCGAAGTGGTCGATGCCTATCGCGGGATTCCCCTACCGGCGTTTCGTCGTGGGTGGACTCCAGCCGCAGACAACCTATACGGTACGCGTCAAACGCGTGACGCGTGACGCCTCCAAGTTCGGCGATTCGGATTGGGGTGAGTTCCAGTTCACGACCACGGCCAAGGCCGACCATTCGGACTGTCTGTTCTACGCCGACTTCAACGAACACTGGTGGGGCGGCAACGGCGAGCACCTTGCATTCGGCATGTGGCCCAACGGAGCGCAAAATCAACTCGACTTGACGGGAGACCTGACTAAATTCTCCTATTCGCGCGCCAATCCGGTCAACAACATGAACAATCCCAACAATGGCGTAGGCAAGAATCCGGCCGATTACCACCGTCTGTTCTTCTCGCAATGGGATGCCGCGAAAATGAAAACAGCTACGGAAGACTATGTGCTGCGCGCTTACATGACCGCAGGCCTCGTGAAATTCGGCACCGGATCGGGCAACGGCTACCTGGCGGTTCCCCTGACACAGCTGACCGCTCCGACGACGGTCGTGCTGACGTTCCGTTCGTCGCCGTACGTCGAGCCGAACCGCACGTCGAATAGCTTGGAGAACCCCTATGTAATCGATGGCAAGGAAGGTGTCTGGGTTCGTTTGAGAGTGGCCGACGGCGCCCGGATCGTCGAAGCCGACGGTATGACGGTAGCCGCTGCTGATCAGGAGAATATACTGCTCAAGCACCAGCTTCCGACCGAGTACGGCGCAGACAAGCTCCGGACCTACCGGCTGACAGAGCACCGCGTGGTGATCGAAAACGTCACGGCCACGACCCTCATCCAGCTGTATACGCGCAATGAAAAGTCGGTGGGCAACCGTGTCTGGATCGACGATGTGATCGTGAAGAGGAAATAAACACTCCTCCACAGTTTTTACGGCGGG
>CDYX01038981.1_pt1 | contig 24249 bp, 15 predicted proteins | sample 554871 | NCBI WGS metagenome assembly CDYX01 (sample SAMEA3182061, study PRJEB8094) | gut metagenome | biome: human; feature: gut; material: Stool; isolation source: human stools | place: Canada | collected 2013-01-14 | reverse complement strand
CTAGCCAGCCTACAATAAGTCCATTTATAACTTGACCGCCGCCGCATCAGCTCTAACAACAAGATCGCTATGGCAGCTGTCCATCTCTGGAACACGCCTAATTGTCAAGAACAAATTGCCCTGCAGCACTGACTGCATAAGTTTTAGGTTTAAATTATTTGTTTGCACCAAGTAACAAACTGTTTGCAAATCAGAATATTCCACTGGGAAGAGGCCATCAGACAATCTCTCCGGGCTGTTAGAAAAGACATCACTTCATCTTTATTTGCCCACCATGAACTTCCTGAACGGACTGCCCATGCCAAATAAAATTACATGTCTGTAAGACAATGGACAGCTAATGGCTGTTGGGCAGGCCTTTCGGCTTTCTCATGAATAGTTGTATTGATTGCTCTCAGATTGTTAACAATTGACTTTAATTAGATGTGGTCCGTATGGTTGCTAAAACTTTCAATGGATATAGACGCTCCCATTTGGTGAGGGAATTTCGGATAGTTTGTTATTACCCATGACATTGTTGCGAGATTCTTTTGGCAACGAACACCGCGCTACTCCCGCAATTTTTGCGTTAAAGGAAGTTCCTTGGATTAGGATAGCACGAACTATTCTCAGCATTTTTGCCGCCAATGCACAACAAAGCTTTCCCCAGGGCATTTTGAGTTTTCTCTTTTTTTCGATCCATTTATTGAGAGGCTTTGATCTTAAGAATCCTTTTGCTGCCAAATTCAAAACTACTCCCGCACCCTCTATCAGAAGAGAACGGGCAACTCGATCGCCTCGACGAGTTATGCCGCCTTTTTTTTCGTTGTGCCCTGTAGCCTTACTTTTTGGTACTAGGCCGTAGTAAGCAACAATTGATTTGGGCTTCTCAAACCTTTGGATATCTCCTATAGTTGCTTTTAACCGAGTGGCGGTTATCGGCCCTATCCCCGGGACTGACATAATTTTTTGGCAAATCTCGTCATTATCGGCATACTCTTTTAGATACTTACTGATCTTATTCAGACGTTTTTGAAGTTCTCTACAGCTTTGGAGCAACTCAAGTAACCAATCCTTAACTTCTTGCGGTATTTTTTTCGATTCACTAACCAGTTCTTCGACTTTGTTTTTATTCATTACGCCTTTAGAAATAGGGAGTCCCCATCGTTGACAGATGCCTTTCAGTGAAACGAATGATTGAATGTATTCTTTACGGAACTGTTCGCGAACAGCTTGTATGGAAGAAAGGACGGAGTTAGAGGTATTTTTGGGTGTTATCTCCGGAAGATTTGTATCTAATGAAAGAAACGCTATTGCCTGCGCATCGTTCAGATCAGTCTTTTGGCCGCCGAAATGAGTTTTGATGTATTCCTTAACAGCAGCTCCGTCGATCACTTTTGTATGATGACCGTAACCTTGTAGTTTCTCTGCCAGATAATGCACTTCCGGGCACGGCTCCATGCAAAAAAGCGTCGGAGACATTCTTTCTGCAGACTTCAACAAGTCATCATAGGTGAGTCGGTCAATACCAAAGATCTCGCCTGCACCCGTGATTAGACAGGCGCTAACAAGATGCTTTGCAAGATCGATACCGATTACTTGATACGAGATCGATGTATCAATGCTTTTTACGAGTATTCTTTTTCTTGGCATGGAACTTTTCCTCTTTGGTTGATTTAGACAAATCCATTCTGCCACTTAGGGCAGGCGGCGGGTTCCATGTCATTAAATCTGCGTCATGACAGCATTTTCGGTTGTTCCGACAAAGGTCTTGATAACAAGGTTTTGCTTGATCCGCTTAAAGAAAAGCTCTATCTGCCACCTCTCCTTATAGAGATCGGCCACTTCTGTAGCGCTTAATTCTTGGCTATTGGTAAGAAATTCAAACCAACGATTTGTTTCTTTGTCTAACCATTGAACGACTCTGAAGTTAGTCTCTGAGCAATGCAGTTTGGCTTTAGCGCCCGTAAATTTCATCTCGTAGAGGCCCCAGCAGCCATCAGGGTCGGCCTCGATAAGTCCTTGACGCAGCGGCGTATGCTGCGCATTGTTTTTTAAACGAGTAACAAACACTACTCCCTTGTCCGTTAATCTTTTGAATAACGAGTAATCGTTATAGCCCCGATCCATAACGACAATAGAGCCGGGAGGGATGTTCTCTAATATTCCTTTGGCTCCTTTGATATCACTCGTCTTTGCCGTCGTTTCCACGATGACTTCCGGCAGTGACGTATCGTTGTTCAGAAGCGTATGAAGTTTTATTCCGCCTTTGCGCCTGCGGTGCTGAGCCCATTCAAACAGGCGAAGGCATAAGCTTATTGTCGTGGAATCTAAACTGAAGACCGGCTTGGTGAATTTGTTTCCGAGGCGCCCTTGTATCTCGTGTCTGAATTTCTCCAGAAGAACGTAATAAAAGTCTTCATAAAGCTTATAGGGCCGCTTACTGTTGGCCTAGCTCAGGGTAGAGCGACATACCGCGGTCGCACCTAAGTGACTGAGTTTCCCGAGACTTGAATAGAGACCGTCGGAAATCTCTCGCAATGAGTCTGCGCCAGTGAGTTGACAAAAGAGCATGGCAATAAATTGACTCCACGTCGTGAGGCCCTTTGCTCCTTTGTCGGATTGGTACTTGTTGACAAAGTTTTGAAACTCAATTTTCCCGCCCATAAGCTGGACAAGTTGTGCAAACATGGATATCGTTGATCTCTGCATGCTGGCGTTCCGTTTGTTTATTTCGCAAAAATCAACTTTATCGGATCGCCAGCATGTTTGCATTGGGGCTATGTCAATCGTTCAAATTTATTTTGGACAGTAGTGGTAGTGTGAACATGTTCACTCGTCACATTTCAAACGCTGATTTTTGAATTTGTTAAGATACCGTCTGAAGATATCTACAAATTTAAGGAAGTCCCTATGGGGAAAGTCATAGCTTTTGCTAATCAAAAAGGCGGAGTCGGCAAATCAACATTAACGGTTCAAGCTGCTTTTTATTTACGTAAACATCGTAAAAAGAAAGTGCTAGTCATCGATATTGATTCGCAGGGAAATACGACAGAGTCTTTAACGCAAGGACAACCATATACAGCTACATCATCCGCTGCTCTTTTTGAACCGAATCTCGAAGAGCTCGGGATCTTTGATGACACTCCATACGGCGTAGATTTAATCGGATCTGAACAGAACTCGAATGAGGGTTATGACATCGAAAGCCGCGAGCTGGATGTCATTCGCAATCCGGCAGCGAATATCCAAGCAATAAAAGACGCTTACGACTATATCTTGGTCGATTGTCCGCCTTCTTTAGGACGTAAGCTCCTCGGCGGATTAGTCATGGCCGATTATGTCGTCTGCCCGATCAAACTTTCTGGTTATGCGGTCGGAGGCGTGTCCGGCATGGTCAACACCATTCGTGCCGTACAGCAGAATTTCAATCCAAGCCTCAAATTTTTAGGCGTAGTGGTAAACGAATACGACGATTCCGCTTCTGCCAAGAGCACACTGCAGTACCTTGTTTCTGAGACTAACTGCGATATCTTCAACTCCAAACTCAGACATCGTGCTCCGATTGATGCCGCTACGACAATGGGCATTCCCGTGGACGAAATCCGTAACGGAAAACGCTCCTACGAAGAGCTTGAAGCCGTGTACAAAGAGATGCTGGCCAGAATTAAAAAAATTGGTTAAATATGAAAACCTTTAAAGTTACAAAAACAAAGACCCAAACATTCAAACCGACAAACATCAAAAGTTTGACCGAGTTCAATGGCGCGATCGCCGCAGGCGTCAATGGAAAAGTTCTGACCAAATTACCGGTAGAGTCGATTGAAGCAAAACCTCAGGTAAGAACGGTTATTGAAAATATCGATGAGCTGGCTGAATCTATGAAATCCGGCCAGCTGATACCAATTACAGTCATTAAAGGTGAAAATAATAAATACGTTGTCCTGCAGGGCGAACGCCGCTGGCTTGCCGCTAAGAAAGCCGGCTTGGAGACGGTAGAAGCTATCGTTGTTGATGCTCCGGTTTCCGATTCAGAAAGAATTTTCGGTCAGCTAACCGAGAATATCCAGCGCGACAATATGAAGCTTCAGGATTTGATCCAAAGCATCAGACAGCTGATTCGGAACGGTTTTAACCAAACCGAAATTGCTGCTCGTTTGGGCAAAGACAGAACTTATATTTCTCGTATTGCCGCATTAGCTTCTTCTAAGGAAGAAGTTCTTAAATTGATTGCCGATTGCGCTGTTAACGATGCTCAGACAGCACAGATCCTGAACAATATCTGTGAAAAAAGCACCAACATCGCTAAAGATCTGGAAGCTTGCAAAGACAAAGACGGCTTAATTAGCCGCGGCTCTGCACAGGCTGTATTGGACAGACTCCAGAAAATCGTTCCGCAGAAACCCAAAAAAGTCGTTGCGTTTGAAGATCGTCTTAAAAAGAAAGACTTTCCTAAAGGTTATCGCCGTGTGCCTGCCGGTAAGGCCTTGGGTATTCAAGTTGAATTTTTAGATGAGACAGGTGAGAAAGTTTCCGGCAATCTTCTTCCGCGATTACTTTCCGATCGTCACGACGAAGTCTGCGTCTTACGTGAAGATAACAAAACCGTCATAGCAGTGTCTGTGGACAAAATTAAGATCAAAATGATTGACGAGTTGGCGTAGATCAAACGCTCTTGATATGTGAAAAAGACCACAAAATCGTTTGAAGATTTGTGGTCTTTTTCTCATTTTTCCAGTCCTAATTTTTTCGCGTAGTAGTAGGTCAGGAAGGCCCCTAGTCCGAGGACGGCAACAGACGTAGCAAGCGCCAAGGACACGCCTCCCAGCTTCATGAGGATAGGAAAACAGAAAACTGCGATTACTGCACCTAGTTTTCCGAAAAACGCGGCATAACCCGCCCCTTCAGCCTTAATGTCCAACGGAAAGACTAATGACGGAATGATGAACGTCGTAAGATTTGGACCAGCGTTCAGAGCAAGCTCAAACAGAACAAACGCTGCAATTGAAATAGCGGCAGGCCATTTAAATAAATAGCAGAGCAGCAGAAGTAAAACGGCTGCGGCTGCGAGCAGGAATCCGTAAAACTGTTGTTTGACGGTCGAGACTTTATGAAGAATAAAAAGACCGGCTATAAATCCGATGAGAATGAACCAGCTGATAATAAACGTGAGATTCACTGAGTTCATTACGGATCCCAAAGGACCGGGTTTAGAAGTATCAAATCCGGAAATGCCGAGGCTCATAATAAGGATCGGGAGAAAGATGCCGATTCCATATACGCCAAGTCCCGAACATCCCCAAGGCACACCGGAAAAAATCACCTTCTGAAGGTTTTCTCCTTTAAACAGATCTACTTTGGCGCCGTTAGAAGCAGGAGCGGATTTTTCCAAATAGGACGATGGAATCTCAACATCAGACCCAAGCATTGCCTTAACAACCTGTCTGGCTTCGTCAAACTTTCCTTTTGCAATAAGAAAGCCGGGACTTTTAAAAAAGAATAAACGGCTGATGATCATTAAAAATGAGAGAAAGACCACAAATAAGAAGATCTGTCTCCAAATTTCTGCGGTCCACTCGATCGAACAGAGAAAGAGGAAACCTCCGGCAGCTGACAAGTTTCCGAGAGCAGAAAATGATTTGGTAATACCGACCATCGTTTCCTGCCAGCGTTTCGGCATCACTTCATCAACATAGTCTGAGTCCAACGCAAAATCGCCTCCGATGCCGAATCCCATGACAAATAGCGATGGAATCAGCAGATCAATGCTTCCTGAGACGTAGACAACAAGCGCACCAATAAAAACAAGGATAGAGCTCAATCGAAGGAACGGAAGATATCCGTCCTTATCGGCAAGCTTTCCGATAACAAAAGATCCGACCATAATGCCGATCAGCTCCATACTGGCAATCAGACCTTGTGTCACGGAGTCCAATTCGTGATGCTGTACGATGGCAAGAAGAGGAATTAAGACGCCTGAAAGCGTTGCAACAGCGGCTCCTAGGAATTGACCCATCGCTGTTGTAATCAAAACCCGAAAATGCCCGAACCTCAAAGGCATCGTATCCAAATAGACCATTTTTATTCCTTATTTTTTCTTCAAGGATACGAGGAAGAGAAGGAAAAACAGAAAGAATGCGGCCGTTTAGAGACACAACAGCTTAAACAATGTGAAAAAGACCACAGTATTTTTTTTTCAGAAAACCGTGTCTCCTAAAAATCAAAACAGCCGGGCGGCTGTTTCGTAGAGGTTTTAATTTTTGGTCTTTTTCACATTTTTCTTGACCGCTGATGAAGGTTTGAACCCGAGGTCATGTAAATAGACTCTCGCTTCATACACAAACTTGGGATCGGCCAAACGGTTTTCGATCCAGCGTTTCCAAGACTCTTGAGAGTAACCTTCACGTCCGGCGGCATTGATGAACTCGCCGGCAAAGCGGTTGCCTACGCCGCCGTCGTTGTGACGACTAAGAAGAGAGGCAAAGTAATTTCTCTGACCGTCCGACAAAGTCAGGTTCTGCCAATCATCATCGCTGTAGCCCACGAGATCTCTGACATCCGGAACATCCTCGGGCGGAACGGACTGCGTTCTTTCTACAAGAATGTTGGGACGATTCTTAACGGAAAAAATAATATGAGTAAATTTTCTGCCGGTCCGTACGAACTCGCACTCCACATGGAAGTCGATTTTGGTCGCTTCATTAATTTTGGCAGCGCACTCTCTGACGATTCGAGCGACGTCGCCGTTTAATTTTTTTTGAGAAATGTTAAGAATGTCTTTGAGCTCGGTAATCGTCATCTTTTTGACCTGGCCGCGCCAGCGCACGCACAGCTCGAAGAATCGTAATGTCGAAACACTCTTCAATTCGGAAATCTGTTTAATCGGATAGCGAATGAAGTTGCTGCGAATACGTGTCAGAAAGGGGAGGACTTCCTGGGAGAACGTCAGACCGATCATGCCGCTTCGATAAGAGACCTTAGAAATCCAACGGAACTCATCACGTTCTTTACCGTTGGATCCGAAGGTTCGGATAACGCTTCTGTTGTAAAGCGTATTGACTGCGTTCTGGAGGTATTTATAGGCCTTAGACCGCTCGCTGCCGATCTCTCTTAACTCTTTAGCAGAAACCCAATAACTTGCATCCCCTCTGACCTCCGGATTCATCGAATCGATCTTACTGATCGCAACTAAGATGATTCGAAGTTCATTTAGGGTGAGGTTGGTTTTCGCCGTCAGCAGGTCGTTTGATTTAACAACGACTGCATTGGTATTCCATAAAGAATTCTTTTTCCCGGCTTTAGGGCTGTCAGACCAATCATCATCGTCTGTGAGGAGTTCAAACTCCTGTTGTTGATTTTCGCTGGCCATTAATACCCTCCGATCCGGCTCATTCTGACATTTCGATAGTTGATTCTCTCACACTTCCTCTTCCAAAAGGAAAAAGAATCGGAAGCCTGTGGTCTTTTTTACATAATTTTGTGGTCTTTTCCACATAAATTCATCGGCGTTTGTGGTAAAAACCACATATTAAGTCGCCTTTTTCACAGAAAAAAATAGCTTATTTGTGGTCAAATTCTCATATTTTGTGGTCTTTTATACATCTTTACCTCTGTATCTTTTTGATTTAAAAGTGAAAATAGGGGCCTAAAAAATAAAAAGATTAATATAAAAATATAAAAAAGGCCTATGACTAAAAGACACACCCAATTAAAAAGGCTTCAAAAAATTTTAAAGCGACGCAAACAGCTCAGTTTGGATGGAACAAATCAGCAAGCCTCTGTTGTAGAGAGTTTTCAAAAAGAGAACAAGTCAGACAACTCCGACAGAACCCCACAAAAATTTCGCAAAAAAGAAAATAGAAGAGATACAACAAGAGGAAAATCTAAAAGTGAGAAGAAAAAATTAAGTTGTCAAAAAGACGACGCAGAGAAGATCGGACAGAAGATATGGGAAAAAGACCACAATTTCAACGTCTGAAAGTTAGCTTAGGCCACAGAAATTACAATGCACAGTGGTTATGAGTGCCAGAATAGAAAGAGTTCCGGCCAATTTTTGATAAACCCAAGGCTATCAGGGCTTTTTATTAAATTTAAAAATAAAAAAATCCGTCCCTTAATTTGCTATTCATCCCATATTTGTGTTATTTTTTCTAGCAATTATCGGTTTACGGGCCTAGATCGAAGCCCTCCAAGATTTAGATGTTCATTGAACACGTCGGTCTAGGCTCTTTTTTCTTCTTATTGATTCCAAGCGTTTAATTCCTCAAAGCATTGAATCTCGCCTTTGAAAATCGTTGAAAAAACTTCGAGGCGTCCGTTTCGATGCTTTGCTAAATCCATATAAATGGTTCTGGAGTCGCCTTGTTCCTGGCCGAATTTCGCCTTGGAATAGAGCAGGAGCACCATGTCGGCGTCCTGTTCAATGGAACCCGACTCTCTGAGGTCGGACAAAAGCGGAGTATGGTTCGGACGGTTTTCGACCTGACGGTTAAGCTGCGATAAAAGAAGTACCGGCGCATTGAGCTCTTTGGCCAGAAGCTTCAAACCTCTGGAAAGAATACCGATCTGTATGGAGCGAAGATCCGCAGAAGCGTTTTCGTCTTCCTGTTCAAGGAGCTGAAGATAGTCAACTACGACAAGTCCGATACTGCCGACCTGAGCGGCAAGCTGACGCAGCTTTGTCTTGATGCGCATAAGTGTCAGCTCACTGGAACTGTCAACGAATATCGGTGCTTTGGACAGCACTTCTTGAGCTTGATAAATTTTGCTCCATTGAGTATCCGTCATTTGGGCGCCATCGATACTTTCCATTTCAACTTTGCTCTCAGAGCTCAGCATTCTTTTAAGGACTTCGTTTTTCGTCATTTCCAGTGCGAAGATCGCTACCGGCTTCTTCTGACGAACAGCCGTCCGTCTTGCGACTTGCAGCGCAAAAGCCGTCTTGCCGATGCCCGGACGTGCTGCGATAACAACCAGTTGTCCGGGTCTAAAGCCTCGCGTTACGTCGTCAAGCTGCTCGATCCCGCTTTCGCAGCCGCGAATTTCCGTCGGAGACTCCGCGATAGAACGCATCTCGTCAATGACGCCGTCCAAAATAGAGCCGGCAGACTCAAAGGAAGAAGCTTCTTTATTTTTGCCAAGTCCCATTTTTAAGAACTCGCTTTGAACGCGGTCGAGCAAGTCTTCGGAAGAGGCTCCTCTGTCTGAATTGACTTCAGCTTCTAACTGAGCCAGTTTGGAAATGAGGTTGCGTTTGAGTGCCTTATCTTTGACGATTCTTGCATATTCGCTGAGGTTAGCTGCGCTGGCGTAGCTTTCCGTCAAACGATTGAGGTACTCCAATCCGCCTGTCTCTTTTTCATTTCCGATTTCTCTCAATAAATCTGAGACCGTGAGTACATCGGCAGGTTTGCCTTGAGAGGCCAAAGAGAAAATGGCCTGATAAATCAGTCGATTGGCATAGCTGTAAAAGTCACCGGGCTCTAAAGGCGGTTCAATTAAATGGAAAGCCTCCGGATTGGCTAAAAGAGCACCCAATAAAGCATGTTCAGCTTCCTGAGAGTGAGGAGGAAGCGGTAAAGAATCGATGATAGGAGCAGACATAAACAACCTACAAAAGTTTTTCCCATTGTAGATAGTTAGATAAAAAGCTCAAAAAAATCAGAGGTAAAAAAATTAAAAATGAGGAAAAGACCACAATTACTTTTGGATTGCCGGAGCATTAAGGAAGTCAGTTACTTTTTTGTCTAACGGTTGGAGTCGAGGCAACAGGTATCTTTGGTACCCGGACTGAAGAATCTTTTCCCAAATAAGATCCAAAATTGCGCAAACAAAAAATACGATTGTGATGACTGCAAGTGCATACAGGATGAACCAAGAGGCACCCAAGTATTCCGGCACGCGGAATACTTTGCTCCAGAGCCACGGATAAACAATCGGATTCTCATGAATGAGGTAGACGCCGAACATAGCTGCCGCCAACTTGTTGATCCACGGTTTATAGCTGATCTGAAGTTGTTTAAAGAAGACAAAAAGCGAGAGCGCACAAACTAAAGAGAAGACGCTATACAAGTTTGCAAAGGTGAACCAATCAATGTAGCCGATGAAAGTTCCGGCGCGATTATTCCAATCGGCAAGTGCAATGATGATGGCGATAATGCCCCAACTCAATCCGCAAACCGACAAACATACGGATTGGGGGAAGGTTTTCTTTTCTAGGTAGTCCCTGAGGAAAGCGCCCCAGGAAAAGAGATAAACAAACCAAAAAAGCGTTGAACCGTAATATTCCGGTTTAGTTGTGAGCGTGGGGATGACAGACCAGAAAAAACCGAAAATTAATAAGAAAGCGAACAGCTTTCGCTGCCCTAACGCTTTAATTCCTATCGTGATAAACGGAGAGAGCAGAATAAGGAGGAAGTAGGCGGAAACAAACCAATAAAAATCATTTCGTATTGGGAAAAAACAGCTGACCAAAGAACTCCAACTAAAGGGATGTAAACCGAGAGCACAAAAGAGCAGGAAAAAGATAATTACGTAGGAGAACGTCTTTATCCACAGATAGACAAGGCTGGAAAATTTACTGAATTTTTTAGCGAGAAAATATCCGGTGATTAAAACAAATAAATTAACGCCGATTTTGCCTCCGGTTGAAAGCAGCTGATCCAAGTAAAAATTAAAAGAGAGAGGCGCTGAGCCGCTCCAAATCGAGACTCCGCCGTGCACGGAGAAGTGATGCATCACAATGAGGTACATCGCCAAAATTCGAGAGAGCTCGAGATTGGATTGTCGTGGTGCCTTTTTCACATACTTGACGTCAGTCATTTCATTTCTAGTCGCGGAAGAAACTCCTAAAGAGAGTATAAATAAGGCCGACGACGGACGTCTAAACGATTAACTGACACTTGCTCAAGATACGACTAACTACTTGAAAAGGCCTTCTCTGAGAAGGGTGCAGGCCGAAGCATTTAGACCTAAAAACTGTGGTCTTTTTCGCATAATTATTAGTGAAAAGATGGCGGAATTTTGCTGGCTTGGCTCTGAGGACCAAGCAGTTTCGGAACGGATAAAGATTTTTCTCTGTGATTGTTTTCTGAAACTTACCTAGGTTGAAACAATGAGCAAAGGACCACAATTCGCGATCGAGAGCGTATGGAATATGTGTAAAAGACCACAAAAAATTATTTTTTGCTTCATTGAAAGGGCGAGATAAGCGGCAGAACGAAAATGATTTCGTTATTTCTGCAGAAAGGCCCTCAGAAATAGAAAAACCGGAGAGAAATTGTGGTCTTTTTCACATGGAAAAAGAACACAAGAGAATTAATAAGTGGAAAAGACCACAAAGGCGCTTACAAACTGGCCGATTTATAAAAGTTGTGGTCAAAACTACATTTTTGGCGTCTTGAATTCCACTTTGTTAGGTTTGGCAAAGCAGACAACATTTGGATTCTCCTAAACAATACGGCGGATTGCTAAACTTTTGGTTTCTAGGATTAATTGAATGCTGAAAATTCTCAAAGGCGTTTTTCTGGCAGCATTTGCGGGCTGCTGCTGGGGAAGTATGGCCGTCGCAGCCCAATATCTTTTTACCGATTGCGGATTTCAAGCCCGTCATCTCACAACGCTCCGCTTAATCGGAGCCGGCGTTCTGTTATTGGCATTTCAAGCTGCTTTTGGAGGATTCCAAAGCATTTTGAAACCTTTCAAGGAAAAGCGAAACATCCAGGACATATTGATTTACGGTGTCGGTGTTCTTTTAATTCAATACACTTTCTTTCTAGCAATTGAGCAGAGCAATGCCGGGACAGCCGCCATCATGGTCGGCGTTGGCCCGCTTTTTATTATCGGATATTTGGCTGTCTGCAAACATCGAAAGCCTGTTCCCAAAGAATTCTTTTGTCTCTTCCTGGCCATATCCGGAGTTGCATTGGTCGTAACCAAAGGAAATTTCGAATCTTTGGATTTTGTTTCTACGGGAGCCTTTTGGGGCTTGCTGTCTTCTGCTTTCGGGGCTTTTTGCACCGTGCAGCCTAAAAACGTTATCTCTCGAGTCGGCGTTTCAAATGTTGTGGGTTGGGGCATGGTCGTCGGAGGAGCCATTGCCTGTCTCTTTACCAATCCCTTTGCAATGGATGTTCATTGGACAATCCCGGCTATTCTTTGTTATCTCCAGATCATTGCGTTTGGAACCGTTGCTGCATTTTGGTGTTATCTGAAAAGTACGGAGTATGTTATTCCGTCAATCACGGCGATCCTCGGTTCTTTTGAACCATTATCCGCAGTTGTACTTTCTGTGATTATTCTAGGTGCTACGTTCAATTCATATGAACTGCTGGGAGCCGCGGCCATTCTTGCGAACATGCTTATTCTTGCATGGCCGTCCAAAGATACGAAATCATTAGCGGCAAACTAATTGTTGTATAAAACATACAACAATTAGAAACATTTGTAAGACGTGCTCAACTTGCGCACACCGAATTGTTTCGTTAAGATGCACGTCCTGTCGCTGATGCACAACGCAGCAACGACAGACGGAAACGAAGTTTTACATTTAAAATTCTTCAGTCGCTTGACAGAAAATTTTAAACGTGTAGAATTTCAATTCTTCGCTCACGAAACTGAGCGGCGGCGAAAGCCGAAACGATCTTTAAAAATTTATCGACGACCGATAAGAGCGGGCACTAAGAAGTCTGCAGTGAAAGCTGCAAATTTAAATGCTCGATCTTATTGGAGATGAAGGAGTAGAAAATACTCCGTCAAACACCAAGCAAGAGTAATTCGAGCGACAACAGAGATTAAACAATAGAGTTTGATCCTGGCTCAGATTGAACGCTGGCGGAACGCTTTACACATGCAAGTCGAACGGTAACGTGGGGAGGAGCTTGCTCCACCCTGACGACGAGTGGCGAACGGGTGAGTAATACATCGGAACGTGTCCGCTCGTGGGGGACAACCAGCCGAAAGGTTGGCTAATACCGCATGAGTTCTACGGAAGAAAGAGGGGGACCCGCAAGGGCCTCTCGCGAGCGGAGCGGCCGATGACTGATTAGCCTGTTGGTGAGGTAACGGCTCACCAAAGCAACGATCAGTAGCTGGTCTGAGAGGACGACCAGCCACACTGGGACTGAGACACGGCCCAGACTCCTACGGGAGGCAGCAGTGGGGAATTTTGGACAATGGGCGCAAGCCTGATCCAGCTATTCCGCGTGTGGGATGAAGGCCCTCGGGTTGTAAACCACTTTTGTAGAGAACGAAAAGACATCTTCGAATAAAGGATGTTGCTGACGGTACTCTAAGAATAAGCACCGGCTAACTACGTGCCAGCAGCCGCGGTAATACGTAGGGTGCGAGCGTTAATCGGAATTACTGGGCGTAAAGGGTGCGCAGGCGGTTGAGTAAGACAGATGTGAAATCCCCGAGCTTAACTCGGGAATGGCATATGTGACTGCTCGACTAGAGTGTGTCAGAGGGAGGTGGAATTCCACGTGTAGCAGTGAAATGCGTAGATATGTGGAAGAACACCGATGGCGAAGGCAGCCTCCTGGGACATAACTGACGCTCAGGCACGAAAGCGTGGGGAGCAAACAGGATTAGATACCCTGGTAGTCCACGCCCTAAACGATGTTAACTAGTTGTTGGGATGTAACAATCTCAGTAACGCAGCCAACGCGAGAAGTTAACCGCCTGGGAAGTACGGTCGCAAGACTAAAACTCAAAGGAATTGACGGGGACCCGCACAAGCGGTGGATGATGTGGATTAATTCGATGCAACGCGAAAAACCTTACCTACCCTTGACATGTCAGGAAGCTCTTGTAATGAGAGCGTGCCCGCAAGGGAGCCTGAACACAGGTGCTGCATGGCTGTCGTCAGCTCGTGTCGTGAGATGTTGGGTTAAGTCCCGCAACGAGCGCAACCCTTGTCACTAGTTGCTACGAAAGGGCACTCTAGTGAGACTGCCGGTGACAAACCGGAGGAAGGTGGGGATGACGTCAAGTCCTCATGGCCCTTATGGGTAGGGCTTCACACGTCATACAATGGTCGGAACAGAGGGCAGCGAAGCCGTGAGGCGGAGCCAATCCCAGAAAACCGATCGTAGTCCGGATTGCAGTCTGCAACTCGACTGCATGAAGTCGGAATCGCTAGTAATCGCGGATCAGCATGCCGCGGTGAATACGTTCCCGGGTCTTGTACACACCGCCCGTCAAACAATGGGAGTGGTGTTTACCAGAAGTCGTTAGCCTAACCGCAAGGAGGGCGGCGACCACGGTGAGCACCGTGACTAATGTTAAGTCGTAACAAGGTAGCCGTACCGGAAGGTGCGGCTGGATCACCTCCTTTCAAGTAAAGCAGTATGAGCTCAGAAGTTCTGAGTGTCCGCTCTTATCGGAAGTCGATAGAAATTTAAGGACGCAAATAGTTCTTTAACAATTCGGAATAATCAATCTAACGTTTAAGCTGATTTGATGAGAGTCAGCGAGAACGGGTAGTGATAAGAAATCTTTACAAAGAGAGAAACTTTGAGATTTCTCAAGCAAAGACATACAAGCATATGGCATGAGAACGAGAGTTACTTGTGACCCGGCCGGGCAATAGGCGGCAGGGTTATAGGATCAAGTGACTAAGTGCATGTGGCGGATGCCTTGGCGATCACAGGCGAAGAAAGACGCGGCAGCCTGCGAAAAGCTGCGGGGAGCTGGCAAACGAGCTTTGATCCGCAGATATCTGAATGGGGGAACCCACACCGCAAGGTGTATCCGTGACTGAATACATAGGTTACGGAGGCGAACGAGGAGAACTGAAACATCTAAGTATCCTCAGGAAAAGAAATCAACCGAGATTCCGGCAGTAGCGGCGAGCGAACCCGGAGGAGCCTAGCTTTTGATAGTACGAACTTTAGCCGAAAGGTCCTGGAAAGGCCTGCTATAGTGGGTGATAGCCCCGTAGGCGAAAGAGTTCGTATGGTACTAAGGAAGCGAGAAGTAGAGCGGGACACGTGGAATCCTGTTCGAAGATGGGGGGACCATCCTCCAAGGCTAAATACTCGTGATCGACCGATAGTGAACCAGTACCGTGAGGGAAAGGCGAAAAGAACCCCGGGAGGGGAGTGAAATAGAACCTGAAACCGCATGCATACAAACAGTAGGAGCCTCGTCAGAGGTGACTGCGTACCTTTTGCATAATGGGTCAGCGACTTACATTCTGTGGCGAGCTTAACCGAATAGGGGAGGCGCAGCGAAAGCGAGTTCGAAATGAGCGTCCAGTCGCAGGGTGTAGACCCGAAACCAGATGAGCTATCCATGGCCAGGTTGAAGGTGTGGTAACACACACTGGAGGACCGAACCGACTAGTGTTGCAAAATTAGCGGATGAGCTGTGGATAGGGGTGAAAGGCCAAACAAATCTGGAGATAGCTGGTTCTCCCCGAAAACTATTGAGGTAGTGCCTCGTGTGTCGCTCCAGGGGGTAGAGCACTGTTTTGGCTAGGGGGACATGGAGTCTTACCAAACCAAGGCAAACTCCGAATACCTGGAAGCGTGAGCACGGGAGACAGAGCACCGGGTGCTAACGTCCGGACTCAAAAGGGAAACAACCCAGACCGCCGGCTAAGGTCCCCAATAACAGCTAAGTGGAAAACGAAGTGGAAAGGCCGTGACAACCAGGAAGTTGGCTTAGAAGCAGCCATCCTTCAAAGAAAGCGTAATAGCTCACTGGTCGAGTCCTTCTGCGCGGAAGATGTAACGGGGCTAAGCTGTTAACCGAAGCCGCGGATGCACTGATTATTCAGTGCGTGGTAGGGGAGCGTTCTGTAAGTCTGCGAAGGCGGTTCGAGAGGACTGCTGGAGATATCAGAAGTGCGAATGCTGACATGAGTAACGTTAAAGCAGGTGAAAAGCCTGCTCGCCGTAAGCCCAAGGATTCCTGCTCTACGTTCATCGGAGCAGGGTGAGTCGGCTCCTAAGGTCAGGCCGAAAGGCGTAGCCGATGGGAATCAGGTTAATATTCCTGAACCTGCGTCAGATGCGATGGGGGGACGGAGCATGAAAGATCATCCGGGTGTTGGATGTCCCGGTTGTTGAGCGTAGGAGGTCTGCAGGCAAATCCGCAGACGCATCTCCAAGGCGAAGTCACGTGCCGCCACGGCGGCGAAGTGATCGGAAGTGCTTCCAAGAAAAGCCTCTAAGCACCAGTCTGGCGCGGACCGTACCGCAAACCGACACTGGTGGGCGAGCTGAATATGCTCAGGCGCTTGAGAGAACTCGGGAGAAGGAACTCGGCAAATTGACACCGTAACTTCGGAAGAAGGTGTGCCGTAGTACCGTGAGAGGAGAGACACCTTGAGCGGGAATCGGTCTCAGAGAATAGGTGGCTGCGACTGTTTATTAAAAACACAGCACTCTGCAAAGTCGAAAGACGACGTATAGGGTGTGATGCCTGCCCGGTGCTGGAAGATTAATTGATGGGGTGAGAGCCCTTGATCGAAGTCCCAGTAAACGGCGGCCGTAACTATAACGGTCCTAAGGTAGCGAAATTCCTTGTCGGGTAAGTTCCGACCTGCACGAATGGCATAACGATGGCCACACTGTCTCCTCCCGAGACTCAGTGAAGTTGAAATGTTTGTGATGATGCAATCTACCCGCGGCTAGACGGAAAGACCCCATGAACCTTTACTGCAGCTTTGCATTGAACTGTGAACCGATTTGTGTAGGATAGGTGGGAGGCAGAGAAGAGGCCACGCCAGTGGTCTTGGAGCCGACCTTGAAATACCACCCTGATTTGTTTGCGGTTCTAACCACGGACAGTGATCCTGTCTTGGGACCGTGCATGGTAGGCAGTTTGACTGGGGCGGTCTCCTCCTAAAGGGTAACGGAGGAGTACGAAGGTACGCTAGGTACGGTCGGAAATCGTGCTGATAGTGCAATGGCAAAAGCGTGCTTGACTGCGAGAGCAACAACTCGAGCAGATGCGAAAGCAGGTCATAGTGATCCGGTGGCTCTGAATGGAAGGGCCATCGCTCAACGGATAAAAGGTACTCTGGGGATAACAGGCTGATACCGCCCAAGAGTTCATATCGACGGCGGTGTTTGGCACCTCGATGTCGGCTCATCTCATCCTGGGGCTGTAGTCGGTCCCAAGGGTATGGCTGTTCGCCATTTAAAGAGGTACGTGAGCTGGGTTTAAAACGTCGTGAGACAGTTTGGTCCCTATCTGCCGTGGGCGTTGGAAGATTGACGGGGGCTGCTCCTAGTACGAGAGGACCGGAGTGGACGCACCTCTGGTGTACCGGTTGTCACGCCAGTGGCATTGCCGGGTAGCTAAGTGCGGAAGAGATAACCGCTGAAAGCATCTAAGCGGGAAACTTGCCTGAAGATGAGTCTTCCCGGAGGTAAAACCTCCCTCAAGAGTCGTCCGAGACCAGGACGTCGATAGGTCAGGTGTGTAAGCGCTGCGAGGCGTTGAGCTAACTGATACTAATTGCTCGTGAGGCTTGATCCTATAACCGTGTTGCTTGTGACCGGTGTGCGATGTAGGTTAGAAGCGAAGAGAGATATCAAAGAGACTCGAAAGTAAAGAGAGTCACTCAAATAGAAGAGATTATTCCGAATTGACCAGTTTTAAGCCCGGAGGCCATAGCAGGGTGGAACCACTCCTTCCCATCCCGAACAGGACAGTGAAACGCCTCCACGCCGATGATAGTGAGTTGTATTTCTTGCGAAAGTAGGTAGTCTCCGGGCTCTCCATAAAAGACAAACCTCTTGGACTTAACCGTTCAAGAGGTTTTGTTTTATCTGCTATTCAAAAAACTGAATTTGTTTTGCCCCCCCCCCACCTCCCTTCATGTTGGAAACCGACGAGATTTAAGAATCTTCGCTTAATGCGCTAAAGCCCAAAGGTAGATTGGATAGAGGTTCGACGTCTCCGCTAACAACACCTCACCTTACTTAAACTGCCATTTGTTTCTGTACCACTTAACAAAAATCTTGTCTATGGCGAAACATAACTTTGCTCATACTACCGAGGCCAGTTACGGCAAAGTTGCGTACAACACACGGAGAGAGGGTTTTGGCTTGCGTCACTTCATCTAAAAAAGCGTCTTGTGATAAGTAATTTATCATTCTTCTTGGTTATAAACTTTGCACTTATGCATAACAGTGGCGGAACTAAAGTGAACTTTAACTGATTCCGCCTTTCTTCGTTTCTATATGAGGAGCAGCAATTCGTTTTATCTTTGAGACATGTTCGGGATCCTCAATTTTTTGTGCTATACAAGCTCATTATCAAGAGGAACTCCCAATGGAAAATCCGAAACTACCTCCGATTCTGGTTAATAAAGCTGGTTCTGTTTATTACGTGTATACCTACAAAAATGTTTGGGATAGGGAGCTTAAGCGGAGTAAAAGGGGAGAGTCAAAAAAGATAGGCAAAATTCTTGGCGGACAAAAGGACGGCGTAATTTGTTTTGACGAGAGTTTTCTTCAGGAGCGTCCTGAATTTAGAAGCTTTCAGGTTGAGAGAAAAGGAAAAGAGTACGTCTTTACTCCTTTGAACGAGAGCGGCACTACGCTAACTCAGTTGCAAGAGGTCAAACAGCTCCATGCCGGCGCCACTTGGGCTCTGGATCAGCTCGTAGCGCAATCGCCTGTCGGAGAGGCTCTAAAGTGGGCTTTTCCACAACGGAGGGACTACCTCAAGATTTTATCTATTTGCTATTTCATAATTCTCAACCAAGACAACAACATTTCTAAGTATGAGACGTTTGCCGAGGTCACGCGCCTGCCCTGGGGTGCTCCTCTGGCGCCTTCCTCAATCAGCCGGGTCTTTAGAAAGATCAGAAATCAGCAGATAGAAACTTACTTCTCGGTTTTTAGGGATGAATTATTGGAACAACAGGAGAAGTACGGCGACAAGAATGAAATAACGCTGGCCCTGGACTCTACTTCCGGTTCTAACTATGTTATTAACAATCTACTTAATCTTGAAAGACATAGGTATGAAGACGAGGATAATCTTCCGCTGATTAATCTGCTGGCACTAACGGAGTACGAAAGCGGCATTGCTTTCTTCTACCGTGCCTACGACGGAAAAGTTCCTGCTGCGAAAACTGTCAGTCAAGTTATTTCCGAGAATGCCGGACTGAGTCTAAAAAACGTTGTTTTTGTGTCAGATAAAGGTTACAGTGACGCTAAAAACATCAATGATTGCCTGAGAAATAAACTCGGATTCCTATTCAATGTGCAATGCGCGATGCCAGACAGTTTTGCTCAAGAACTCATTGATGGGGAAAAAGAAAACCTCAGGGACTTAAACCGAATGGATTGGTTGACAAAGGTCTTCCAAATAACGAAGGAGATCAACTGGACTTTCGAATCTGATCTTGTAGAAGGACAGGTGACCTCAAAAAAGACAAAGGAATCCACGATACTTTACTGGCACATCTATTTCAATCGACAATTTGTTGAGAATGCTAGGCAAGGGTTGATCGAGAGAATCGATCGGGTACGAGAAAAGATCTACAACGGTGAGGAGCTCGATGAAAACGAACTAACGCTATTAGAAGATGTGTTTGAAAAACATGAGGAAGGCGACATGATCAGCTATACCATTAGCAATGAGAAAGTGGATCAGAAGCTTCGCTACAAAGGCTATCAAATGCTAGTAAGCGACAAGATATCCGACGCTAGAAAAGCATGGTGCGTCTATCAGGAAAGACGGATCCTAGAAGACACGTTCAAAACGCTCAAAAGCCGCCTGAGCTGCGTCCGAAACCGTGTTTCGGATAACGAATCTCTCATTGGTAAAACGTTTGTGCAGTTTTTGGCGACCTCAATTGAAATGATCGTCAGAGCGAGGCTGAGAAAATACTTAGAAGAAGGTAAAGCGAGTGATAGTCTGCCGACGGATTACGACCCTGCCCGCGGGATTCTTGACTCTTTGAACAACGTGATGCAGACCAAATTCTGCGAGGGCTATTACTTCGGAGAAAGTGCAGAGCAAAAACGCGGACTTTTTGAAGCTCTTGGCGTCTCGGTTCCCGGTCCTGAAACAGAAAAGGAACAGGATTACGAAGACGAAGAAGAAACAGAATTCTAGGAAAAGCGCTGTTTATTCAGAGGCCGGCCTTCGCCGGATTCACTAAATCCTGCAATAAGAAAGCTAGAAAAAGGAAGGTCCGAAATTCTTTCGAATCTCGGACCATCAATGGCGCGCCAGGCAGGAATCGAACCCACGACCCCCTGGTTCGTAGCCAGGTACTCTATCCAGCTGAGCTACTGGCGCACTGCTGTTTAACAGCGAGGACGAACTATAGCACAAAAAAATATTTTGTGTTTGACTCAACTTTCGCAGAATGAGCAAATTTGAAAGAATTTGTCTTGATCTTGATTTGGATCCTTGATTTTCCGTTTTATTGCAAGCTTGACTAAACTTACGAAAACTAACCAAACGGAGAAAGTTAATGGACAACCAAATCATTTTCGGTGTGACAGACGAACAGAGCGGGTATAAGGACGAAATCCTTTTGACCAACATGTCCAACCGCCACGGATGTATCACAGGTGCAACCGGAACAGGGAAAACCGTTTCTTTACAAAAATTAGCCGAATCTTTCTCCAAGAAAGGCGTTCCGGTATTCCTTGCAGATATCAAAGGTGACTTGTCGGGCATTGCAAAAACTGCGGTGCCGACAGATAAGCTGAAAGCTCGTTTGGAAAAACATCACTTGCCGACTCCGGATTGGTCAGCCTGCCCGGTCGTCTTCTGGGATGTGTTCGGTCAGGAAGGGTTTCCCGTTCGTGCAACGATCAGTGATATGGGACCGCTGCTTCTGTCCCGTCTCCTTCAATTAAACGATACGCAGGAAGGCGTCTTAAACGCCGTATTTTCGATTGCTGACGATAACGGGCTGTTGCTGTTGGATCTGAAAGATCTGCGCTCAATGCTTCAATTTGTGGGCGATAACGCCGCACAGTTCAGAACGAAGTACGGCAACATCTCAATGGCATCTATCGGAGCCATTCAAAGAGGTCTGCTGGTATTGGAAAATCAGGGCGGAGATAAGTTCTTCGGTGAACCGATGCTCAATATTCACGATTTGATGCAGACATCGGACGGAAAGGGCGTTGTAAACATCCTTGCTGCAGATAAGCTTATGCAGTCTCCAATGCTTTATGCAACTTTCCTTTTGTGGATTCTGAGCGAACTTTATGAAAATCTGCCGGAAGCCGGAGACCTTGAAAAACCGAAGCTTGTTTTCTTCTTTGACGAAGCGCATATGCTCTTTAACGGGGCTCCGCAGGTTTTGGTCGATAAGGTTGAACAGGTTGTCCGGTTGATTCGATCTAAGGGTGTCGGTGTCTTCTTTGTAACTCAAAGTCCTGCTGACATCCCGGAAAAAGTGTTGAGTCAATTAGGCAACCGCGTTCAGCACGCACTAAGAGCCTTTACGCCTCGTGATCAAAAAGCCGTCCGCACGGTTGCAGAAACCATGAGACCAAACCCTAAAATCGATATGGTGCAGGCCATTCAGGAACTCGGTGTCGGTGAGGCATTAGTGAGCTTCTTGGATGAGAACGGTACGCCCGGTATTACGCAAAGAGTTTGGGTTTGCGCCCCTGGCAGCCAGATCGGACCGATCACGCCGGCTGAAAGACAAGCGATCCAAAATGCATCCGTGCTGAAAGGTGTGTATGACCAGGCTATTGACCGCGTTAGCGCCTACGAAGTTCTTCAGCAGAGAGGCTCTGCGGCGATTGCTGCAGACAACGGAGCTCCTCAGTCGGGTAAACCTGCGGCACAGGGAGCAGCTGAGCAGGAAGGACCGGACTTCACAGATATTTTGATGAGCAAAGCCAAAGACATCCTTTTAGGCTCTACAGGACCCAGAGGCGGTCATCGTGAAGGAATTGTCGAAAAGGTTGTTCGCCAGAGCGGAGAAAAAATCCTGAGAGGCATTCTCGGGTCTCTGTTAGGAGGCAAGAAATAATTTCCTGAAGGACTGAAAAATTGCAAAACTAGAGTACCAAAAGTTTAAAAATCATACTAAATCCTTTTATTTCAGTGGAATAGAAGGATTTTTTGTGCTATACTAGATTACCTATTGGATAATCTATTTCAATCATGAAAACGCCTAAGCTTCCACCGCTCATCATTAAAAAGAGCCCTTCGGCTTTCTACGTTTACACCTACAAGAACAAGTGGGACTCTGAGAAAAAGAGAAGTTATCGAGCCAGCTTCAAGAAGGTCGGCACCGTTACTTCAGGCGAGAAGGAAGGCAGGATCCGCTGGGATGACCATTTTTTAGCTGAGCGCCCGGAATTAAGGGACTTTATCTGTGAACGCAAAGGTAAGGACTATGTCTTTACTCCCATGAACGAAGGCGGTTTTACACTTTCTCAGGCAATGGAAGTCAAACAGCTGCACGCGGGAGCAACGTGGGCGCTGGATCAGCTCGTTGCGCAATCTCCTATTGGAGGAGCTCTTAAAAGAGCCTTTCCTCAGCGACGGGACTATCTAAAAGTTTTATCGGTTGCGTACTTCATAATCCTGAATCAAGACAACAATATTTCTAAGTATCCGACCTTTGCCGAAGCAACCCGTCTGCCGTGGGGAGCGCCTTTGCATCCCTCCTCAATAGGCAGGATTTTTAGAAAAATCAAAAAACAACAGATAGAAAATTACTTCTCTGCTGTCCAGGAAGGCTTAATAGAACAGAAGAAAAAAGCTGGGGACGATGACAAGCTGACATTGGCTTTAGACTCGACTTCTATTTCCAGCTACGCTAATAAACTGCCGAACGTAGAAAGAGGCAGAAATAAGGACGAGGATAACCTTCCTCAAATTAATCTGCTGATGTTGGTTGAGTCCAAAAGCGGTCTGCCCATCTTCTATCGAACCTACGACGGAAACGTCCCGGATGTACAAACCGTCAGACGAGTTATCGCCGATAACTCCAGACTAGGCATCCAAAATGTTGTCCTTGTGTCTGACCGCGGCTACAGCGGCACAAAAAACATCAATGACTGTTTGAGAAATAAAGTCGGATTTCTGTTCAACATGAAATGCGGGGTGTCAGGCAGTCTTACCCAGGAACTCATTGATGAAGAAAGACTCAATCTCCAGGACTTAAACCGAAGGGACTGGTATACACAGGTCTTTCAGGTGACAAAGAAAATCAACTGGATTTACGAGCCTAGTCCTGTAAAAAACCAGAGATCCACAAAAAAGACACAGGAAACCGCGGAGCTTTACTGGCACATCTACTTCGATCGACAAATTGCTGAGAACGCCAGACAAGGACTGTTCGAGAGAATCGATCGCGTACAGGAAAAGATAGCCAACGGTAAGGCGCTTGATGAAAACGAACAAACCCTATTAGAAGAAGTCTTTGAAAAACATGAGAAGGACGACGTCGTCCACTACACCGTCGACAATAAAAAGGTGGACCAAAAGCTCCGCTACAAAGGCTATCGGGTGCTTGTAAGCGACGAAATATCCGATGCCAGAAAAGCTTGGTGCGCTTACCAGGAACGATGGATCGTTGAAGATACGTTTAAAACGCTCAAATCTCGCTTGGGCTGCTCTCGAAATCGAGTCTCTGATAACGAGTCATTAACCGGCAAAACATTTGTGCAGTTCTTGGCGACCTCTATTGCAATGATCGTCAGAACGAGATTGAGAAAATACAGTGAAGAGTGCAAAAAGAACAGCGCACTGCCGATGGTTTACGACGGAGACTGCAGAGTTCTGGACTCTTTGAACAATGTGATGCAGACAAGATTCTGCGGAGGTTATTACTTCGGAGAGGTTGCCGGAAAAAGAAGGAAGTTATTTGGAGCCCTCGGGGTTCCTGTCCCTGACGCTGAGCCCGAAAAGGAACAGGATTACGAAGATGAAGAAGAAACAGAATTCTAGAGAGGTCGCCCTTAGTTCAGAGGTCGGCCTCTGCTAGATGCTCTAAACCCTGCAATATTTCAGAATATTTCAGGAAGGAATAGGGACGGCGGCGAGAAATCGAAAGGTTTTTTGCCGTATCTTTTCTCGGAGCAGAAATGAAAAAATCCGCAAACGCGGATCATCGATGAAGAGAATTTGGAGCGGGAGACGAGTCTCGAACTCGCGACCTCAACCTTGGCAAGGTTGCGCTCTACCAACTGAGCTACTCCCGCATGGAGCGTGATTCTACACTATTTTCAGAAATAGTGTGGAGCGGGAGACGAGTCTCGAACTCGCGACCTCAACCTTGGCAAGGTTGCGCTCTACCAACTGAGCTACTCCCGC
>CDYX01020681.1_pt1 | contig 24335 bp, 19 predicted proteins | sample 554871 | NCBI WGS metagenome assembly CDYX01 (sample SAMEA3182061, study PRJEB8094) | gut metagenome | biome: human; feature: gut; material: Stool; isolation source: human stools | place: Canada | collected 2013-01-14 | reverse complement strand
GCTCGTCGCGCTCCGCAGTTCAGCAAGCGCTGATCGAGACTTCAAAATGCCCAAAAACCCTGGAAACGCAACGGTTTCCGGGGTTTTTCTTTTTGTCCTGTTCTGGCTCAACCTGACCCAACCAAATCGTTTTTACCGGGGACAACTCGGGGACAACTCCCCTTTTTTCGTCTTTATGGGACAACTTCGGGGACAACCACGGGAACAACTTTTAGGCATTTGGGGGTAACAATATCGGCGCTTATCCTGCCTATCTCTTTCATTTGAAACGCTTTGTCACAACGTGAAGTAAAGAAAACCGAATAAAACCATCTTGTAGCCCTTGTGGAATCACCTAAGATTTCACAAGGGCTTTTTTGTTTTGTCCGAAAAAATTTTTTTGAAGGGCACCCATAAAAACACCCCCTCTAATTCCTTACTTAGTGAAGGGGCTCTTCAAAAACTAACAGAGGTGCCGCTTCATGATCTTTGAAAATTAAATAAACAGGTCATCAAGTACCTTAATCAAACTGATGAGCCGAGCAGCATGTACGCTCCTGCGAGAATCCAGTGTTGTAAATATCGGGTTGCTCCTGATATGGCCATGACAGGTTTGAGGACAATGATACTTCCCTACGGGGCTGGCGGAGAACCCGGCAGAGGTGAGACTCCTATGAGATTGTGAAGCACACAGTCGCTTGATGACTTCCTATAGCGCAGAGGGCGTTGAGAACAAATACTGCGCTTTTACATGATCCAGAGCTTAGCTTAATGGGTCGTGAATTCCAAGAAAGGAGGAAAACGCATGGAAAACTGTAAGGTGATCGCTATCACGAACCAGAAAGGCGGCGTCGGCAAAACGACTACTACAGTCAATCTCGGCGTGGGACTCGCAAACACCGGAAATAAGGTCTTACTGATTGACGCTGACCCGCAAGGGAGCCTCACGGTGAGCCTCGGTGTAAAGAACCCTGACGAGTTGGATGTGTCGCTATCTACGCTTATGCAATCGGTTATAGAAGAAGAGCAGCCTCCCGGCAACGCGATCATCGCCCATAATGAAGGCGTTGACCTGCTTCCTTCTAATATTGAACTGTCCGGCATGGAAACGGGCTTGTTCAATGTTATGAGCCGTGAGTACGTTCTGAAATCCTGTATCGAAGGCATGAGAAAGAACTACGACTATATCCTTATCGACTGTATGCCTTCTCTGGGAATGATGACGGTCAATGCGCTTGCTGCGGCTGATAGTGTGATTATTCCATCTCAGCCGAACTTCCTGTCAACCAAAGGTCTTAACTTGCTTCTGCGCTCGATTGCGAAAATCAAGTGGCAGATCAATCCGAGACTGAGGATCGACGGCATTCTGCTGACGATGGTAGATAACCGCACCAACAATGCAAAGTCGATTATCACATCGCTCCGTTCTTCAGTAGGAGAAAACATCCGCGTGTTCGAGTCTGAAATTCCCTTTTCGGTAAGAGCAGCGGAGTGCAGTCTTTCCGGAGAAAGCATCTTCTCCCACGACAAGAACGGGAAAGTAGCAGCAGCGTATGAGGCACTCACGAAGGAGGTGACAGAGATTGAAGAACGTGCAAAAAATCGACCTGGGCCTGACTGGATACGATGAGTTGTTCGCAAATGACGAGGAACGCAAGATAAACAAGCTCCCTCGCATTTTCGATATTCCCATCTCGGAGATTGATGATTTTCCCGACCATCCCTTCAAGGTGAAAATTGATGAGGATATGGACCAGCTTGTTCAGAGTATCAAAGAGCGCGGGATCATCACCCCTGTCACACTTCGCCCGAAGGAAGACGGACGCTACGAGATTGTATCTGGTCATCGCCGGAAAAAGGCTTGTGAGCTTGCAGGACTGGACACCGTTAAGGCAGAAGTCCGCGAGATGAGCCGCGACGAGGCCATTATCTTGATGGTTGAATCCAACCTACAGCGTTCCACCATCCTTCCGAGCGAAAAGGCATTTTCGTACAAGATGCGTCTTGAAGCCATGAACAGGCAGGGACAGCGCACAGATTTAACTTCTGTGCCAGTGGCACAGAAGTCCACATCAAGAGAACAGCTCGGCAAAGAAGTCGGTGAAAGCCAAGATCAAGTTCGACGTTATATTCGTCTGACGCAGCTTATCCAACCTTTGCTTGACCTTGTTGACGAGGGACGTATTGCGTTCAGACCGGCAGTTGAATTGTCCTACCTCAAAAAGGAGGAGCAGGAAGACTTGCTGGAGGAAATCTCCTATGCGGACGCGACGCCATCCCTTGCCCAGGCAATCAAGATGAAGAGATTCTCCCAGGAAGGCAAGCTCTCCAATGAGGTCATTGAGTCCATCATGAGTGAAGAGAAGCCAAACCAAAAGGAGAAGATCCGCATTAAGTATGAAGATGCGAGACGGTTCATTCCTGACAGCGTTGCGTACAACAAAACCGGTGAGTATATTATGAAAGCGCTTGAGTATTATCACCGGGTACAGGAACGTCAGAAAGACCGAGGTGAAGCAAGATAACCCTTACGCCAAGGGAGTGGTGTACCCTTTGGGAGAAGCTTTGCTGTTTCCCCCTCTCACACTCTCCCCCTGTTTCACCAGCTTACCAGCTCAAAGGAAGAAGAGTAAGGAGATAGGCGTACCTTTGCCTTACAAAACGGATGACCGTACAATGATGGTGAGAAAAATCAAGGAGGCGATCCTATGAGAAAGTCACTTATCATCACGGTTGTCATTGTCCTGCTGTGTTTATGCGGATGCGAAGCCGTTGTAACGGTTCCGGAGAGTCCTGAACTGACAAGAGCAAGCGAAATGCTGCTGACAACGACTGCCGCAGAAGAAAGCACAGATAAGCTGGAAGCAACCACCACATCAAGCGTTGAAATAGATGTGCCTGAAAAGAACGAAGAAGAATCAGGAACCCCGACAGAAGATGTTGTCTCTGTGGACAATAAAGCTGACCTGGCAGAGAAGAATGGCCTGGTAAGTTCAGAAAGCACTGTCCCTTCTTTTGAGGAAGTAAAAGCGGATAAGCCTTCGGAGCAAACCGAGACTCAACTGTCAGCACCGAGTGAACCACCCAGGGAAACGGAACAGTCCAAGCCTACAGAGCAGCCGGTTGCCACTGAACCCGATGAAGCACCGGCAGAACCTCCGGCACCTACGGAGCCAACTGCGATAACCGAACCACCGATCCCTTCTGAGACAGAACCACCGGTGGAGACACAGCCAAAGACCGCATACGATTATGAGTTTGATATCAATGCGATCCGTTCTGACTGCATTGCTATCGGTCAGGGTATGGGCTACACGCTGAATACCTCGCTGTCTCCGCAGAATGCGACATGGTGGAACCCGATAACAGCATCGGAGTCCAATCAAGGAAGCGGACTGCGGTCCAGGCTGGAACAGTATATTCGCTTCCACACCGTAGAAAACCTCAGTGCCTATGGTCTCGATGAGATCACGGAGTTCAACATCTGCTGCGAATCAATCGGCGGCGGCTCTTACGTCATCTACTTTGTATTCGCATAACATCAAAACACAACAACAAGGACGAAGTCCTCTGCTGAAATAGCGGAGGGCTTTTTCTTTATCAAAAAAATGAAAGGATGAAAAGTCGATATGAATGGTATTACCAAATCCAAGAGCACGAAGCTGCTCTCGGCACTTCTTGCTGTCCTCATGATCGTCGCAATGCTTCCTACAACGGCGTTTGCATGGTCTGTCGAGGAAGGCACGAAGTGTACCTCCACGTATGGAGATCATTATGTCGGTTCTGATGGAGAAATGTTCTACAGCAAGCCGACCACCACGGCCATCTTCTATAACGATGACGGCAGTTTCTATGTGAAGACCTACAGCTCCGGCAATGCCAAGTACAAATATATGATGATCGACGGCAACGGCAATCAGCATCATGTGTACTGCATTGAGGGCGGTGTGTCCTTCGACTACAGCGACACCTACAATTCCACCAGCGGAAAGAACAGCAAGTATTTTCAGAATCTGCCTATTACCGCGCAGTACGGAATCATGATGGCGCTGATGTACGGCTATCACGAAGGTATGACCAGCCCGATTCCCGGTACGAACAATGATGACTTCGCATTTGCAACACAGTGCATCATCTGGGAGTACCAGCAGCAGCTCCGCACGAGCCCTACCTCCATTGCCTCCAACAACGGCATTGATGCGGATATGTACAACCACACCATCAAGGGCAGACCCGCAGAGCAGTGCTACAACTGGATTCTGGAGCAGATGTCCAAGCACTATGTTGTGCCGAGCTTCTCCTCTCGCAATCAGAGCAACGCACAGACCTACACCATGAAATACGATCAGGCGAATGACAACTACAGCATCACCCTGACCGACACCAACAACACCCTGGCCGATATCAACTTCTCTGCCAGCGGCATTACCGTCACCCGCAGCGGAAACCAGTACACCTTCACCAGCAAGAACATGATTTCCAATGCTGTGATGATCTCGGCGCAGAAGAAGACCAATCTCGGCATGGGCAAAATGCTCATTTGGGGCTGCCCCGGCAAGCAGACAATGGCCTCCGGCGCAGAAGACCCTGTGTTCTTCTACCTCAAACTGAACACAGAGACCTATGGCGTTGGCCACATCGTAAAAACCAGCGAAGACGGCAAAGTCGAGGGTATCAAGTTCAATATCTCCGGCAATGGCGTCAATGAGACGGTTACGACCGGTAAGAACGGTACAGTCGATCTGGATCTGCTTCCCGGCACCTATACCGTTACTGAGCAGACCGATGATAAGTATGAAACGCAGTCCGCGCAGACTGTCACTATCGTCAGTGGCAAGACCTCTACCGTCACGTTCAATAACACTCTGCGCCGTGGAGATTTGAAGGTCACGAAGACTTCTGAGGATGGTCTTGTCGAGGGCATGAAGTTCCATCTGTACGGCACCTCCTATTGCGGACTGCCTGTGGATGAGTATTCCGTAACTGATGCCAGCGGTATGGCGGTATTTGACGATGTGCTGATCGGAACCAGCTATACCCTGGAGGAAGTCGGTACTCCCGACCGCTATATTGTCCCCGACGATCAGACGGCGGCAATCGAGTGGAACAAGGTCACCAATAAGAGCTTCGACAACGACCTGAAGCGCGGCGACCTCAAGGTCACTAAGACTGCGGAGGATGGGCTCAACGAAGGTCTGAAGTTCCACCTGTATGGCACCTCCTACAGTGGCATTCCCGTTGATGAGTATGCTGTAACTGACGCCAGCGGCGTTGCGACCTTCAGCAGCATTCTGATCGGCACCGGCTATACTCTGGAGGAAGTTGAGACCCCGATCCGTTATGTCGTCCCCGACAATCAGACGGCGGCGATTGAATGGAATAAGGTGACCAACAAGAGCTTCGATAACGTGCTCAAGAAATGGAACCTAACTGTTACCAAGCAGGACGTCGAAACCGGCTCTGCTCAGGGCGGTGCGAATTTGGCAGGCGCCAAGTACGGAATCTACAAGGGCGACGAGCTGATCGACACCTATGTCACCGACGCGGATGGCAAGTTCACCACCAAATACTATGTCTGCGGCACCGACTGGTCGATCAAGGAGCTGGACAGCAGCGAGGGCTATCTTGTTACTCCCGGCAACGAGCAGATCGGCGTCAGTCCGAAGAACTATACCGCAGAGTATAACAGCGAGGCCATGAAGCAGTACGAACAGGTTAAGAAAGGCAATATCGCTATCATCAAGCACACCGATGACGGCCAGACGCAGATCGAGACTCCTGAGGAAGGCGCAGAGTTCGCCGTCTATCTCAAGAGCGCAGGCTCCTATGACAATGCCAAGGACTCCGAGCGCGATTATCTGATCTGCGATGAGAACGGCTTCGCTCAGACGAAGGATCTGCCCTACGGCAGATACACCGTCCAGCAGACCAAGGGTTGGGAAGGTCGAGAACTCCTGAAGCCGTTCGACGTGTTCGTCAGCGAAAATGGAGAAACCTACCGCTACTTGATCAACAACGCCAACTTCTACTCCTATGTAAAGGTGGTCAAGATCGACAGCACGACCGGTAAGACCATTCCGGCTTCCGGCATTGGCTTCCACATCTACGATCCTTCCGGCAATCAGATTCAGATGACCTTCACCTATCCGACTGTCACTACCATCGACACCTTCTACACGGACGGCGACGGTATGCTGATTACGCCCGAAAAGCTGGAGTACGGAAAGGGCTATTCGCTGGTCGAGGTATCGGCTCCCTATGGATATGTGCTCAACAGCGATCCTGTGTATTTTGACATCACCGAAGATAACTCCACCGAGGAAAACGCGGTAACTGTGGTGATCGTCGAGAAAGAAAACGCGCCTCAGATGGGCGTCATCAACGTGGAGAAGACCGGCGAGTATCTCGCCTCCGTCGTGGACACCAAGGACAGCAAGCGTTTGGTTTATGCTGTCGGCGGTCTGGCAGGTAGCGAGTACACCGTGACCGCAGCGGAGGATATCTACACGCCGGACGGTACTCTCAGATACAGCAAGGAAGAGGTCGTGGCAACACTTGTTACTAAGGAAGACGGCAAGGCCGTAACCGAACCTCTCTTCCTGGGCAGATACCATGTTGTTGAGACGAAAGCCCCCTATGGTATGATTCTCAATCCCACCGTTCAGACTGTGGAACTGACCTACGCAGGCCAGGAGGTAGAGATTACCGAAACCTCCACCGGTTTCTACAACGAGCGCCAGAAGGTCGAGATTGATCTGAATAAGGTCATGGAGCAGAACGAGGTCTTCGGTGTTGGCAGCAACGGAGAAATCACCTCTGTCAACTTCGGCCTGTTCGCCGCAGAGGAAATCGTTGCGGCAGATGGCAGCAGTATCCCCGCCGGCTGGGTGCTTGAGGTCGTTGAGTGCGACGAGAACGGCTATGCAGCCTTCAGTACCGACCTTCCCGTTGGTGCAAAAACCTATGTCAAGGAAATCAGCACCGATAAGCACTATGTCCTGTCCGATAAGGAGTACCCCGTGGTATTCGAGTACGCAGGCCAGGAAGTTGCTACTGTTCACATCGCCGTGAACGACGGCAATGAAATCCCCAACGAGCTGATCTACGGCACGATCAAGGGTTATAAGGTCAACCGTGAAACCGGCGATAAGATCTCCGGCGCTCTGTTCGGACTCTTCCGCGCAGACGAAACCAGCTTCACCGAGAACAACGCTCTGCTGACTGCTGAATCCGGCGAGGATGGCGTCTTCACCTTTGAGAATGTGGTGTACGGCAGCTATACCGTGCGCGAGCTGCGTCCTGCGGCCGGCTATCTCGAAAACGAGACAGTCTACGCCGTGACTGTGGATGAAGACGGCGACGTAGTTGAGATCACCGTGGTAAACGATCTGATTCCCGAAATCGGAACGACTGCCACCATCGACGAGGAAAAGGAAGTCTGCGCCACCGAGGTGTTCACGCTGACCGATACGGTCGAATACAAGCACCTTGTTCCCGGCAAGGAGTACACCGTCAAGGGCATTCTCATGGATAAGGCCACCGGCGAGCCGTTCCTCCAGAACGGAGAGCAGATCACTTCCGAGGTGACCTTTGTTCCCGAAGCTCCATCCGGCAGTGTGGAGGTGCTGTTCACCTTCGATGCCAAGCTCATCAAGGCTGATACGAACATCGTCGTGTTCGAGAGCCTCTACACCGACAGCAAAGAGCTGACCGTTCATGCGGATATCGAGGACGAGGCGCAGACCGTAACCGTTATCGTCCCCGAAATCAAGACCGAGGCTTCTACCGACGGAAAGAAAGAAACGACCATCGGCGGCGAGATCACCATCGAGGATATCGTCTCCTATCACAACCTCACCCCCGGCAAGGAATACGTTGTCAAGGGAACGCTCATGAACAAGACCACCGGTAAGCCCGTGACGGTCAATGACGAGCCAGTGACTGCGGAAGCCGTATTCACACCCGAAACCAGGGACGGCGAGGTCAAGGTAACTTTCACCTTCAATTCCTATGTCATCACCGAAACGACCGATGTTGTTGTGTTCGAGAGCCTCTACCGTGAGGATGTTGAAATCGCAGTTCATGCCGATATCGAGGATGAAGGCCAGTCTGTGAAGGTATATGTCCCCGAGATCAAGACCACTGCTTCCATCGACGGCAAGAAGGAGATCACCACCGCTGGCAAGGTGACGATTGAGGATGTGGTGTCCTACACCAACCTTATCCCCGGCACCGAGTACACCATCCGTGGCACTCTCATGAATAAGGCGACCGGCGAGGTCTTCACCGTGAACGGCGAGACAATCACCGCAGAAGTGAAGTTTACGCCTAAGGGCAGAAATGGCGAGGTGAAAGTGAAGTTCGTCTTTGACGCTTCCGGTATCACCAAGAGCACGAGCCTGGTAGTCTTCGAGAGCCTGTATCGTGATGACGTGGAGATTACCACGCATAAGGACATTGAGGACAAGGATCAGACGGTGACGATCACGCCGCCTCCCGATATTCCCAAGACCGGAGATACCACGAATATCCCGCTGTGGGGTGCTCTTACCGGTATTTCTCTCCTGGGAGCTGGCGTAGTGGCGTTCTTCACCTTCAGAAAGAAAAAGGAGGAAAACGAACATGAACGCTAAGATGATTATCGGCATCTGCCTTGTGGTATTCATTGTCGCAGGGCTTATCGTTCTTCGCCTGAAGAACAGAAAGTAATGGACAAGGGCGGCACCCGTCAAAAGGTGCCGCCCGATTCCATAAGGAGGAAAGATTATGGATGAAAAAAGAATGGTCGGTGATTACACCGTCATCAACTCCATGTATATCGGGCACAGAGAGATCATCCTGGGCGAGAACCAGAAAGCAGCCAGCGGAGAGAGATATGTCTGCTGCTATGCCGAGCGAGTGATGTTCTATGAACAGTATCTTGAGGCACAAGTCAGCGATGATTTTGCAGAGATCGTTAAGCTCTACGGAGAACGCGTGACGCAGGCCGCAGACGAGATCATGAAGGAAACGGAAAAGGTAACGTCCGAGATCGGTATGAACGACGAGATTACGGCAAAGGATTGTAAGCCAATTTCGCATGATGACGCTATCGAAGATAAAGTCATCGTGATACGCGGGAACGTGCTTCGCCCGGAGTTCAGACACGCCTCTCACCAACTGATGCTTTGCACAGGAGGCTTCGGCGCACAGAAAAACGCCAGAGGACGAACCTGCTACTGCATCTCCCTCTATAGCGGAAAGCAGACGTCGTTTTATCGCGGTGATGTCCTTGGCGTCATGGATAAGCGTTCCTTGCCTGAGTGGGCAAAGATCGGACTTCAAAACGCCCTTGAAATAAGGCAAAACGAGAAAAGCCATCCCAATGAAAGAGGTGAAGCAAGATGATCGACTATGAAAAGCGAGCCATGATAGAGGCCGAGGATAAATACACCTTCCGTCAGAGTTCTCAGATTTCTTCGCAAACCGGATTGATCGGTTATCTCCGCGCTGATATGGATACTGACGGAAACGGCTTCTTCAGCTCATGGAACGACTACCGAAAAGACCTTAAAACCGATGAGTTCAAGCAGGAGTTTGACGAGGTTATCAATTCTTTGCGTGAGAAAGGAGATATTCTTCACAACCGGAAGGACCTCGCTTATTACTGCTATACGAATCCGCAGAGCAAAATGCCCACCGAGCAGGACTATTACGGTGTCCGTGTCGATACAGACAAATACACCTATCTGCTGCGCCTGAACCCGAATAAGGGCGAGTAGAATCTTTACTGCTACTGCTATGTCAAGGACTGGCTCAATGGGCACATGAAGGATGCGGCAAAGGGTATCCGGTTCATTAACAGCCACTATAAGGAACTGTTCCGCATCCCCGATGGCGGCAAAATCAAGATCCACCTTGCATGGAACGAAGACCAGGAGCGAACTTGCAGATATATCGACGACTACCATGTTGAGATTGGCGACAACCTTTACCACATTTGCGAGTTTGCCGAGCGGATGGAACAGAACGGACACACCTACGAGCCTGTTCGCACAGAGCTTCCGGAGCAATGCTACAGCATTCTCCCCGGTTCCGGTGAAATCATCGTAGTCAAGCGAAATGAAAAAGGCTACTACAATCCCCATATTCCCGCCTCCAGCAAGGAACAAGCACGTGAAATTGTCGATGAGTACAACGGAAAGCTGGGCGTTACCAGAGCCCAAGAGGAAGCTATGAGAACCGGCTCCATGTTCGGCTTTCATGTTCCCGGCGCTGATCCGAAGAACTATGACAAGGACGGTAAGCCCCTGCCCCCGAAGGACAGAGGTGACGCCAGATGAGCGAATACTGTGTCTGCCGCGAAGCAGAGATACCGGAGGGCAGAATGATCTGCCCCACTTGTGAAAAGGACGGGGGTGAAGGAAGTGGAAGACAGACACATCATATGGAGCAACGAAAATCTCGACCTGGACGACTGGCGCGAAGACTTGCAGGAGCAGTATCCCGACTGTTCCGAAGATGAGCTCTATCGCATCATGTGCGAAACAAACGCAGACTATCTCTCCGACGAGCGTGTGAACCTGAATATCCAGTTATCCCAACCGATCCTTGTGATTACTGACCTTGGCCTTTGGAACGGACGGCGCATGGGATATAAGGAGATCCCAAGCGGCAATATTCGTGACTGCCTATCCGGAGGATACGATTACACCACCTGGTACGTGGACAAGAAGGGCGACTTCCGTTGTGATGACATTCACCATGATGGCATCAACCACTATCTCTACCGGGTTTACAAGGACGGAGTTTCCGAATATCAAAAGGACCGGCTAAAAGAGAAACTATACGAAGGCACCGCCACAAGATCCGATGTTACGAGGATCACGAGACGCCTCGGTGATGAGATCGGCAAGGTGTATGGCTGGGAGTTTCCGACAAGGCAACCGGATCGAGGTGAAGCCAGATGAGAGTAAACGCTATGACAGAGCAGTTTGAGGATGTAACAGTTCTGGGGCATCCGATGATCTTCACCTGTCTGAGAGTGGATCGGGATACAGTCCCGGAGGGCTTGTATATGTACGAGGTCAGGCACGATGATGACCAGCAAGGCGACCCCGTACAGATCGGCAACTGGATCATGGTCAATCATTGGGGAACGATTATCTCCAACAAGCCAATCCGACTGGAGCCAAGCCCGAACAGGAATAATGCCTACCGGGATATTGACCCGGAAGAGGACTGGAACTATGAGGGAACAGTCACGACGGTAAAGGAGTATATGGAGAAGAATCCTCCTGTGCTCAGTAAGGAAAAAGAACAAGAACCTGTGAGATAGGAGAAAGCAATGGATAGAAAGAAAGCCATCTGCGAATATCTCCGCCAGAATCATATCGGCAAGGAAAAAGCCATCCACAGCAAGGATCTTGAAAAGCTGTTCATGCTTGACGGAAGAAATATTCGCCGCAAGATCAGTGCTCTCAGGCAGGATGGCTTTCCTATTTGCAGCGATGAGACGGGATATTACTACGCAGACAATCAGAAAGAAATCAACCACACGGTTTGCAGGCTCAATGAGCTTGTTACGAAGGTGTCCAATGCCAGAACCGGCTTGCTGTTTGCTTCGGTTCTTAGTGAGAAGGAACAGACCATAGAGGTCACAATCAAAGTAAAGTAAGGAGGTAATCCCATGCCGAGCAAATACCAAATCATTTCGGAGCTGGCATCCCAGACCGCAAGGGATATCACCTCCAAGGCAGAGCGATACACGGACTTTCTCGTGACCGCCGCCAACAATTATAAGTACAGCTTTAAGGAGCAACTGCTGATCCATGCCCAGAAGCCGGACGCGACGGCCTGTGCGGAAATCGAGACTTGGAACCGGCTCGGTCGTTGGGTGAACAAGGGCACAAGAGGCATTGCGCTCCTTGTTGATAGAGATACCCCATACAAGCTGCGCCATGTCTTTGACTACTCGGACACGAACAGCCGTGCCGGTCGAGTGGTCACGCTTTGGCAAATGCGTCCGCAGTATGAAGAACCCGTAAAAGAAAGCCTCCAGGATAGCTTCGGAGAGGTGGAGCTTACGGCAGACTTTCCGCATTTTATTATGGAGATTGCAAAGAATGCTGTTGAGGATAACTTTTCAGATTACCTTTCCAATCTCCAGTCTGTCAAAGGTGACAGCTTTTTGGAGGAACTGGACGATCTCAATCTGGAAGTCTGGCTGAAAGACACTCTGCGAAGCAGCGTCGCGTATATGGCGCTGGTGAGAGCAGGTTATCAGCCGAGCCTCTACTTCACACGGGATGATTTCTCCCACATTTACGATTTCAATACGATTCCCGTGATCTCTGTTCTCGGTGCGGCAACGAGCGATATTTCCGAGATGGTGATCCGAGAAATTGCAGAAACCGTAAAAGGACTGGAAAAAGAGGAAAAACAGAGTAATCGCACATTTGCAAGAGACCGATCCTCTGAGTATCATGAAAGCAGAAACAATAAAACCGAAAGGAGCTATGAAGATGGAACTGACCTATACGATGCAGGGAGATTACCTGATCCCCGACCTGACCGTTCCGGAGAGCCCGAAGATTGGGAAGTATGGAATGCTGCGTCGGACCTTCCTCCGCGAGCATCGGGACGGAATCTATACCGGGATGCTGTTGGAAGGAACGCTGAACAGCCACTTGGAGGAAGTGGACGCTCGGGCCAATCGGATGATGGACAAGCTGACCGAGCAGATGAAGACGCTCAACGGCGTGACCGAGCAGATGAAGGCCGAAGACCAGATGAAGTGGGTTCAGCTGATGAACTCGATCCGGAACTCGGCGGAGGAAGTGGTCCTGAGAGATCTGATCTACGCGTAAGTCTTCCCTCTGAGGAAGAACAACAGGAACTGATTGCAGAAGCGGAGGCTGAAACGACCTCCGCTTTTGCTATTTCTCAGGAAGATATTGACGCTGTTCTGACTCGTGGCAGCGGTATCCATGATGGAAAGTACCGTATCTATGAGCAGTACCTGAAGCAAGAAACCCATGAAGCAAATGTCGCTTTTCTGAAGGATGAGTACGGCATCGGCGGTGCGTATCCTGCTGTTCCGGGCAGGCAGCTTGATGAGAACCATGACGGAAAGGGCATCAAAATCAGTAGAGGCAGTATCATGCACCCTGATGCAGAAGTCCTTTTGAGCTGGAAAAAGATCGAGAAGCGCATTGGAGAACTGATTGCCACGGACCAGTATCTCAGTCAAGCTGAGAAAGAGCACTATCCTGCGTATCGTGCCGAAGCGGAAGCCCGTAGAGGGCGGTCAGCTATTTCAGAGGAGTTTCGCTCCATCGTTTATGACTACAACGACTATGTGACGCAGCTTGGAGAAGAGAATAAAAAGCTGAACCTTTATTATCTGTCAAGCTGCTGGGGTGCTTTTTCGGTCGGTGATAAGAGGATGTATGCGCGTACCTCTGGCGGCGATTTCATCCTTCCGATGATGCGCGAAGCGATGAATACCATCATTGCTGACAACACGCATCTGACTGAACGCTGCGAAGCAATGCTGACGGCGTTGAACAGCGATCTGGCGAGACCGCTGGAACCTTCTTATGACGAGCTGAACCCTCCACCGGAGCCGGAAAAAGAGTATCGTTTCTCCCTTGGCGATACCGTCTATCTTGGAACGCATGAGTATGAAGTGCTTTCCTTCGACGAGAATGAAGTGGTCCTGTATGATACGCAGTTTCCTCTGTTCAACAAGACCATGACACGCGGGGAGTTTGAAGACCGGCTAAAGGAAAACCCGTTGAACGATCACTTGCTTCACGCGGTAGAAGAACCTCAGATTGAAGCGACTGACGAAACAGCGGTTGCTGTGGAAGAGCCAGAAGAATCGGTAGAAAGCGGTCCTTTCATCGACCACTATTATGTTGTCGAAGACCTCTCTGCAGCGCCATTATCGGTAACGGAATACCCTGATCGAGAAGAAGCGCTGGAAGCATACTTTGCTCTGCCGGTAGATACCATGAAAGCCTTTGGTGTAGTCAATACCAAGGAGTTGCCCGGCAGTCTGGACTTCATTCAGTGCAGAGATGGCAAAGACACTCTGATTGAGGACTATGCCAAAACGGATGATGACTCATGGAGAAACCCTGAAATTGAAGGGCTCGTTGACCAGCTAAAAGAAAAGCTGGCCGAGCGCGACAAGCCGATTGCACCGCCTCCGCAGAAACAGCGCGGCGGCAAGGTGACACCCCATGTACTGCTTCCCGAAATCAATACCGACTACAGAACCAACTTCAGAATCGAACGTGACGATATCGGTGTTGGTACACCGCTGGAACGGTTCCACCACAACAGGATGGCCATTCAGCTTCTGAAAAAGCTGGAGGATGAACACCGACTGGCAGATACAAATGAGCAGCGTATCCTTGCGGATTACGTCGGCTGGGGCGGTCTGTCAGATTATTTCAAAGAGGACAATCCCCATTATCAGGAGCTGAAGGAGCTTCTGACAGAAGATGAATACGCTTCTGCCAGAGAGTCCACGCTGACGGCGTTTTACACGCCTCCAGTCGTTATCAAGGCGGTCTACAGCGCACTTGAGAATATGCACTTCAGGACCGGCAACGTGTTGGAGCCTTCCTGCGGCATCGGCAACTTCATGGGGCTTGTACCGGAGTCTATGGCAAGCGCGAAGTTCTATGGTGTTGAGCTTGACAGCATTTCCGGCAGGATCGCCCAACAGCTTTACCAGAACTCCAGCATTGCCGTGCAGGGCTTTGAAGACACCAACCTTCCGGACAGCTTTTTCGACGCGGCTGTAGGCAATGTCCCCTTTGGCCAGTTCAAGGTGCCTGACAAACGCTATGATAAGCACAACTTCCTGATCCACGATTACTTCTTTGCCCGCACCCTGGATAAGGTTCGCCCCGGCGGTGTGGTGGCGTTCATCACATCAAAGGGAACGATGGACAAGGAAAACCCGGCAGTCCGCAAGTATATCGCCCAGAGAGCTGACCTGCTTGGGGCGATCCGACTGCCAAACAACACCTTCAAGGATGCAGCAGGCACAGAAGTCACATCGGACATCATCTTTCTGCAAAAGCGAGACCGTCTGATCGACATTGAGCCGGAGTGGGTTCACCTCGCAACAGACGAAAATGGCATCCGCATGAACTCATACTTTGTCAGCAACCCGGAAATGGTGCTTGGCGATATGCAGATAATCAGCGGTGCACACGGTCCGGAGTCGGCTTGTGTAGCTTATGAGGACGCGGAGCTGGGAGATCTGCTGCAGGACGCTATTCAAAACATCCACGCTGAGATTACCGAGTTCGAGCTGGATGATCTCGAAGCTGAGGACGAAGACCTCTCTATTCCCGCAGACCCGTCCGTCCGAAACTTTAGCTATACGGTGGTAGACGGCAAGCTCTACTTTCGAGAGAACAGCCGAATGAACCCTGTTGAGGTTTCCATGACGGCGGAAAACCGTATCAAGGGCATGATCGCCATTCGCGACTGTGTAAGGACGCTCATCGAGTATCAGACGGAAGACTATTCCGATGCTGAGATTCAGGCGGAGCAGGTCAGACTGAATGAACTCTACGATGACTTCAGCAAAAAGTATGGGCTGATCAACGCAAGGGCAAACAATTCCGCTTTCAGCTCCGACAGCTCCTACTGCCTGCTTTCCTCTTTGGAGGTGCTGGACGATGAGGGCAACTTCATCCGAAAGGCAGATATGTTCTCCAAGCGGACAATTAAGCAGAAGGTTACGATCCTCTCTGTGGATACTGCGTCGGAAGCGTATGCACTTTCGCTTGCCGAAAAAGCCAAGATCGACATGCCCTATATGATGGAGCTGACCGGCAAGAGTGAGCAGGAACTGTTTGAGGACTTGAAAGGAGTTATCTTCCTGAATCCCATGCACACGAGCGACGAAGACGGCAGGCCGAAGTATCTCCCTGCCGACGAATACCTTTCCGGCAATGTCCGCGAGAAGCTCGAATGGGCGCGGCGCAGCGCAGAGCTCTATCCGGAGGATTATTCCGAGAACGTGCGAGCGTTGGAAGCTGTGCAGCCCGTTGACCTGACGGCAAGCGAGATTTCTGTCAGACTCGGTGCGACCTGGCTTCCTCCGGAGATTGCAGAGCAGTTCATGTTTGAGCTGTTCGGCACACCGAGGTACTGCCAGTGGAACATCCATGTTCACTTCTCTCAGTACACGGGTGAATGGAACGTGGAGGGTAAATCCTACGACCGCACGAATGTCAAAGCGTACAACACCTATGGTACGAGCCGGATCAACGGCTATAAGATCATGGAAGAGACTCTGAACCTGAAGGACGTGCGGATCTTCGATTATATCGAGGATGAGAACGGCAAGAAAACGGCTGTGCTCAATAAGAAGGAAACAGCAATCGCGCAGGGCAAACAGGAGCTTATCAAACAGGCTTTTGCGGACTGGATTTGGGAAGACCCTGAACGGCGCGAAAAGCTGACACGGCTCTACAATGAAAAGTTCAACAGCACACGCCCGCGTGAGTACGACGGCAGTCACATGAGCTTTGTGGGTATCAACCCCGAGATCACGCTCAGACCGCACCAAGTCAACGCCATCGCTCATATCCTCTACGGCGGCAACACACTGCTGGCGCACGTTGTAGGAGCTGGAAAGACCTTTGAAATGGTTGCGGCAGCGCAGGAGAGTAAGCGGCTGGGGCTCTGCCAAAAGAGCCTGTTTGTCGTTCCCAATCATTTGACGGAACAGTGGGCAAGCGAATATCTCCAGCTCTATCCCTCTGCGAACATCCTCGTGGCAACGAAGAAAGACTTCGAGACCAAAAACAGAAAGAAGTTCTGCGGCAGAATCGCAACCGGCGACTATGACGCGGTGATTATCGGGCACAGCCAGTTCGAGAAGATCCCTATGTCCATTGAGCGACAGAGGGCTATTCTGGAGCAGCAGCTCGATGAGGTGCTGGAAGGCATAGCAGAGCTCAAAAGAAATCGAGGCGACAACTTCTCTATCAAACAGTTGGAGCGCACGAAGAAGACGGTCAAGCAAAGGCTCGATAAGTTGAATGACCAGTCCAGAAAGGACGATGTTGTGACCTTTGAAGAGCTGGGAGTTGACCGTATTTTCATTGACGAGGCACACTACTACAAGAACCTCGCCGCGTTCACAAAAATGCGGAATGTGGGCGGTATCAGCCAGACGGAAGCGATGAAGTCGAGCGATCTCTATATGAAGTGTCGGTATCTGGACGAGCTGACCGGAGGCCGCGGCGTTGTGTTTGCTACCGGCACACCGATCTCCAACAGTATGGTTGAGATGTATACCATGCAGAAATATCTCCAGTACAGCACCCTAAAAAGAAATGACCTGATCCACTTTGACGCCTGGGCTTCGACCTTTGGCGAGACAGTCACGGCTATCGAGCTCTCCCCGGAGGGCACCGGCTACCGTGCAAAAACGAGGTTCGCCAAGTTCTACAACCTTCCGGAACTCATGTCTATGTTCAAGGAAACGGCGGACATTCAGACAGCGGATATGCTGAATCTACCTGTGCCGGAGGCGCATTATCACAATATCGTCCTGAAACCGTCTGAGGCTCAGAAAAAGATGGTAGAAGGGCTTTCCGACCGTGCGGAGCGTGTCAGGAACAAGATGGTGGATTCCTCCACCGATAATATGCTTCTGATTACCAACGACGGTAGGAAGCTGGCGCTTGACCAACGATTGATGAATGATATGCTCCCCGATAGTGAAACCAGCAAAGTCTCCGCCTGCGCCGATAATGTCTTCGATATTTGGCAGCGCACAGCGGAGAGCAGATCCACACAGATGGTCTTCTGTGATTTGTCCACACCGCACAACGATGGCAAGTTCAACGTGTATGACGACCTCCGAAAGAAGCTAATTGAGAAAGGAATCCCCGCTGAAGAGATCGCCTATATCCACACGGCAGAAACTGAGGCTAAGAAAAAGGAGCTGTTCGGCAAGGTTCGGTCAGGGCAGATCAGAGTGCTCCTTGGTTCCACACAGAAAATGGGCGCAGGCACGAATGTCCAGACTAAGCTGGTGGCACTCCATCATTTGGATTGTCCCTGGAGACCGTCCGACTTGCAGCAGCGGGAAGGCCGCATCATTCGGCAAGGCAACGAGAACCCGGAGGTGGATATCTACACCTATGTTACCGAGAACACCTTCGACAGCTACCTCTATCAGCTTGTGGAGGGCAAGCAGAAGTTCATCGGCCAGATCATGACCTCCAAGAGCCCTGTTCGCTCCGCAGAGGATATTGACGAAACCGCTTTGTCTTATGCTGAAATCAAAGCCTTGTGTGCCGGTAATCCGCACATTAAGGAAAAGATGGATCTGGACATTGATGTTTCCCGCTTGAAACTTCTCAAAGCCAACCACCTGAGTCAGCGTTATGCGCTGGAGGATCAGATCATCAAGGAGTTCCCACAGAAGATCAAATCGCTGGAGCAGCGGATTGATGGCTATAAGGCTGACATGGCACAACTTGCTCAAAACACGCTGCCAAATGAGGATGGGTTCTCTTCTATGATAATGGCGGGAGGAACGGTAACGGACAAAAAAGCAGCCGGTGAAGCCATCATCGGGCTTTGCAAGTCCATGACAAATCCAGACCCAATTCACATCGGTGAATATCGCGGCTTTGATATGGAGCTGTTCTTTGACAGCTTCAGCCGGGAGTATAAAATCACCTTGAAGCATGAGCTGCGGCATACGGTAACGCTGGGCACCGACATTTTCGGTAATATCCAGCGACTGGACAATGCCCTGAACAGCTTCCAAGAGAAGCTGACAGCCTGTGAAGCGCAGCTCGAAAACACGAAGGTCCAGCTCGAAAACGCAAAGCTTGAGGTTCAAAAGCCGTTCCCCCAGGAGGATGAACTGAAGACCAAGACGGCGCGGCTCAATGAACTCAACGCTATGCTCAACCTCGATAAGCGAGAAAATGAGATCGTTGACGGTGAGCGAGCCGAGGAAGAACCGAGCCGGTCCAGCGATGACAGAGAGCGATAAAAAAACAATTTGCACATTTGTAATGTCGGGCGTCTCTCGCTACAATGAAGTTAGAAAACAGATGGAGGTGCTTGAGATGTTCCGGCATAAAGCAGAAAAGCGAATCGTAGAGCTGGGCTCCGAACAGCTTCGGCTTGCCCAATATGCGCTGCTTGCGTTCCGAAATAAGCTGATCGCGCAGGGCAAGCCGACAGAAGACATTAATGAACTGCTACTGAAAATCATGAAATAAAACCGTGACAGCCGCAGGTGAGAAATACTGCGGCTGTCATTTGATCAAATAACGAATACCTCTTGAAAATTGGGGAACATTATGATATAATAGCTTCAATAAATGTTCCCTACAAGGAGGGCGCTATGAACAACAATTATCCGCAAATTCAGGAGCTGCTTCATCAAAGGGCAGATTTTCAAGCAAGACTGAATCTACTTCCTTACGATGGCAACCCTGAAATAAAAGAACGTGATGGAAAAAAATATCTCTATATTCGCAAACGTATAGCGAGCAGGCTGACTTCCACTTATGTGGGAGAGTACTCCGATGAACTGTATCAGTTGCTTCTGAGAAATGCCCGTGAAGGCAGAGAGCTGAAAAAGAACATTCGGAGACTCGACAAGGAACTGGCGCAGCTTGGATACTCAGATGCAGAGATTTCAGCGAGAGTCCAACTCAATCTGGACTTTGCCAGAGCCAATATGAAGTCCAATATCTACGATCAGGCTGTATTGGAAGGTGTTGCAACAACATTCCCCCAGACGGAGGACATTATCGAAAACGGCAAGGTGTCCGGTATGTCAGCTTCCGATGTGCAAAAGATACTGAACCTAAAGCACGCATGGGAGTTTGTTCTGGATAAGGATGTTATCAGCTACCCTACCGACTATTCGATCCTTTGCCATATCGCCAAGCTGGTAAACGAAGGCTTTTATCAAGACGGAGGACGTATTCGCGGAGTGCCTGTAACAATCGGCGGTACGAGCTATATTCCGCCGCTGCCGATAGAAAGTATAGTCAAAGAGAACATTGAGGCGATCCTTGCAGATTCGATTCCTTCTGATGAAAAGGCCATCACTCTTTGCCTGTACTGTATGAAAGCGCAGATATTCAACGATGGCAACAAAAGAGCTTCCGTGATCTTTGCGAATCATTACATGATTTCGCAGGGAGCAGGCATGATCATCATCCCGGAAAAAGAGGTTCCAGAGTTTAAGCGTCTTTTGGTTGCTTATTACGAAGATAAGGATACCAGCGAGATCATGGACTTCATGAGGTCCAAGTGTATCAAGACCTTTTAATATTGGGGAATATATCGGAAATCATATGCCAGAAAAGTTCCCTACAACAACTGAATATAACAACCATCATGACCGTTCATTCTGAAATTAGATGAACGGTCTTTTTTTGTCCCAAGTGCTTTTACATAGCCGTCGATGCTTACCACATCGGCGGCTAAATCTTTATGAAGGAGGTTTTGCAAATGACCAATGAAGAGCTGAATACCGCACTGTATGAGAAGATGTTCGCTGAACAGCAGCGGTATCGCGAATGGCTGCTATCTCAGCCGCCTGATGAAATCCTCAATCACTGCTATGAGTTCACGGTGAGAGAGGATATCGTACTGGCTCTGGAGTACCACGATCTGTCTGACAAGCAGTGCAAGGCGCTTTTGCAGTCGCGCAGCCCGCTTGCCGATGTGTTCAAGGACTTTGAGAAGCGAGAAACAGATCACATGGACAACATTCGTGACACCATAGAGTGCCGCGCCAATGCGATCATCCGCAGAGACTTTATGCGTCAGCAGCAGGAAGCGAGGTGATGTACGATGGGCTATATTGCGGCAGATGACATTCTTAAGGCGAGAGAGATGGATCTCATGACCTATCTTCGCAACTATGAGCCGCAGGAGCTTGTTCGTGTATCCGGCAACACCTACTGCACACGCGAACACGAGTCGCTCAGAATCAGCAACGGGAAATGGTACTGGTTTTCGCATGACGTTGGAGGGAGATCTGCGCTTGATTATCTGATAAAGGTCAAGGACTACTCCTTCATAGATGCTGTGAAAACCATCCTTGGAAACGCCGCAGTGAAAGAGCCGATCCCTTATCACCAGAAGGAGAAGGCCAACCGTGACCTTCTGATGCCGAAGCTGGATGAAGACACCTCTCAAGTAGAGAAATATCTGTACAGCAGAGGAACCCTTACCACTGAGAGTCTCGCGGTTCTGATGCCGTTCAAGGTACAGGAGATCATGGATCAGGGTGGTATTTATTTCGGTGAGAACGCGATTTCTCACAACCTCATCATGTGCAACAAGGCAAACCTCCTGAACCAATCGGCGTTTCTGCTGGGCGTTCCCGGCTCCGGCAAGAGCTTTTCTGCCAAGGAGCTGATTACCTTCCTTATGCTGAACACCGACGACGATATCCTCATCTGCGACCCTGAAGGCGAGTATGCGCCGCTGGTGGAGGCGATGGGTAATCTCGGATCGGTTATCAGGGTTTCTGCCGGAGGCAGGGACAGGCTGAATGCCATGTATATGGTTGACGGCTACGGTGAGAACAACCCCATCGTGGTGAAGTCTGAGTTCATCATGTCGCTGATCGAGCAGATCGACAAAAAGGGCGTCGGCCCTCAGCACAAGTCCATCATTGACCGCTGCATTACCAATGTCTAGTTGAAATTGAGGTTGTCCCTTCGACGCAAAAGCGTTTCTCGCTCATTGGCCGGAGATTCGATCTGCCTGAGCTCAAGACATTGATTGACGCTGTAGAGTCTGCAAGATTCATACCTAAGAAGAAGAGCGCCGCCCTGGTTGAAAAGCTCGGTTCTCTCACAAGCCAGCATAATACGGAGAAGCTTGTTCGCAATGTTGATGTAGAGAATCGCCTCAAAGCCGACAACGAGAAGGTCTACTACATCATGGAGGCGTTGAACGACGCGATCAATGCCAGCAAGAAAGTGTCGTTCCAGTATTTCACCTACAATGTCCGAAAGGAGCAGAAGCTGAAATACGATGGCTACACCTATGTGTTTAGTCCGTATAAGCTGATTTGGAATGGCGATTACTATTATGTGGTTGGCTTCTCTGAAAAGCACAAAGGGATCGGCAGTTTCCGCGTAGATCGCATTGCCAGATGTCCCAAAATCCTTGATGAAGACGCTGTGCAGCCTCCGAAGAACTTTGACCTGAATGTCTACCTGAACTCAATGTTCCGGATGTACAATGGCCAGAGAAAGCAGATCGAATTGGTGTGCAGCAACGATGTCATGGATGCAATTATAGATAAGTTCGGCAAAGATGTTCATGTGCTGGCCAATGATATGAAATCCTTCCGCGCCGTAATTGAAACCTCTGTTGGCAGCGTCTTTTATAGCTGGATATTTGGGTTTGGAGGAAGAGTTGCAATTAAGTCTCCCGAAGATGTTAAAGCCGAGTATGCCGAAATGGTACGGACTGCTGCGGAGGCACTTTCTGAGTAAGCCAAACGAACACCGCAATTTGGAGGATATCAATGCTTGATAATAAAGGATTCGACTTGTGGGCAGACGGATACGACAAAACTGTAGGCGTATCTGAGGAAGGAAACACCTATCCTTTTGCCGGATATAAAAATGTGCTGGGAACCATCTATAAGACCATTATGGAGAAAAAGAACGCTGTTGTCCTGGACATTGGCTTCGGCACCGGAACGCTCACAACGAAGCTGTACGAAAACGGCTGTAACATCTACGGCCAGGACTTTTCAGCGCGGATGATTGAGCTGGCTTCTGAAAAGATGGCAGGCGCTCATCTATATCAAGGCGATTTCACACAGGGATTGGTGGAGCCACTCTTGGCACAGCGCTATGACTTCATCGTAGCGACCTACTCCTTGCATCATCTGCCTGATGAACAGAAGGTCTCCTTCCTGCGCGTTTTGCAGGATCATCTGAACCCCGGCGGACAGATTCTGATCGGTGATGTCGCCTTTGAAAATCGAAGCCAGTTGGAACAGTGCCAGAAGGACGTGGGTGAAGAATGGGATGACGATGAAATCTACTTTGTCGTAGACGAGCTCAAAGGAGAATTCCCGGAGCTCGGTTTTAAGCAGATCTCTCACTGCTCCGGTGTTCTGTCCATCCCTGCAAGGATTTGATAAAAGCTAAAAGGAGAACCTCCTGCTGACAGTTCGGGATATGACGGAGGATAGATGATGAAAATAGAATCTGATAACATTATTCTACGCGATATGATTGAGTCCGACATTGAGGACTATGTGCGTTGGTTCACGGTGGAACGTGAATGGGAAAACTGGGATGCTCCCTGGGAAAAAGAGGATACTTGCAAAGAAACCGAGCGTAAAAGATGGATGGAATACTATGAATCTGTGAAAGATCGTCCGGATGATGCACATCGGTGGAAGTTTGAAATCGAATGGAACGGCAGACACATTGGCTGGGTCAGTTCCTACTGCATTGACGAAAACTACAAATGGGTTGGAAAAACCAAGGACTGTCAAACTGTTTACCATGCCGTTGGAATTGATATTTGTGAACCGGATGCGTGGGGTAACGGCATCGGAACAAACATTCTCCGTACCTTTATGAACTATTGTTTTGAGAACGGTATGAACGAGCTTTACACACAAACCTGGTCGGGCAATGCCCGTATGCTCCGCTGTGCCGAAAAGCTCGGTTTTGTAGAATGCGACAGAGACGTCGGCGCGCTGGAGATTGATGGGCAGAAATATGATGGGCTGACTTTCAAGATAAATAAATGATTACGCACAGATCATTTCGTAGTGTGAGGATAAATCGATGAGCAGAACAGAAAATGTTGAACTGACAGTATTATGCTTAATCGAAGACGGCAATAAGATCCTGCTTCAAAACAGGGCAAAGAAGGACTGGCAAGGGTACGCATTGCCGGGCGGGCATGTGGAACCCGGAGAATCTTTTGTTGATGCAGTGATCCGTGAGATGAAAGAAGAAACTGGCCTAACGATCCTTGATCCGAGATTGGTTGGAGTAAAACAGTTTCCCTTAGAGAATGGAAGGTATGTTGTCCTGTTGTTTAAGGCAACACAGTGGTCGGGTGATCTTATCTCATCAGAGGAAGGCCAAATGGAATGGATCAAGTACAGTGACCTTTCTGTAGTAAAAACCGTGGATGATTTTGATGATCTTCTGAAAGTGATGAACACGCCGGAGCTGACAGAATTTCAGTATTTGGTTTCGGGAGACGAATGGACTGTATCAATCAGATAAATCGGAATTTATATATAAAGGAGAATATTGATGAAACTGTTTTTATGTTCGCACTTTTCAAGTGTAGGAAGT
>CDYX01025266.1_pt1 | contig 24359 bp, 29 predicted proteins | sample 554871 | NCBI WGS metagenome assembly CDYX01 (sample SAMEA3182061, study PRJEB8094) | gut metagenome | biome: human; feature: gut; material: Stool; isolation source: human stools | place: Canada | collected 2013-01-14 | reverse complement strand
TTTTTTTCCCGCGCGGACGGGGGGGGGGGAGCCGGTCTCCGGTGCGGCGCTCACGGCCCGCGGCGGCCTGCTGGCGTGGCTCGCGCCCGGGCAGGAGCCGACGGAGCACCTGCTGCGCGAGCTTCTGGACGAGGACCTGCAGGGCTTGCCGCTGACGCTGCTCGTGCCGGATGCCGGTTCCCTGCGCAACGAGACGCTGCGTCGCTTCTGCGAAAAGAACCCGGACGTCCCTGTCTTGCTGGACGGCGATGCGCGCACGGCGGAGACTGCCGCGCGGCAGACGTTTGCCGAGGCGGGCAAGCTGCCGCTGCTCGTTGTGCTGCGCGGCCCGCTCACGGCGGTCTATGCCGTCAGCGGCTATCATGTCGGCAGTGCGGCGCTGGCCCTGCGCGTCTGGCAGGCGGTGCGGCCGTGACGGAGCTGCGGATCGTCCGCAGCCGCCGGAAGACGCTGACGCTGCAGGTCCTGCCGACGGGCGAGATCGTGGCCCGCGCGCCCCTGCGCCTGCCGGAGCGGGATATCCATGCCTTTGCCGAGCAGCATGCGGCATGGCTCGAGGCAGCCGTGGCCCGTGCCAGAGCGGGGAGCCGGGCCGCACAGCAGGCGGGCATCCTGAGCGAAACGGAGCTGCAGCGGCTCCGCACCGCGGCGCGGGCCGATCTGACGGAGCGCGTGACGCGCCTCGCGGCCCGGATGGGCGTCGACTTTGCCGGGATCACGATCCGCGCGCAGCGCACCCGCTGGGGCAGCTGCTCCGCCCGCGGGAGCCTGAGCTTCAACTGCCTTCTGATGCTGGCCCCGCCGGAGGTGCGCGAGTATGTCGCCGTGCATGAGCTGTGCCACCGGAAGCAGATGAACCACAGCGCCGCGTTCTGGCGCGAGGTCGCGTTATGGCTGCCCGACTATGCCGCGCAGCGCGCCTGGCTGCGGGAGCATGGCCCGGCCCTGCTGGGCCGCCTGCCGAAAACATAAGGCAGCACCGCGTATATTCCTCTTCGGCCTTCGCCTGAATCGTATGGTGATATTGTAAAAAATCCTGTGGAAATATGTGCCAATTTGTGGTAAAATATCCAAGATATCGGCTGCGCGATGAGGTCTGCGCAGCTACTGCAAAGGAGACACTGCCATGAAGGAGATCAAAACAGTCGCGCTGGTCGGCCTCGGAGCCATCGGCGCATATTTCGCGGACAGGCTGCAGCCGGTGCTCGGCGACGATCTGCGTGTCATCGCAGGCGGTGCGCGTGCGGAGCGGATCCGCCGCGAGGGCCTTGTCATCAACGGCAAGCAGGAATACTACCACGTTGTGGAGCCGGGCGAGGGCGAGCCTGCCGATCTGGTGATCTTTGCCACGAAGATGTCTGGCTTGCAGCAGGCCATCGAGGACGTGCAGGCGCAGATCGGCCCGGAGACGCTCATCCTTTCGCCGCTCAACGGCGTGGAGAGCGAGGAGGTCGTGGCGAAGACCTACGGCTGGGAGAACATCGTCTATTCCCTGATGCGCATCAGCAGCGTCAAGGTCGGAAACACCGTTTCGTTCGACCCGAACGCCGCGTTCTATGTGGAGTACGGCGAGAAGAAGAACGATCCCGCGAACCTGTCTGAGCGCGTGCTGCGTCTCAAGGCGTTGTTTGACGGCGCGGGCATCCGCTATCAGATCCGCCCGGATATGCTGCTGGCCATCTGGGAGAAATTTGCCTGCAACGTCAGCGAGAATCAGGTCGCTGCCGTGCTCGACCTGCCGTACGGCGCGTGGGGCAGCTGCGAGGATGCCGAGGCGCTGCGCATCATGGTTGCGGCAGAGGTCATCGAGATCGCGCAGAAGAAGGGCATCCCCATCGAGACGAACTATGCGCGCGACCATCTGGACGTCATCAAGGCCGTTCCGCCGCGCAACAAGCCCTCCACGCTGCAGGATATTCTGGCCGGGCGCAAAACGGAGGTCGATATCTTTGCCGGTGCGGTCATCCGCCTTGGCAAGGAATATGGCGTCCCCACGCCGTATAACGAGTTCCTGTATCACGCCATCCGCGTGCTCGAGGCGAAGAACGCCGGCACGGTCGAGGGAATATAACATCAAATAACAGATCCTGACGATCCACAGGCCCATGTGGATCGTCAGGATCATTTTACTTGTTCTGCAGCGAAAGAAGCATCGTTTCGAGTGCGGCGGCAGCGACGCTGCGGGGCCGGTCCGTGCGGCGGATGAGGCAGACGGCCCGCTCCGGCAGGGCCTCGCGCAGGTGCAGGCGCTCGATGCCGGGGGCGGGGAGCAGAACATCCGGCACAAAGGCGACGCCGAGGCTATTTTTTACGAGCGGCAGGAGCTGCGTGGAGGTCGCCGCCTCAATATCCGGCGCATAGCTCAGCCCATGGCGGCGGAACAGGGCCTCATAGAGGTCAAACGTGCTCGTGCCGCGCCGCAGGGCGATGAGCGGCAGGGCCGCGATCTCCCGGAGCGTAAAGGTACGGCCGCTGTCCAGCGGGAAGGCCGTGCTGCACACGGCGACCTCACGGAACGAGGCCAGCACCGTCGCCTCCAGCGGTGCGGACAGGGGAGCGGGCGGCATTGTGACGACGGCAAGCTCGGCAAGGCCGCTGCGCAGGGCGTCGATGGCCTCCGGCGCGGACTGGTTCGAAACGCGCAGGCGGATGGCGGGATTTTCGCGGTGAAAGCGGCTGAGTACCTGCAGCAGCACGGCGTGCAGGGCCGTCTCGCTGCAGGCGATGGAGACCATGCCGCTGCGCAGCTCGCGCTGGCGCTGCAGCTCGGCCTCGCCTGCGCGCAGCTGCTCCATGGCGGCCGTGACGTGGGCATAGAGGGCCTCGCCCTCCGGCGTCAGCTCCACGCCGCGGCTGGAGCGCAGGAACAGGCGGCAGCCGAGCTCCGCCTCGAGATTGTGCACGGCGCGCGTCAGGTTCGGCTGGCTGTTGACCAGCGCCTCCGCCGCGCGGGTAAAGCTTCGGTGCCGCGCTACGGCTTCAAAGATGCGGTAATAATCCAGCGCAATGTCCATGTGTTCCTCCCATATAAAATTGATATGGAGACCATATCAACAATAGATTATCCGTATAAGAACAGAGCCATTATAATACACCCTTGGAATGGAATCAAGGAGGAATCATTGTGAATCAGGACTTAACGACCGGCAAACCCAGCCGGGTGCTCTGGAAATTCTGTCTGCCGCTGTTCGGCAGCATCATTTTCCAGCAGCTTTATAATATCGCAGACAGCTTTGTCGCCGGTAAATTCATCGGCGAGAATGCGCTGGCTGCCGTCGGCAACAGCTATGAGATCACGCTGATCTTCATCGCCTTTGCCTTTGGCTGCAACATCGGCTGCTCCGTCGTGGCGGCGCAGTTCTTCGGCGCGAAGGACCTGCGCAGCATGAAGACGACGATCTATACCACGCTCATCGCCAGCGCGGGTCTGTGCGCTGTTCTGATGCTGGTCGGCCTGCTGCTGTCGCGCCAGCTCCTTGGCCTCATCAACACGCCGGATGAGATCATGAAGGACTCTCAGCTGTATCTGAACATCTACATCTGCGGCCTGCCGTTTGTGTTTTTCTATAATGTGGCGACCGGTATTTTCTCCGCGCTCGGCGATTCCAAAACGCCGTTCTTCTTCCTCATGGCTTCGTCTCTCTCGAACATCGCGGTGGATATCCTGTTCGTCACGGCGTTCGGCATGGGCGTGGACGGCGTTGCGTGGGCGACGTTCCTGTGCCAGGGCGTGAGCTGCGTGCTGGCGCTGGCGTTCGTGTTCCGCCGTCTGGCGAAGATCCACCTGCCGGAGGGCCAGAGGGCTCCGGTCTTCTCCGGCAGACTGCTCGGCCGCGTGGCGCGCGTTGCCATCCCGAGCATCCTGCAGCAGAGCTTTGTCTCCGTCGGCAATATCGTGCTGCAGAGTATCATCAATTCGTTCGGCACGGCCGTTATGGCGGGCTATTCCGCGTCGGTCAAGCTGAATAATCTGGTCATCACGTCACTCGTGACGCTGGGCAACGGCATTTCGAACTTCACGGCGCAGAACCTCGGCGCACAGAAGCCGGACCGCATCCGCAGCGGCTTCCGCGCGGGTCTGTACCTTGTGTGGGCGCTGTGCGTCCCGCTGACGGTGCTGTATTTCTTTGCGGGCGCACCGCTTGTGAAGATCTTCGTCGATAACCCGACGCAGAAGGCGCTGGCGACCGGCGTGCAGTTCCTACACATCGTCGCGCCTTTCTATGTGATCGTCGCCTCGAAGATCGTGGCCGACGGCGTCCTGCGCGGCGCGGGAAAGATGGGCCCGTTCATGGTCTCCACGTTCACGGACCTGCTGCTGCGTGTCGCACTGGCCTTTGTCCTGTCCCGCACCTTTGAGGAGACCGGCATCTGGCTGTCGTGGCCGATCGGCTGGACCGTTGCAACGGTCTTGTCTCTGCTGTTCTACCGCTTCGCGCGACTGAAGCCGGAGACCCCGGCTGAGGCCATCGCACTTGAGACAGAGGCTGCCGTTGAGGCGGAGGACGCCGCCGAGGGCGAGTACGCCGAGTTATAACTGAGAACAAAAGTTCGGACCGTGCTGCGGAATACAGCACGGTCCGTCCGACTGTCAAAAAACCTGTCCAGCCGAAAAATACGGAGGGAAGGAGCGTGTGAAAGGAAACCGTCAGGGTTTCCTTTCGCGTTCCATCACCCGCCGCGGCGACAGAATTGCAAAATCATGATACAAAAATTGATTTTGCGATTCTGAAAGCATCTTGTCAAAAAATCCCCGGAGGGACTGCTTGACAAGATGACGGGAGAAACCGCAGCATACCTGCGATTTCTCCCGTTTTTTATTTTTTGTGACGGTCATCACAGAGAAAACAAGAAGTCTGTGATGAAACGGCGCAAAAAAACAAAAGGCAATACCGCTTGGTCCGGGAAAGCATTTTCCGGAGGACGAATGCAACGGTGCGATATTGCCGGAGGAATCCTTTCAGCAGTCTTCCAGCAGGTCGTCGCAGCTCACGCCGAGCGCCTTGGCCAGCTCGGCGACCTCATAATCCGGCACGAACCGAACGCCCTTTTCAATGCGCAGAATGGTTACTTCGTTCATTTCCATTCCGGCAAGCTGCATGCGCGCGGCCAGCTGACGCTGGGTCAGGTGCTGGCTGATACGCAGGTCGTGCAGACGGTGCCCGATCAGGTTCTTGGAATTACGGTACCAATAGATTTTCACGATCCTTCACCCCGGTTCTGACAGCATATAATCTCTTAAAGTTTAATCGATTTTTTGCGCGCAGATACTTCTAAAGATGAAACTGTCGGATAAAAATCTGATTATATCGAATGGCTGTGAGGCCTTGCAAATTTTATGCCGTTGGGGTATGATAAGAGGCAAGATAACGGGATGGGAGGCGTGGATATGGAACGGATTCTGCTGGTGGAGGATGACAGCGCGATCTATCAGCCGCTGACGTCGTTTTTGCGCGGTGAGGGCTTTGCCGTGCGGCAGGCCTCCGGTCAGCGCGAGGCGCTTGCGCTGCTGGAGACGGAAGAATTTGACCTTGTGCTGCTCGATGTCGGCCTGCGCGACGGAAATGGCTTTTCCGTCTGCTCGGCTGTGAAGCAGCGCGGCGGGACGGCCGTGATCTTCCTGAGTGCGTCCGGGGACGAGTACAGTGTTGTGACGGGGCTGGACCTCGGCGCGGACGACTATATCGCCAAGCCCTTCCGCCCGCGGGAGCTTGTCTCGCGCATCCGCAGCGTGCTGCGCCGGACGGGGCGGGTACAGTCCGTTCTGGACGTCGGCCCGCTTCGTGTCGACACCGAGCGCGCCTGCGTGAGCAAAAACGGACAGGAGCTGAGCCTTTCCGCGCTGGAATACCGGCTGCTGCTCGTATTCCTGAATCACAGGGGCGCGACGCTCAGCCGCGCGCAGCTGCTCGAGGAGATCTGGGATGTGGCGGGCGATTTCGTGAACGACAATACGCTGACGGTCTACATCAAGCGCCTGCGTGACAAGCTCGAGGACGATCCGCAGGACCCAGCGCTCATCCGCACGGTGCGCGGCGTCGGATACCGGATGGAGGGCTGAGCGATGCTGCGGAACCCGGAACTGCGCCGCGCGCTGCTCGTGGGCGGCCTTCTGACGTTTCTTGCCTCGGCAGCGGCGATGAGCCTGTCCGGCTGGCAGGCCGCCTGCGTGGCGCTGGCGCTCGGCACCGTGCTGCTGGTGCTTTACGGCGTGGAGCTCTGCTGCCGCTACCGGGCCATGGCCCGCCTGGCGGCCGATATCGACGCCGTGCTGCACGGCAGCGGCGATATCCATCTGGCCGATTACGGCGAGGGCGAGGTCAGCCTGCTGCGCAGCGAGGTGCGCAAAATGACGCTCCGCCTGCGGGAGCAGTCCGCGCAGCTCGAAAAGGAAAAGCTGCAGCTCGCCGACGCCATGGCGGATATCTCGCACCAGATGCGCACGCCGCTTACGGCGGTGAACCTGCTGCTGACGAGTCTGGCCGGGCATGTGGACGAAGAAAGCCGCGGCGACGTGCACGCGCTGCGGCGGCAGGTGGCGCGGATGGACTGGCTCGTAGAATCGCTGCTGAAGCTGGCAAAGCTCGATGCCGGGACGGCGCGCTTCTGCCCGGAAACCATTTCGCTTTCGGCCCTGCTGGCGCGGGCGGCGGAGCCGTTTGCCATCGGCATGGAGCTGCGCGGCCAGCAGCTGCAGGTCGAGGCGTCCGGGAACGTCCGCTGCGATCCCGCGTGGACGGCGGAGGCCCTCGGCAACATTCTGAAAAACTGCTCGGAGCATATGCAGGAGGGCACGATCACGGTGCGGGCGGAGGAAAACGCCGTTGCGTCGGTCGTTGTCATCCGCGATACCGGCGGCGGCATCGCACCGCAGGACCTGCCGCATCTGTTTGAGCGCTATTATAAGGGCGAAAACGCACCGGAGCAGAGCGTTGGCATCGGTCTTGCACTTTCACGCTCCATCGCGGCGGCGCAGAACGGCACGCTCACGGCGGCCAATGTGCCCGGCGGCGCGGAATTTACGATGAAGCTCTATAAGGGGATCGTATGAGCGAACGCATCACACTGGCGCAGCTTGCGGCCATCTCCATGCTGACGGAGCGCACGCTGCGCAGCTATCTCAAGCGGGGCCTGCTCGCCGGGGAGAAGACGCCGGGCGGCTGGCGCTTCACGGCGGAGCAGACCGCGGCGTTTCTGGCCCTGCCGCAGGTGTGCAGCGCCTCGAATGCGCGGCGGAACGCCGTGGCAGAGGACTTCATCCAGCGGCGCATGGACACAACGGGGCAGCTGTGCGCCGTGCTCGACCTGCCGGTCGCGGCAGCGGAGCTTTGCCGGACTGTGGCCGCCCTTGCGGCGGAGCATGGCGTGACCATGGCTTTCAGCGGAGATGCGGCGCTCTCGCGCGTGACGCTGCGCGGCCCGGCGCAGGATGTGCTGGCGGCGCTGCAGGCGCTGTCCGTCTATTTCCCCGGAAAATCCTGCCGGATTTCAGGTTGAAGTTCCGGCGGGATTTTATTATGCTGTGGGAAAGGAGGTGCAGACGATGGATCTGAAAAACTGGTACGATCGGGTACGGGAGCAGCTGGACAGGCTGGACTTCCCGGCCCTGTGGGCGGGCTTTGCACCCTGCCCGTTTGCCCTGTACACGCACGACACGGCCGTTCTGAACGGTGAGATGATGCCCCGCCCGGCGGAATTCTACGGCAACACCAGCGTGTGCCGGCAGGGAGAGCATCTTGCCATCTGGGATATGGAGGCAGACCCGCCTGCGGATGTTGCGGGGCTTGCGGCTTCGCTCGTGCACGAGATGTTCCACAGCTTCCAGTTCCGCTGCGGCGAGCAGGGCTGGCCGGACGATCTGGTGCTGGCGGCTACGGAGCCGCAGCCCGCGTTTCTGGCCCTGCGCGCACAGGAGCACCGCGCCCTGGCAGGCGGCGCGCCGCTTTCCGAGGTACTGGCTCTGCGGCAGAGCCGCGCGGCGCTCCAGCCGGAGCTTCTCCTGGAGGAGGCGCGCATGGAGACCATCGAAGGGACGGCGGAATATGTCGGCCGCCTTGCGCTGGCGCGCCTGTCGCCCGCGGCCTGCGAAGGTGCCTGTGCCCGCAGCGCGCAGCGGCTGCTGCAGTGGCCGGATATGCGCCGCGGCGCCTATGACAGCGGTCCGTGGCTGCTGCGGCGGGCGGCAGAGGAGGGCCTGCCGATGCCGGTGCACCCCGGCGGGGAACCGATCGCCGATCAGCTGGCGCGGCAGCTCAGCCTGCCGGAGGTGCGGCTGCAGCCGGAGCTTCTGGCCGAGGCGGAGCGGCGGCTCGAACGGGAGCGGTCAGTGCGGCGTGAGACGCTGCTGGCCCTGCTCGAAACGGCGGAGCGGACGGAGGGGGACTTTGCCGTCTGCGGCTATGACCCCATGCAGCTTCGGGCGCAGGACGGCCTGCTCTGGAGCGGGAGCTTTCTCGCCCTGCGGCAGGCGGATGGCACGGTGCGCCGCCTGTTCGGCCCGTGCGCCGTGCGGCTTGCGGACGATCCCCACCGGGCGACGGCGCTGTTTGTGCCGCGAATGTGACAAAATTGTCACCTGCGAGTCACTGGCCCGTCACCGGGGCATGGTAAAATGAAGGCATCAAACGAAAGGAAGAAAATATCTATGGATCTTCTGACGGTCGAACATCTGACCAAAACCTACGGCACGGGGGAGAACGCTGTCCATGCGCTGGATGACGTGAGCTTTTCCGTCCCGCGCGGGCAGTTTCTTGCCATCATCGGCCCGTCCGGCTCCGGCAAATCGACGCTGCTGCATATTCTCGGCGGCGTGGACCGCCCGACGAGCGGCCACGTTTATATGAATGGGGAGGACGTCTACTCCCGCTCCGACACGGCGCTGGCGATCTTCCGCCGCCGCGAGGTCGGCCTCATCTATCAGTTCTATAACCTGATCCCGGTCCTGAACGTGGTGGAGAACATCACGCTGCCCGTCCTGATGGATGGACGGAAGGTGAATGACGCGCGCCTCCAGGAGCTTTTGGACACGCTCGGCCTGCGCGGCCGCGAAAAGCACCTGCCGAATCAGCTTTCCGGCGGTCAGCAGCAGCGCGTCTCCATCGGCCGCGCGCTCATCAACGCGCCGTCCGTCGTGCTGGCGGACGAGCCGACCGGCAACCTTGACCGCAAGAACTCGCAGGAGATCGTGGAGCTGCTGAAATACTCCAACCGCCAGTACGGGCAGACGCTCATCGTCATCACGCATGACGAGTCCATCGCCCTGCAGGCCGACCGCGTGCTTGCCATCGAGGACGGCCACATCGTCCGGGACGAGGTGATCCGCAAATGAATGTGTTTCACCGCGTTGCGCAGCGCTCCATGCGCGCAAACCGCATGCGGACGATCGTCACGATCATCGGCGTGATCCTTTCGGCGGCCATGTTCACCGCCGTGACGACGTTCGCGACCACGCTGATGACGCATCTGCAGCGGGTCACGGCTTATTTGGACGGCGCTTACTATCTCGGCGTGCACAATGTAGACGCCGACACACTGGCCTCCATGCGGGCCGACAGTGATATCGAGGCTTTTTCGACCGCCGAGGTGCTCGGCTATGCAGAGGTCACGGTCAACAACAGCAATAAGCCCTATCTGTATGTCGAGGCCATCGACGCCGGGTTTTCTGACCGGATGCCGGTCCATCTTGTCGAGGGCCGTATGCCGGAAAACAGCACGGAGCTGCTCATCCCGGACCACCTGCAGGCCTATTCCGACGCGGGGACCTATCTCGTCGGCGACACGCTGACGCTCGAGCTGGGCGACCGCTATTCCGGCGGCTGGCGGCTGTGGCAGAACAACGGCTTCCAGCCGGAGGATGAGGCGCCTGCGGACCCCGGCCTGACGGACGAGCCGGAGCAGCCGGAGCAGCTGCTGGCGCGCGAGACGCGCACCTATACGATCGTCGGCGTCTATCAGCGCCCAAATTTTGAAGACTACTCCGCGCCGGGCTTCTCTGCCCTGACGGTGCAGGAGAATGAGCCGCAGACCGGCCTGTATGATGTCTATTTGCTGCTGCGTGATGCAAAGCAGGAGACGCTTGACCGGGTCATGGCGCGCTATTCCGATGCGGCCGAGGGCGGCATCAGCATGAACTGGGATTACCTGCGCACACAGGGCAATTTCCGCTATGACAACTATTCGAGATTCTTGCTGATGTTTGTGGTCATCTTTGTCCTGCTCATCATGCTCGGCTCCGTCAGCCTGATTTACAGTGCGTTTTCCATTTCCGTCAGCGAGCGGACGCGGCAGTTCGGCCTGCTGGCGTCCATCGGCGCGACGCGGGCGCAGCTCCGCCGGACGGTCTATGCCGAGGCTGGGACGGTCGCGCTCATCGGCATTCCGCTCGGCCTGCTTGCGGGCTGCGGCGGTATGTGGGTGACGATCCGCCTGCTGAGCCCACGCATTTCCGGCCTGATCGGCACACGCGAGGTCGCGATGCGGTTTGCCGCCTCGCCGCTGACCCTGTTGGCGGCGGCCCTGATCGCGCTGGCGACGGTTTTCCTCTCGGCGCAGATCCCGGCGCGGCGTGCCATGCGCATTTCGCCCATTGAGGCCATCCGCCAGAGCCGCGACGTGCGCGCGGCGGCAAAACACGGCGGCTCCGGCCGCCTGAGCTACCGCCTGTTCGGCCTGCCGGGCCTGCTTTCCAGCCGCTATTTCCACCGCAGCCGTAAAAAGTACCGTGCCACGATCTTCTCCCTTGCCATGAGTGTGCTGCTGTTCGTCTCGGCAAGTACCTATGGCATGTACCTGACGGAGAGCGTGACCGAGAGCGTCAACCTGCCGCCCTATGACCTGTCCTATTCCACGGGCGAGGGGGAGAAGGATGTTGCCATGCTGCCCGCCCTGCGGGCGGCGGATGGCGTCGAGAAGGTGTGGTTTGCCTCCTGTGACAACGGTGACTATGTGCTGGACAGGAATGAATTTGCCAGCGGTTACCGGAATATTCTGGAGAAATCCGGCGCCGGAACCAAGAAAGCGCGGAGCTATTCCGCCTGCTACCTCGATGACGAGACGTTCAACGCCATCCTCGCCTCTATCGGCATGACGCGCGCGGAGTATGATGCCGCGCCCGGCGCGATCGTCTGCGACCACGCAAGCGTGACCTATTATGACGAGAACAACCGCCTGAGCTATACCGGCCGCGTACTGAACGACGGCGTCACGGCGCTGCGCACGTTCAGCGCGGACAGCCTCGAGGACGGCTCGAAATACGTCTATACCGATTACGAAGACGGCGGCTATGTCAGCTACTATTACAACGAGACGAAGCAGACCTATCAGCCGCGCCCGGCGTCGTTCGGCGATGGGATTGCAATTGTTGGCCGGACGGAGACGCAGCTGATGAACAGCGGCTCTGACAGCCTCGTGCTGTACTATCCGTTCTCCATGGCCAAGGGCATTGCCCGGAACACCGGCTCGCTGATGCTGGTGACGGATGACGCGAAGCAGGCCCAGAAGAGCCTGGAGGAGGTCGTGAACGCCTCCGGCGAGACCTATACGGAGGGCAACCTCTATGACGCACGGGAGGAGTACCGCGACGCGGAGAATGCCCTTATCGTGGTGCGCGTGTTCGCCTATGGCTTTATCACGCTGATGTCGCTCATCTGTGTGGCGAACGTCTTCAACACCACGACGACGAACGTGCTGCTCCGCCGCCGGGACTTTGCGATGCTGCGCTCGGCCGGTATGACGCGCGGCGGCCTGAACCGCATGATCTGCTATGAGTGCCTGCTCTACGGCACGCGGGCCCTGCTCATCGGCCTGCCGCTGTCGGTTGCGCTGGCCTTCCTGATGTATCGCTCCGCCTCTTTCATCGGCGCGTCGTACTTCCGGCTGGACTGGACGGCTGTGCTCATCGCGTCGGTCATGGTGTTCCTCGTTGTGTTTCTCTCAATGATGTATGCCATGCGCAAGATCAAGCGCGACAATCCCGTTGATGCCCTGAAGAACGAAACGACCTGATCCGCGCCCATACGACAAAATTCGCCCCCGGCAGGTGACCCTGCCGGGGGCGAAAGGCTATGTTGTTGGTTTTTGTCGCTCGGCCAGCAGCCGCGCGGCCTCCGTGCGCATGGCCCAGACCATTTCGCACAGATATTTCGGGATGCCGGAGACGCTTCCCGTCTCGGCCATGGCCATGGCGGCGCAGGAGTGGCAGATGCGCCGGTTCTGGCAGCCGGTGCAGGTGCCGGAGAGACGTTGGGCCGCGCTGACGCGCGTCAGCTCGCTCCAGGCCTCGCGGAAGGGCTTGCCCTTCAGCTCGATGCGCGGCTTCGGCATCATGCCGCAGGGCGTCAGCCAGCCGTCCCACGTCACCCAGAACGAGGCGTTTCCCGCGCGGCAGGAGATCGTGCCGTCTACGGGGTCGACGCAGTCCTCGTCCAGACCGGGGGGCGGGGCGATGCCGCGCAGGATGTTCTGCAGGAAGCGGGTGAAGTCCTCCTCGCCGCGCTGCAGGCGGTAGCGCTCCATGTGATAGTGCGCCGTTTCCGCCGGGGTGAAGCGGTCGTTCCGCCCGACCATGGCCGGGTCGCGGCGCAGCGGGGGGAACATATAGGTGTTGACCTCAAGGATGAGGTCCCGTTCGGCGGCGTAGCTTACGATGCCCTCCAGATCGCACGCGTTGTGCGGCGTGAGGGAGCAGTTGAGCTTGACGAGGATGCCTGCCTGCCGCAGCAGGGTGATGGCGCGGTCCACGCGGTCAAACATACCGCTGCGGCCGCACAGGGCTTCGTAGGTCTCATTGCCCGCGCCGTAGAGCGTGATGTTGATGCGTGTGGGCGGATGCTCGGCCAGCCGGGCCACGCGGGCCTCGTCCAGCAGGGTGCCGTTGGAGTTGATGGAGATGAGGAAGCCCATCGTGCTCAGCCGCTCGTAAAGCGGCCAGAAGTCCTGCCACAGGAACGGCTCGCCGCCGGTCAGCAGCAGGTAGAGCATGCCTGCGTCGCGCGCCTGCTCGGCGATGGACAGCCACTGGATCAGCCCGACGGGCGGACGCGGCGAGGCGGCGACCTCGGCGGGCGTCTTGCGCACATAGCACATCTTGCAGGCGAGGTTGCACACCGGCGAAAGCTCAAAGGTACCGCTCAGCGGCGTGAGTGTGCGGCTGGCGCGGTCAAAAAGATACTGTGTCAGGCGTGGTTCAACATAGCGTTCAGGCTGTTTCATGTTCCAACTCCGCTTTCAGGCAGTCGACCGCGGCGCGGTCGGGCGTACAGGTCAGGGCGTAAACGGGAACGTCCAGCGCCGCCAGCAGGTCGCAGACCCGCGCGACATAGCGGTCGTCCCATAGGTTGACGGTCATTCCCGCATACAGGCCGCGGAACGCGGCGGCGGGGGAGAGGCGGCGCAGCGAGCACGCGCTGCCCTGCGACAGCAGGACGATGGCGCGCACGGGGCGGCTCTCGTTCACAAAGCAGTTCGAGGACCCGGCGTATGGTGAGCCGAAGGCCGTCCACACGCCGTCCATGCGGCGCAGCACGGTGCGGTCGCCGTTAAGGAGCTCCGCGCCTTCATAGCGCTGCCAGAGGTCCGCCTGCGTGGACTTGCCGATGCCGGATACGCCGGAGAACAGCAGCCCGCCGTAGCGCGTAGAGACGAACGAGGCGTGCAGGATCATGGCGTCCCGCTGCAGCAGTAGGGCCTCGAGGGCAATGTGGGAGAAGCAGTTGGCCGTCTCGGAGAAGAAGCCCCGGTCGGCCTCCAGATATTCGATGGTCTCGCGCCCGTCCTGCTCCAGGTGGCCGACGGCGTAGGGCCGGTCACCCTCACGCCGGTCGTGGAAGACGCGAAAAAAGCCGTCCTCCGTTCGGAAGACGGCAAAGGCATAATTTCGCAGAAGCTCGCGGCCGCGGACCTCGGGCAGAGCCTGCACAGGCAGCAGCGAGACAGTCAGGGGTGCTTCGCCGGGCGCACAGAGGAAGGGCTGGAAGCCGCGCGTGACCTCCGGCCGGAACGGCATCAGCAGGCGGATCTCACAGCCTGCGATGGAGAAAGAGATCGATTCCACAGGGGATAATTAGGACTGGAAAAGAGAAAGCAGACCATCAGCGTTAGTATAGCAATACGACTCACCAATGATTTTACATTCTTGATTATCTTTGACGAATGCGTTGGTCCAATCGCCAAAAAAACCACCGACATTATCTTTTACAATTTCGCAATTCATGACATCGGCTGCATTAATTGTATAATTGCACTGCGCAATATGATCGGCCAGCACAAAATTTTCGTAAAATACCTCGGGTTTCTGATACTGCTTCATCTGGAATTCCCCCTTCAGAATGCGAACGGCGGCGCGAATGCGCAGGAGAGGCGCGTCAAAGGACAAACCGCCGGATTTTCTTTAATTACCGTAATCATAGCGCAGAGAACGCGTTTTGTCAACGTTTTTTTGCAGAAAATGCAACTTTTCCCGCGGCTTCGTCCGGAATTTCCATATGTTTCCAGATAAGGAAGCAAGTTCTGCGCCTCACTTTTCCTCGAGAATTTTGTTCAGCTCGCGCATGAAGCTGTTGATATCCTTGAACTGGCGGTAGACCGAGGCAAAGCGGACATAGGCGACCTCGTCGAGCGGCTTGAGCCGCTCCATGACCAGCTCGCCGATCTGGCCGGTGCTGACCTCGCGCTCGAGGGAGTTCTGCAGGATCTGCTCAATGTCCAGCGCGGCCGTCTCCAGCGCGGCCAGACTGACCGGGCGCTTTTCGCACGCGCGGAGCATGCCGTTGAGGATCTTGTTGCGGTCAAAGGACTGGCGGCTGCCGTCCTTCTTCACCACCACGATGGGCAGACTCTCGACGGTCTCATAGGTCGTGAAGCGCCGCTGGCACTGCAGGCATTCACGGCGGCGGCGGATGCTCAGGCCGTCGTCCGAGTGGCGCGAATCGACGACCTTGCTCTCGGGATAGCTGCAATAGGGACATTTCATGGCAATTTTCCCCTTTTGTTTCGTTTCTTTTAGTTTATCAAATCCTGTCAAATTTGTCCATTGCTTTTTTGCGTCAGCGGGACAGAAGCTCCTCCAGCACGTCCCGCACGGCGCAGGGCGTGACCGTCCCGCGGTGCAGCGTGCGGCCGAGCCGCAGCGCCTCGCGCGGCGTGGGTGAAAGCTCCGGCAGGCAGGCACGGCATCGCTCCTGCCCGCGGCGCATGCGGACCTCCAGCCCGAAGCGCCCGCCCGAGCGCAGCAGATAATAGTCCAGCCGGGCGCGGCGTCCGTCCGCGCAGCGCACCCCGGCGCGGCCGATCAGCGTTCTGTGTTTCATGGGACCACCTCCGGTTCCTATTGAACCACAGAACCGACCTGCGCGCTACGGTGAAATTTCTTCATATTCCGACAACGAAAGGAAGAAATCAGTCGAAAACTTCACTTTTCCTTTCATTATTCGACAACAGGCAGAAAAACACCGGACGAAAAGTTGGAGAACAAGTCGCTATTTGTCGAAACTTTCCCGCCCGGGGAAGATCGGCGCGTGCAGCAGCTGCCGCGACAGCGCCAGAATGGCGGGGGAATCCAGGCTGTTTTCGATCGTCACGCTGCCCTCGCCCTGCTGCACCAGCAGCCCCGCGTCCAGCAGGCGGCGCTTTGTCTCGCGCGCCGTGCCCGCGCTGCCGTCCAGCAGCTCGACGTCCGGCCCCACCACACGGCGGATGGCTCCGGCGGCGAAGGGAAAGTGGGTGCAGCCCAGCACAAGGGCGTCCGGCCCGGCGGCAAGCACCGGGGCAAGCCGTGCAGCAAGGCAGCGCTCCAGTGCGGGACCGGTCAGCTCACCGCGCTCGACGAACTCCACCAGCTCCGGGCAGGGGCATTTCAAAATATGGCAGTTCTCGGCGCAGCGCTGCAGCAGGGCAGCAAATTTCTCCTCGCGGAGCGTGGCCTCCGTGGCCAGCACGCCGATGCAGCCGCCGGGATGGCGCGAAACGGCCAGCTTGAGCGCAGGCTCGATGCCGATGATGACCCGATCCGGCCAGCGGGCGCGCAGCTCGCCGATGGCGGCGGATGTCGCTGTGTTGCAGGCCACGACAAGGGCCTTTGAGCCCCGGTCAAACAGGCGCTCGGCATGGGCGAGCGTCAGAGAACGAATTTCTGCGGTCGGGCGCGTGCCATAGGGCGCGTTGGCCGAGTCGCCGAAGTAGAGAAAATGCTCGCTCGGCATCTGCGCGACCAGCTCCCGCAGGACGCTCAGTCCGCCGACACCGGAATCAAATACGGCAATGGGGCCCATACGACCGCCTCCTTTCCAACAGTTGGTTTCTTATTATACACCTTTTCAGCCCAAAAAGCAAATTCCGGGCAGGGAAAATGCAGCGGTGCGGCGAACCTCTGCAAAATTGTGCTTGACAAGTGACCGACTGGTTACTATAATAAAAATGTGACCGAACGGTTACGAAAGGGGAGCGTACATGGCAGGCAATACCAAAGAGCGCATTCTGGAGGTCTCGCTGGAGCTGTTCGCGCAGAGTGGATATCTGGGGACCTCCATGAGCGACATCGCAAAGCAGCTCGGCATCACAAAGGGCGCTTTGTATAAGCACTATCGCAGCAAGCAGGAGATTCTGGACCGGATCGTGGAGCGGATGAACGAAATGGACTATGCCCGCGCAGCGGAATATGAGATGCCGGAGACGGAGCCGGACGGCTTTGCGGAGGCCTATCTCCATACGCCGGTCGGCAAGATCCGCGCCTACAGCGAGGCGCAGTTCGACCACTGGACGAAGGAGCCGTTTGCCGCGAATTTCCGCCGGATGCTGACGCTGGAGCAATACCGCGAGCCGAAGCTCGCGCAGCTGTATCAGGACTATCTGGCGGGCGGGCCGCTGCAGTATATGGCGGCGATCTTCCGCAGGCTGGCAGATTCGGATGAGGCAGCGATGCAGCTGGCGCTGGAGTTTTACGGGCCGATGTTCCTGCTCTACAGCGTCTATGACGGCGCGGCGCAGAAGGAGACCGTCACGGACCTGCTGCGGCAGCACATTGACCGGTTCATCGCGCGCATCGAGGCGGAAAAAAGCCTGACGGCCGAAAAAACCTCTTGACAAGGGCAAGAAGCGGATTATAATATAGCTAACGAACGTTAGTTAGTGAGGTGGACCCATGAAGCAGGAGGATACCCGGCAGAAAATTCTGGACAAGGCGCTGGAGCTGTTTGCGGCGAAGGGCTATGATTCCGTCAGCGTGGGCGAAATCGCGCAGGCGGTCGGCATTAAGGCTCCTTCGCTCTACAATCACTTTCCGGGCAAGCAGGCTATTTTCGACGCGATCGTTGAGGCGACGGCGGCGCAGTATGAGGCGGATACCGACCGGATCGACATCCATGTGCAGGATGTGGGGCAGGACATTCCTGTTTTTACGGAGATCACGGAGGACGCCCTGTTTGAGAAGGTGCGGCTGATCTTCTCTTACTCCCTGCACAACGAGACCATCAGCCGCTTCCGCCGCATGATGACCATCGAGCAGTTCCGTTCGCCGGAGCTGGCGGCGCTGTACTCCCGGCGCTATGTCGGGCGCGTGCTGGACTATCATGCCGGGATCTTCCGCGCCCTGATCGCGGCCGGAGAAATTTGTCCGGAGGACCCGGACACGCTGGCGATGCTGTATGTCGCGCCGGTCGTGACGCTGCTCGGCGTCTGTGACCGCCAGCCGGAGCGCGAGGCGGAGTGTCTGGAGCGGCTCCGGAAGCATGTGGGGCTCTTTTTTCGCATGGTTCATGGCAAAACGCCGGAAAGTGGGGGAGACGATGGAACAGCCCGGTGAACGGTGGGTCCTGTGCCCGATGTGCGGGGCGAAGACGCGCCTGCGCCTGCTGCAGCGGACGGTGCTGCGGGATTTCCCGATGTTCTGCCCGAAATGCAGGCAGGAGCGCCTGATCAACGCGCAGAATTTTCAAATTGAATGGATCGATCAGCCAGACGCAAAGACGCAGTGCTGACCACGGTTATTTCTGTGGTCTGCACTGCGTTTATTTCTGCGATGCGGCAGGAAAGCAGGGGGAAAATATGAAGAAGAAAACCATGCTGCAGAAGCTGGGCCTTCTGGGCCTTGTCAGCTTCCTTTCGTACACGGCGGCCGTTGTGTTCGCGCCGCTGGCCTATCCGGACTACAACTGGATGGCGCAGACGGTCAGCGACCTGAGCGCGGCGGACGCCCCGTCGCTGGCGCTGTGGAACCGGCTCAGCGCGCTATACAGTGTGTGCGAGGTCGTCTGCGTGACTGCCGTCTGCCTCGGCATGCAGGGGCGGAAAAACGGGCTGCTGCGCACCGGCATCACGCTGTTTGCTGCAATGGAGTGGGTCTCGGCAGTCGGCTACCGGATGTTCCCGCTGTCCACCGGCGGCTATGCGGGAGAATTTCAGGACGTCATGCACATGGTCGTCACGACCGCCGTGGTGCTGCTGTCGATCGTCTCGCTGACCCTCGTCCTTCTTGCGGGCGTCCGGCACAGGGACTGCCGGTCCTACGGCATCTGTGCGGGGATCGCGCTGGGCCATGATGCTTGTCGGGGCGCTTGGCATGAAGCTCGTTCCCGCGGCATATTTCGGCATTGTGGAGCGCTTCAGCGTCTTTGCCGCAACGGGCTTCAACGCGGCGCTGGGGCTGCACCTGTTTTTTGCGAAGCCCGAAAAAGAACAACAGAATGATATGATCAAGGAGTGATTCTCATGTCAAAGCTCATCATTCGTCCGGAAACAGAGGACGACTATCGAAACACCGAAACCCTGACCCGTGAGGCCTTTTGGAACGTCTATCGCCCCGGCTGCATGGAGCACTATGTGCTGCACTGCTACCGGAACGACCCGGCCTTCGTGCCGGAGCTGGACCTTGTCATGGTGCTGGACGGCAAGATGATCGGGCAGGTCATCTATGTTCGCTCGGAGATCGTCTGCGACGACGGACGGCGCGTGCCGATCATGACGTTCGGCCCCATCGGCATCGCCCCGGCCTACAAGCGGCAGGGCTATGGCAAGCACCTGCTGGACTACTCCATGGAAAAAGCAAAGGAGCTGGGCGCGGGTGCGCTGGCCATCACCGGAAATATCCTGTTTTACGGAAAATCCGGCTTTGTTCCGGCGAAGACGAAGGGCGTGCGCTATGCCGACGACCCGGAGGCGAACTATCTCCTCATCCGGGAGCTGGAACCGGGCTTCCTGAACGGCATTTCCGGCACCTATCGGGACCCTGCGGGCTACTTTGTCTGCGAGACGGACCCGGAGGGCTTCGCGCAGTATGAGGCAACCTTCCCACCGAAGGAAAGGCAGCGCCTGCCCGGCCAGCTGTTCTGAACGGAGGCGCGGCGATGATTCCAAACTGGAAAATCTATCCCCGCAGTCAGGGGCACAGCACCGTTTACCTGCAGAACGTCGTCACCGACCCGTTCATCACCGTCGGGGACCACACGACCTATGACGACTTTGTCCGGGACCCGCGCGACTTTCAGCGCAATCAGGTGATTTATCACTATCCGGAGTGCAACCGCGACCGGTTGATCATCGGGAAATACTGCTCCATTGCCTGCGGCGCAGCATTCCTGTTCAACGCGGCAAACCATGCGCTCGGGAGCCTGTCGACCTATCCGTTCCCCATCTTCTTTGAGGAGTGGGGCACGGATGCCGGAGCCGTTGCCGATGCCTGGGACAACCGGGGCGACATCGTCGTCGGAAACGACGTCTGGATCGGTTATGAGGCCGTGATCCTGTCCGGCGTGACGATCGGCGACGGCGCGATCATCGGCACGCGCGCCGTGGTGACAAAGGACGTGCCGCCCTATACCATCGTGGGCGGTGTTCCGGCAAAGCCCATCCGGAGGCGCTTTGACGATGCGGTCATCGCGCGGCTCGAGGCGCTGCGCTGGTGGGATTGGGATGAGGAGCGCATCCGGCGCAGCATCCCGGCCATTCAGGCGGGGAATGTGGATGCCATGGAGGGCATGGCTTGATTTGCATAGGAGAAACAATATGAACTGAATAGCGATCATTGCGGGCACGGCGCTGGTTCTGGCGCTGGCCCTGACGGCCTGCGGCAAGGATGCCGCGACGAAGGAGACGGAGTCGGCAGCCGCTACCGAGGCTGCGGAGCGGACCGTGACCGGAACGCTGCTGCGGGACAGCAAGGAAGAAACGGCCTATCTGGAGGTCAGCGATACGGAGATCGAGCTCTGGGACACCGCTGCGGGCGGCGCGCTCCTCGGCACGGCAAAGTATCCCCAGGCGCTGCCCGGCGCGGAGGCTGCGCTGCAGAGCTGCGACTGGACGGATCTGGACGAGGACGGAAACAGCGAGCTGACGGCGGAATTTTCCTTCTCCGACGGCACCTTATATCCTGTCAATTCAACATAGACACAGCCTGCGTAGAATTGGTTTTTGATGATGGAAGCCGGATCTCCATTGACTGCACAGCCGTTGAAAACGAAGTTGCCGACAACCGCTTCCAGCGGTCAGAGCGGAACGATCTGATCTACAAAAACCCGCTTGCCTATGCCGATCTGATTCTGAACAGCAAGCTGAATGTCCTGTTTGAATAAACCGACATGAGCATAAACGACAGCGTCCCGATCCATAATGATTGGGACGCTGTTTCTTATATCATTGTATTTTGCGAATTTATTCCTCAAACAGGTACAGGAGATATCCGTAGCCCTCGGCCTCCATCTTCGCATAGGGGACGAAGCGGAGAGACGCGCTGTTGATGCAGTAGCGCACGCCGTTGGGGGATTCCGGATCGCCGGTGAACACATGCCCGAGGTGGGAGTCTCCGGCGCGGCTGCGCACCTCTGTGCGGCGCATGCCGAAGCTGTTGTCCTCAAGCTCCACCACGGCAGGCTCTTCAATGGGCTTTGTGAAAGCCGGCCAGCCGCAGCCGCTCTCAAACTTATCCGTGGAGGAAAAGAGCGGTTCGCCGGTGACGATATCCACATAGATGCCCTTCTCGAACTGATCCCAGAACGCATTGCTGAATGGACGTTCCGTGCCGTTCTCCTGGGTGACGCGGTACTGCTCCACCGTCAGTTTGTCCCGAATGGACTCTGCTGCGGGCTTTTGGTAGTCGCCCGGATCGATGCGAAGCTTGGAGAACAGTTCCATCTCCGCCCGCGGGATGTGGCAATAGCCGTTCGGATTCTTTTCCAGATAATCCTGATGGTATTCCTCGGCGGGGTAGTAGTTTTTCAGCGGCCCGATCTCCACGAAGAATTTCTTGCTGCGCCCCCGCTCAATCTCCGCGATGCGCTCTACGGTCTCCCTCGCCCTGTCGTTGGTATAGTAGACGCCGGTCTGGTACTGGCTTCCGACGTCATTCCCCTGCCGGTTCTCCACCGTGGGGTCGATGACGTAGAAATACGCCAGCAGCAGCGCGTCAAGGCTCACCTGTTCGGGGTCGTACTCCACCCGCACGGTTTCACGGAATCCCGTGCCGCCCTTGCAGACGGTCCGATAGTCCGCGTCCGCCTCGCAGGTGCCGTTGGCATAGCCGCTCTGGGCGTCGATGACGCCGGGAATAGACTGCATCAGCTGTTCCATGCCCCAGAAGCAGCCGCCCGCCAGATATATGACATGTTCCGTGGTATCCATATACATGCTCTCCTCACCGGACGTATCTGAGGACTGTCCGGCTGTTTCCATATCCTGTGCTTCCTTTCCCTGCGGCATAGGCTTTTGATTGGCTGTGCAGCCGCTCAGCAGCAACGCCGCAGCAAACAGAAGCGGCAATCCTCTCCGAATCATGGTGTTTCCTCCTTTCGAGAGAAATCGGTTTGCTCCGCGCCTTCAGCGGTCCTGCATCCCTCCGCCGTACGGCCGCAGGAGCATCCCGAGCAGCAGCCCGAAGGCGACACCGAAGCCGATGGCGAGCTACGGGTTGGACGTAATGGCGCAGGCGCCCGTAGCGCAGCCTACATAGCGGTAGTACAGCCAGCCGCCGACGCCGCCGGCCAGCGTCAGTGCGGCGGGAAACAGAACGCCTGCCGGCTTACACGACGTCTTGCCCATTGAGACCTCCTGTTCGAGATCCCGCTCTCAGCCCATATCGGCGGCAAGCGCCTGATCGATGAGCTTTTGCAGCGCTTCCGCCTGGTTCTTTTCTGTGATGGCGCCCACGATGGGCTCGCCCACGATATTGCCGTTGCGGTCAACCACATAGGTGGTGGGGTAAGCGAAGATGTTCGTTGTGAACTTGCCGGCCTCACCATCGGAAGCGAAATACACATTCTGATAGGTCGCGCCCTTCTTGGCCAATACGTCTTTTGCTTCGGAAATTGCCGCCTCGTCGCCATCCAATGTGAAGGTGTTGACACCGATGAGTGCGCCGCCCTTCTCCGCAAGCTCCTTGTTCAGTGCGTCCAGTTCGGCAAGCTCACCCACACAGGGATTGCAGGTGGTGAACCAGAAATTCACTACGGTGACGGCATTGCCGGAGAACAGCGTATCGCTCTTGACCTCGTTCCCGTCCAGATCCTTTCCCTCAAAGGCGGGGAACTTCTGCTGGCTGCCGTCATTGGGAGGCGTCATCATGTTGTCGCCCGCAGGCACGCTCGTGCCGTCGCCGGAGGGCATCTGACCGCAGCCAGGGAACTTCTCCTCCAGAGCGGCGACCTTGACTTCAATGCTGCGGATCGTTTCGCCGTCCTTCTGCAGCAGCTTCAGCTCGTCCTCGGTGAACTCATCCTTTGCGCTTTCGATCGTTTTGAGCAGGAAGTCGCCGTAGTTGCTGCCGTCCTCGATCATCGTAGAGCCCTTGTCAGCGGAAAGGAAAACCTTTTCCCAAAGCGCACTGTTCTCGTTCAGGATCGCAGTTTCGGCATCCATCAGCTGGGTGTGCAGTGCCGTCGCTTCCTCAGCGGTGGCCGCCTCTTTTGCCAGAAGGTCATCGATCGCGTTAGCCGCGTTGTCTTCAGTTGCCATGTTGCCTCCGTTCGTTTGCGGCTTGCTGCAGGCAGCAAGGCTGAGCACCAGCGCAACGAGGAGCAGTGCGGTCAGAATTTTGGTCATTTTCATGTTCATGATTTTTTCTCCTTTACAATATCATTCATTTGCTTATTTGTTTTCTCCGGGAGAACGGTACCCTGCTTTCCCGTGCCAAAGCCGCAGCGGAAGCGCACGGCATTGGTCGGACAGGCTCGGACACACATCCCGCAGCGGATGCACTCGGTATGGTTCGGGGATTTCGTTACGTCCACATCCATTTTGCAGACTTTTGCGCATTTCCCGCAGGAAATACACTTACTCTGATCCACCTTCATCTGAACCAGAGAGACCTTATTCAGCAGCGCATAGAACGCGCCCAGCGGGCAGATCCACTTGCAGAAGGGCCGATAAAACAGCACGCTGAGCACGATCACCGCCAGCAAAATGCCGAGCTTCCACGTAAACAGGCTGCCCAGCGCCGCACGGATGCCGGAATTGGCAAGAGACAGCGGAATTGCCCCCTCCAGCACGCCCTGCGGGCAGAGATACTTGCAGAAGAAGGGATCCCCCATGCCCACATCGTTTACAAGGAACGCCGGGAGCAGGAATACCATCACCAGCAAAATAGCATATTTCAGGTATCGCAGGGGCTTGAGCTTCCTTGTAGACAGCTTTCTTGACGGAATCTTGTGCAGCAGCTCCTGAAACCAGCCAAAGGGACACAAAAAGCCGCAGATAAAGCGTCCCAGCAAAACGCCCAGCAGAATCAGAATTCCTGTGATATAATAGGAAAAGCTGAATTTCGACGAGCCTACCACCGCCTGAAAGGCCCCGATGGGACAGGCGCCGGAGGCTGCCGGACAGGAATAGCAGTTGAGTCCCGGCACACAGACGGTCTTCCCCGCGCCCTGGTACAGCCTGCCCTTAAGAAAATTCGGCAGATGCAGATTGGTCAATAAGGCCGCACCTGCCTGGATCCAGCCCCGGAAGCGCGCCAGAAACTGTGATACGCCCGTAAACTTCTTTTTACCCAATGCCAACACACTCCAGACACAGCTTAATGGCCTTGCTTAGCACCGTCGCCGCCTCACCACGCCAGGCGCCGAAGCACAGCATGGCAATTGCGGCAGCCAACAGGGTAACCTGTACCGTCGCCTTTTTCGCATGGCTCATTTTTCATCACCCTTTCCGGTTTTCTGTCGCTATCATAGCGCAGGAGAGTTAAATTCTCTGTTAAGAACGAAAATTTAACGCAAACCTTATCTGTTTTTGCTATAATTAAGGAACCTCTGAATAAATCGGCTGCGGCGCTCAGCGGGTCTTTCGCCCCAACTTATCGGTTTGAAAATCTTGAAATACACAAAGTATTCCTGCAATTTCCAAACCTCAATTTGGAACAAAATCCCTCGCTGACCGCTCTTGCA
>CDYX01043479.1_pt1 | contig 25943 bp, 15 predicted proteins | sample 554871 | NCBI WGS metagenome assembly CDYX01 (sample SAMEA3182061, study PRJEB8094) | gut metagenome | biome: human; feature: gut; material: Stool; isolation source: human stools | place: Canada | collected 2013-01-14 | reverse complement strand
GCCGACTTCGGCGGCGAGGTCGAGCGCGTGCTGCGTATGGCCGACGGCGCCCTGCTGCTGGTCGACGCTTTTGAGGGCCCCATGCCCCAGACCCGCTTCGTGCTGCGTCACGCTATCGACACCGGCCTTAAGATCATGATCGTCATCAACAAGATCGACCGTCCGGGTGCCAACCCCGAGAAGGCCTACAACGACTGCCTCGACCTTATGGCCGACCTGGGCGCTACCGACGACCAGCTTGAGTTCGCCATGGAGCACGTGGTCTACGCCAGCGCCATGAATGGCTTTGCCCGCCTTGACCCCAACGACGGCAACATGGACATGTATCCGCTGCTCGATATGATCATCGACGACATGCCCGCGCCCGAGGTTGACGAGAACGCCCCGCTGGCCATGCAGTGCGTGACCATCGACCACTCCAACTTCGTTGGCCGTATCGGCATCGGTCGCGTGTACTCCGGCACCATCCACCAGGGCGACCAGATCCTGGTTGTCAAGAATGACGGTTCCAGCGCCACCGCTACCGTCAAGCAGCTCTTTACCTTCGACTACCTGGGCCGCACCGAGTGCCAGGAAGTCGGCGCCGGTGACATCGCCGCCGTCGTGGGCATCGATCGCACCGATATCGGCGATGTCTACACCGACCCCGAGAACCCCGTTGAACTCGAGCCCATCGAGATCGACCCGCCGACCCTGTCCATCGTCTTTGAGGCTTCGACCTCTCCGCTCGTCGGTCGCGACGGCGACATCGTGGGCGCCCGTCAGCTCAAGGAGCGCCTGTTCAACGAGGCCGAGAACAACGTGACCATGAAGATCGAGGAGCTCGAGGACAAGAGCGGCGTCGAGGTCTCGGGCCGCGGCATTCTGCACCTGTCCGTCCTGATGGAGTCCATGCGCCGCGAGGGCTTTGAGTTCCAGGTCGGCCGTCCCCGCGTTCTGTTTAAGAAGGACGAGAACGGCAACAAGATGGAGCCCGTCGAGCAGGCCGTCGTCGAGTGCCCGGACGAGTACTCGGGCAAGGTCGTTGAGGTCTTCGGTACCTCCGGCGGCATCATGACGAGCATGGATACCTCGGGCATCGTGACGCACCTTGAGTTCAAGATCCCGACGCGCGGCATCATGGGCCTTAAGAACCGCATCATGAACGTCACTCACGGCGAGGGCGTGTTCTACCACACCTTCCTGGAGTACGGCCCCTATGCCGGCGAGATCGGCAACCGCCAGAACGGCGCCATGATCTCCATGACCACCGAGAAGGCCGTTGCCTATGCTCTGGGTACGCTGCAGGAGCGCGGCCAGTTGTTTGTTGAGCCGGGCACCGAGTGCTATGAGGGCATGATCGTGGGCGAGCGCAGCAAGGCCGGCGACATGGTCGTCAACATCGCTCGCACCAAGAACCTAGGCAACCAGCGTTCCTCGACCTCCGATATCTCCGTTCAGCTGGTGCCGCCCCGCACCTTCTCGCTGGAGGAGGCGCTGGAGTACATTGCCGACGATGAGCTGGTCGAGATTACTCCCAAGAACATCCGCCTGCGCAAGCGTCTGCTCAACGCCACCGACCGCAAGAAGGCCGCCGTCCGCGCTGGCCAGGTCAACAAATAAGCGCTGGGCTTTATAGCGTCTAACAAGAAAGGGCGTCGACCGCGATGGTCGGCGCCCTTTCTCGTGCAAGGGGGACAGGTTCGTCTGCACCACAGCGGGGGCGGTTACCCCCCCCCTCCCGTCGGCTTGCCGATCAAAGTTAAGTTGTTTAAACATATACATAATTCTACAGGATATAACCGCTTTGATACAAAACTGTCAACAGGTAAATATCAACTGGTATTAAATTAAAAGACCTCTTTACCTGCGGTTTACATGACTGGTATCTATATTGTATTTTATGCATTGTGGCATAGACGAACCGTCTTAGAAGTTGCTCCCCAATGGGTTCTTGCAATGCGCTAGGTAGGTTCTCGTTGATGTTGGGGTTTGTGTTCGATCCGACGATTCGCCGTATTCCACACCGTGTTGTAGGAATTAAGGGACAACTATGGACGCACACCGCTCACGGTCGCTGGGTATGGCGACCCTGGTCTTTATTTTAATTAGCCTCACCGCCGCAGTTTTTCACGGTGCAGCCCCAGTGCGCGCCGAGGACGTGAGCACGCCGACGCCGATTGTGATTGATGGGAATACGGCGACGGTTGATGTCAAGCTGTATAAAGATAACAGTCGTACAGAGCTTTTGGGCAATGACGCCGTGACTTCAGTTTCGACCCTCTACGGAACCTTCTCGGCGAACTTTCTGACTGACAAGGCACCTACGCCTAGGAACTATGCCGCCGTCTATAAGTTCCCTGACACTATTGACGTCGATAACAATGATGGCGGCGAATTTAGGGATGGGCCTGGTGCTGACGCTGCAATAGCTGGTACATGGAAGATTGAAGACAACAAGGTTGTCTTTACGTTTGACAAGGGCTGGCTTGAACGGAACCCTGCGAACATTCATGTTGCGGCAAACTTCTCGTTCCAGCTTAAAAACAAGGATGTCGGTTCTGGTAGCAACGCATCCGTCGTGTTCCCTGGTGCGGGAACGATCAATATCCCCACCAAGGACGGTACAGTCACGGGGAAGAAGGCGGGGGCCTTCTCCCAGGGATCCGGCGGCGTGGCCAAGGTTACCTGGACCGTTAAACTCACCGTCGAGTCATATGCCACGAACGTCAAGTTAACCGATACGCTGGGCGAGAACTTTGAATTTGTGAACGACAGCTTTATGCTCGACGGAGAGAAGCTCAATCCACAGCCGAAGATCGACGGCCAGACCGTGCGCCTCGACAGCTTGGGCAACCTTTCCCAGGGAGACCATAAGATTACGTATGAAACGGTGCTGAAAAGCGGTGTTTCTGCGAGCAACGGTGAATTTATCGACAAGCAGGAAGCATCCAAGAACACGGCCTCGTGGGGGTGGGGCGGTACCAACGATCGCCAGAACGGCACGGTTACGTTTGCCCCCAGCCCCTTTCGTTACGACATGATTGGCAAGTCTAGCGACCGCAATAGTACGCCGTCCGACATCACGTGGACGGTCACACTCAACCAAGGCGAGCTCAAGGCCGACATGAGCGGTTATGTGTTCACCGACACGCTGGACGATAAGCAGACGTATGCGGGGAACTATACGGTTTATAAAGGCAGCTCTGGGTCGACTGTTCTTGCCACCGGTGAGCTCGATCAGTCTAAGAAATCCTTTACCTACAAGTTCTCGGACAACCTCGAGGATAAGTACATCACCTATCGCATTGTTTATCAGACCAAGATGAACGACACGAACTCATACGACACCGTGCACAACAATGCAACTATCGAGCATGGAGGTCGTGTCTCGGGAGCGGCCGACGGCAAGTTTACGCCGCAGTTAGTGGGCACACCGATCACCAAGAGGCTTGTGAACGATGGTGAGGCTGCGGCGACGGGCAGAGCAGCATGGGAGACGCGCGTCGCGCTGAAAGCGATCGTTAATGCGGCCAATCCGGATAAGGTGACGGTGAAGGACACGTTTCAGTCGGCGTGGAAGCAAGAACTTGGTGTTGATTATGGCTCTATAACTATCAAGATCGGTGAAACCGAGCTGTCTCCAAAGTCTCCAAATGCCGATTGGAAGCTAACTAAAAATGAACTTGTAGATACTCAGGCTAATAAAGTCGTACCAGAGAATGGTAATAAAAGAAACTTCGACCTAGATATCTATGTTAACGACAAGGTGAAGGCGGCTCTCGAGAAAGAGGATTACGCCGTCATCACGTACACCACCACTTCCGATGCGCTGCCGGGCTGGTATTCGAACTTCGCATCGGTTAAGGTGCCGGGGCAGAACGGTGATTGGCCGTACTACACCGATAGCCCAATGTATGTTGTCAACAAGGAAACGACGCCCGCGGTCGAGAAGCCGGAAGCTGAGACGAAGGTGTCTTGGAACGAGGGCTTCGAATGGAGCGCCGTCGATGGCTCGGACGAGAAGGGCGCATGGATTGTTGAGTGGACGGTGTACGCGAACCATCACAAGAGCGACGCCGGAGAATATTATGGAGCCGGAAAGCTCTACGGTAAATCGCTGAATATTGTTGACAGCCTTCCGGACGGCATGAGCTATGTTGCGAATTCCGCCAAGTACACGCTCGTGCGGAATCCCTACGATCTGCATAAGGATCTTTGGCGCGGAAACGAGGCCGAGGAGGTCGTTACGGATCAGACGCTCGCCGCCGACAACGTCAGCCGCAACGGCAACACGGTCACCTTCTCCATCCCCACGACTGAGCTTGAAAGCTATGCCGGCTACGCAAAGCTCACGTACAAGACGGCGGTCAAGCGCAGCAAGCTCAACACCTCCACGAACAGGGCGGAGTTCACCAACACCGCCAGCATCGAGTCAGGAAACAAAAAGTTCTCCGATAGCGGTATCGTCACCATTAAGAACAACGTCATCAAAAAGTCTGGCGAGCAGGTTGCCAATAGCAATCGCATCAAATACACCATTTTTGTTAACGAGTCTGCCGTTGCCCTTAAAAATGGCACCGACTTCCTCGAGCTCGTCGATACCATGGATGCCAAGTGCACACTGGCGCCGTCGACGCTTAAGGTCTATGAGAGCGTGAGCGGTGCCTGGGTCACGCTGCCCCAGAAGGACTATTCGTCGAAGATGGAGCAAGTTAAGGATGAATCTGGCTCGCGTGCGAAGTTGACTCTTGAGGTGCCCGACGAGAAATACCTCAAGGTCGAGTATGAGGTTATCCCGACCGGAAACCCCGGTGAAGAGGTGTCTCTTTCCAATACCGCCGAGCTTACGGGTGTGACGGAAGGCTCGGCGATCGACGAGCAAAAATGGACCATCCAGAGTGCTTCTGCCAGTGCGGGCGGCAACGGCTACGGCATCACGATGACCAAATACGATGCGCAGCAGGTTGGAGCGACGCTAGGGGGAGCTGAATTCACGCTCTATAGCGTGAACATGGATCAGGTCGCAACGGTAGGTATCGAGAATGCAAGGACTAGGTTTGAAACCGCTAAGACCGACGCCAATGGCAAGATCTCATTCGGTACAAGAGACAAGGCGATGAGCAATTGCGTGCTCTACCAGCTCGTGGAGACGGATGCGCCCGAAGGCTACGCTGTGGCAAGCCCCACGTGGATCATGCTCAAGGGCGGCGTGAGCGACGAAGATTATCAAACTGCGCTAGCTAAGGCGAAGACCATCGCCGGCGGTGCGGAGATCATAGGCGATGACAAAAAGGACGAGATTTGGGTCTATGACAATCGTCTAAAGGGATCCGCAACAATTCGGGCTAAGAAAGTGCTTGAAGGGGGCACATTCAAGAAGGGGCAGTTCTCGTTCGCACTCAAGGACGCCGACGGCAAGGTGCTCCAGACGGTGACCAACGACGCCGAGGGCAACGTCTCCTTCAACGTCGACTACAACAAGGCCGGTACCTACACTTACGCCATCTCTGAGGTCGTCCCCGAGGGCGCCGAGAACAACGTCAAGGACCACATCGCCTACGACACAATCGGGCACGATGTTACGGTTAACGTGACTATCGACAATGAGCATGAGCAGCTCGACACCGTCGTCACGTATGACAATGGCTCCCGGGAGCCGCCGACTTTTACCAACAGGTACTCGACCACGCTTCCTGAGGCGGGCGGTGCTGGCTTGACTATGACGTATCTGGCCGGCGCTTCGATGCTGTGTTTTGCTGCGACATGGATGCATGCTCGTCGCCATCGCGATCAGGGTCGAGGTGGTCGCCGTGAGTAGGCTTTGGCGCCGCTTGTTGGCCGTGGCGACGATAGTTACGGTCGCTATGCTCTCTTTTGCGATGCTGCTCGGGACGGCTCATGCTGCCGATACCGGTGCCATTACGGTGGACGGTACAGTCGCGACTCGGTATGACGCGTACCGGATCTTTTTGGCGACCGTTGCCGACGATGACGATGCCGGCCAAAAGGTCGCAACCGATGTAGCGTGGGCAAACGACGCAGTTCGCCAGGCTGTTCTTCCCGTGCTTCATGATGCTGGACTTGATGGTTCGGCATCGACGGCGCAAGCGGCGGCCGCATGGATGAATGCCGACGGGCACATGACGACCGCGCTGACGGCAAAACTTGCCCGCGCAATTGTCAAAGCAGGCGCCGTGTCCGTGGCCCTTAACGCGGGCACGACGGCCGAGCTGCCCTGCGGTTACTGGCTCATCGTCGCCGACGACGCCATCGCCCAGGGCGAGGCCGGCACCGCGCCGATCGTGGTCCTGGTGGGCGGCAGCGCCGTCGCCGTCAAGCCCAAGGCGGCGACCCCCAAGGTGTCCAAGCACGTGCTGGAGGACAGCACCGCCGCCTGGCAGAAGGCCGCCGACGCCACGGCCGCCGACGACCTGTACTGGCGCCTCTCTGCCACGGTCCCGGCGGGCCTTACCGCCTACGACACCTATACGGTGCGGTTCGTCGACACCATGGGCGCGGGGCTCGACCCCTCCAAGGTCGCCGCGAGCATGCGCGTGTACGTAGCGGCGGGCGCGGGCGGCGGCTTCGACGCCGTCGCATGTGAGGGCGGCAACGCCAGCTCGACGCCGGCTAAAGGGTGGACAGACATTACTTCACAGTGCAAGGTCTCGACCGAGGGCAATGCCTTCACCGTGCGCACCGGCGACCTGGTCGCCGCCCTCGGCGGGGTTGACGCCTTCACCGCGGGCGCCCGCGTGGTCGCTGTCTACAATGCGCCGTTGGGGGCCAACTGCAATCAAGGCGCTACCAAGGGCAACCCCAACGAGGTCTACCTGCGTTACCCGCGCTCTCCCCTCGCCGATCAGTCCGGCGACGCCGGATTCACCCGCACGCCGAGCGATGACGCGTGCGCCTACACCTGGGGACTCAGTCTGGTTAAGCGCTCAAGCTCGGACGATGAACCGCTCGCGGGCGCCAAGCTGCGCATCATCGATGACCGCGGGCGCATTCTAATGAGTGACGGCTCGTGGTCGACGGATGCCGACGTGTGCGTCGCCACGGGCGCGGATGGCCATGTGGAATTGAGCGGTGTGGACGCGGGTGTCTACACCGTCGAGGAGGTCGCGGCTCCCAAGGGATACACCGCCTTTGAGGGCAAACGAACGGTAACGGTTACGGCCGAGGGTCTGGACGTCAAGCAGGTGGCAGCTGCGAAGCCCAAAGTGACCGTGTCGGCCGAAAGCCCTCTGCGGGTTGATATCGCCGATGCCGGGACGGGTTCGATTGAGCTGTCGGTGCTCAACACCCCAAGTAAAGAAGCAAGTCGTGGCTTTATGCCCTCGACGGGAGATAGAGCGTTGGTGCTGGTGGCGGTTTTGGCTGCCATCGGAGTGGCGGCTATTGTTGTCGCGCTCGTCATCAAGCGGGGAGGAGGTCGCCGTGAAAAATAATTGTCCCCCCCCCTTGTTCAATGGCGTACTGCCTCCGTAGCGAGTGACGCGCAGGTCCATCGGCCTGATGATCATTGGTTTTGAAAAAGTTACTAGAGAACCCTCCAAGAAAAGTGGGGCACCCGGTCGATGCGATCGGGCGCCCCGCTTCGTTTGTTGGTGCAAAGTAACCTGACCCCTTTGCACCACCACAAAGGTGCTTGGCATCTTTGTGGTGGTCGGCGGCTAAGCGGTGGGGAGTCCTGGCGTGTTAGCTGGCTGCTGCGGTTTGAGGTGGGCGTTGCGCCAGATGATTTGGATGATGTAGCCGAGTGTAAAGACGAAGGCCACGCCGCTGATGAAGTCGCCTACGAGGGGAAGCCCCGTGAGGGCGCCTGCGATCACGCCGCCCACAGCCGCCATGGCGTAGCGGTTCTGGCTGTTTCCGACCATGCGCGCGATCGCGCACCCCGCAAAGGCGCTCGACACCAGTGCGATGCCAATAACACCGCACAAGAGGGCTCCGGCAAGCGACAGACCAGCGATAGAGATAATCAGCAGTAGGACGGCGGGGACGATAGCAATCGTGCTCAGAAGACCGCTCATCCACAGGGGCATGGGGCGCTGGTGGAGCATGCCGGCGGCGCTGGCGGTCGCGCGCGGAAAGACGAGCTCGAGCAGTAGAGCGACAAAGCAGGTCGAGAGTGCCGCGGCGACGATACCGCCGATGACATCGTTAACGGTGGAAGTATCCTCGTTCTCGGTGCGGTCGATCTTGAGCGCGCCTACCTTGGCTCCTGCGGCACGCTCGGGGTCCTCGGAGACGTGCGCGTTCACGGTGCCGGTGATGTGGGCGTTCTTGCCCAGGATGAGCTTGTCGGCCCAAACCTCGACATCGCCCTCGACGGTGCCATCGATGGTCACCGTATCGCCCGCAAGCGCTGCCGACTTGGTAGAGCCGCGCAGGGCAACCGTCTCGCCTATCGCGTAAAAACAGTTGGCGGTGCTGTCGGAATTGAGCACAACGTGCTGACCGACGACCGTGACGCTGCCATCAACCGTGGTCTTGGCGATATCGATAGTGCGTGCCGCCAAGCGGACGGCGCCGCCCACCGTGCAGTCGCGGATAGAGAGGGTATCGCCCGCGGCGATGATATCGCGGTCAATGGACGCATCGTCCAAGTTGAGGGCCTGGCCGGCCCAGTACAGGTCACCCTCGACGCCAGACGGATCGACGTCATTGTCGGTCGCAAGGACATTGCCTGCCGTGTCCGTGCCAGCAAATGACGCTGTGGGAAGCACGGTGATCGCCAGCGCGATGAGCGCAAACAGGATGGTGATGCGGCCCCACGCTTTACGGCGCTGGGTCGACGGGAATTGATTGCAGGGCATAGTGAATCCTTCGTTAGATACTCGGCATGTACCTAACAGGGTACCCAACGTGCGAGCGCTCTAAAAGAACCTCTCGGTTGCATTTCGAAGGGTCGTGCCGGGCTGCCTACTTTTTACGGTGCAAAAAGCGCGCGATGTCTTCTTCGGTGGGGCTTTTGATGTCAAAGCGCAGCGAGAGCCAGCGCAGACCCATGGTCACGACAACGCATACGACCAGCGCGGCGACATTGCTCATGATGCCGCTCATAACGAGACACACATAGCTTGTCGATCCGGCGATGGCGGCGATGGCATAAAAATTAGTACGTTGGAAAATGCCCGGAACCACGCCCATAAAGCCGTCGCGCAACATGCCGCCGCCCACCGCGGTGAAAAAGCCCATCATGATGCACACCGCCGGCGCAAAGCCGTAGACCAGCGCCTTGTCTGCTCCAGTGGCGGCGTAGATGCCGACCGAGATGATGTCGAGCAGGGGAATGAGTTTTTCGGGTTTGTCGACGATTGCCGGGAAAATATAGATGATGGCTGCCGTGGCAATGGAAAGCGGGAGTGCCATCGGCTGGTTGAGGATGTAGACGTTGCCCACCTGCAACGTCATGTCGCGCAAGAGACCGCCGCCCAGACCGCAGACCACCGCGAGCGCGACCGCGCCCACCAGGTCGAGCTTGTGCTCGCGCGCAACCAGTACACCCGAGATCGATGCAGCGACGACGGCGAACATCTCGAGCCAAAACGGAATAGCGACCATGGCATCCGAGGCATGTGAGGTAATGGTTATGGCGGCGACGACGGGCAAGATGGGGTCCTTTTGATCGTGGGTTTAGACAATGCCCGTACATAGTACATGGTTGGCGGGCGTGGCGACCCTATTGCTCGGTAAACGGTCGGGGCCGGGTGGGGGCGTAGGTACCAAACATGTACATCAGCCTCCAAAGATGTCGAAAAATGTCGGTTTTGGAGGGTGACGTACATGTTTGGGGGTCTGGGTTGATGCTGAACGCGATGGGGGCGTGGCTGAATAGGAGGGATGTCTAAATTTTGAGCAGCGCTCAAAATTTATCCGATCGGCTTACGCCGACCGCGCTGCGCTAAAGACGCGCCACTGGCGCGTCTTCTTTACGCTCCGCGCCCTGGCGGGTTCGAATCCCTCCTCCTCCGCCGTATTTGCTTGTAAGGGACTCAAAAGAAAAAAGCTCCCATTCTCGGGAGCTTTCTCAATCTAAATGGCGGAGGAGGAGGGATTCGAACCCTCGTGACCTTATACAGGCCAAACGGTTTTCGAGACCGCCGCATTCAACCACTCTGCCACCCCTCCGCGTGGGGTAAAAACAAAGCAGGCTCGAAGGCCTGCTTTGGAATTAACTGGCGGAGAGTCAGGGATTTGAACCCTGGAGACGCTTTTGACGCCTACACGATTTCCAATCGTGCTCCTTCGGCCACTCGGACAACTCTCCGTTAAATGCGAAAGTCAGTATACACGAGGAATCGCAAAGTGCAAACAGAAAAGTTGGCATTTTTTAAAACGCTCGGCCGCGCTTGGCGTTGCAGTGGGGTTTGAGGTGCCAAAAAAACGGCTTCCGACCAGCGTGGTTGATCAACTCAATTGTTCAAAAGGGGTATTCATAAGCGACTTGGCAATGAATTTAAAAATCTTTGGGTGGTGCTGTGGACCGCTGGTATGCATTTTGCGACCACAGCCTTGTGCCCGTTGACCTGCGGCTTGGCTCAGCTTGTCCCCGCGGCATCGTATCTTGTCCACAAATCCGTCAAGCTCTTGGTCGGCATTTGGTTGGAATGCGCATGAAACGTGGTGCGAGCATGGGCATATGTGGAGGTCATGAGGTTGTAGCTGCATATTCTTGCGGCCTGGGAGGTTGAAAGATATTATGACCAAGTCTTTTCCTGCTTCAGGCGCACCTTCACGACCTGAAGCCACATTTGCCCAGAGGAGGTGACAATATGAAGGCTTATGAACTGCTGTTCTTTGTTGACCCGTCGCTCGACCCCGAGACTCGTCTCGCTGTTATGAAGCGTATCGATACCACGATCGCTGAGGGCGCTGGCAAGGTCGACTCCGTTGACGAGTGGGGCAAGCGCAAGCTCGCCTACGAGATCAACGACCTCACCGATGGTGACTACACCCTCATCAACTTCCACGCAGATCCTACCCAGATCGCCGAGCTTGATCGCGTCCTGCGCATCACCGACGCTGTGGTCCGCCACATGATCGTCCGTCGCGACGACCAGGAGTAAGACTGTCGTTTTGGACTGGGCTTGTGCCCCAAGAGGAAGTAGTGAGTTATGAGCATCAATCGAGTGAACATCACCGGTAACCTCACCCGCGATCCCGAGCTGCGCGCCACCGCCGGCGGAACCCAGGTTCTGTCCTTTGGCGTCGCCGTGAACGATCGTCGCCGCAACGCGCAGACTGGCGAGTGGGAGGACTATCCCAACTTTGTCGACTGCACCATATTCGGCACCCGCGCCGAGGCCGTGAGCCGTTTCCTGGCAAAGGGAAACAAGGTCGCGATCGAGGGCAAGCTGCGCTACAGCTCTTGGGAGCGCGACGGCCAGCGCCGGAGCAAGCTTGAGGTCATCGTCGATGAGATCGAGTTTATGAGCTCCCGTGGTGGCCAGGGTGGCTACGATCAGGGCGGTTACGCCCCCGCAGCTCCCGCGCCCGCAGCACGTCCTGCCGCACCGGTGGCTACGCCGCCCGCGGTCGACGTCTACGATGAGGACATCCCGTTCTAAGGGTTGTTCACCTATTTTTGAGTGAGAGGCGGCTTCGGTTCGCCGAAGTTGCCAAACGAAAGGTATTTTGACATGGCTAATGATTTTTCTGCACGTCAGCCGCGTCGTAAGTACTGCCAGTTCTGCAAGGAGAACACTGAGTTCATCGACTATAAGGACACTCAGCTTCTCCGTAAGTACATGACCGACCGTGGCAAGATCAAGCCCCGTCGCGTCACTGGCGCTTGCACGCAGCATCAGCATGACATCGCCAACGCCATCAAGCGCGCCCGCGAGATGGCTCTCCTGCCGTACACCGTCCCCGTGGTTTCCTCTCGTGGCAACCGCGACCGCGGCTAAGAAGGGAGACGCATCATGAAGGTTATTCTTCTCGATGAGATCAAGGGCAAGGGCGGCGAGGGTGACGTCGTAGAGGTCGCTCAGGGTTACGCTGAGAACTTCCTGTTCCCCAAGAAGCTCGCTGTTGCCGCCACCAAGGGCAACCTCAAGCAGCTTGACGAGCGTCGCAACAACATCGCCAAGCGCGAGGCCGTCCGTCTGGCTACCGCCAACGAGACCAAGGCTGCCTTCGAGGGCAAGACGGTCACCGTTGACGTCAAGGTTGGCGACGAGGGCATCCTCTTTGGCTCCGTTACCGCCGCTATGATCGCTGACGCCATCAAGGCTCAGCTCGGTATGGACATCGACCGCAAGCGCGTCGAGCTCGGTAAGCCCATCAAGGTTGCCGGTGCCCACACCGTTGCCATCTCGCTGTACCGCGAGATCAAGGCCGAGGTTGTCGTTCTCGTCGGCGTTACCGCCGAGGAGCTCGCTGCCGAGGCTGAGGTCGAGGAGGCCGCTGAGGTCGCCGAGGCCGAGACCGCCGAGGTCGAGACTGAGGCTGCTGCCGAGTAGCATTTGCTGCAACGCAACAATCTTGTTCTAAGAAGGGCGCTCTGGGAGACCAGGGCGCCCTTTTGTTTTTTGCGCTGAGTGAGTGTCATGGTGAACGTTGCGTCGAAGTCCTATATACAGGACCGTTCATCCGTTTGGTTCGGTGATGATTGGCGGCGCGCGGCGCGTTTTGGGACCGTGGCTGATACTATGGATGCTCGCAAGCGATATGAATGAGGATGCTCATGGCATATGACGATAGGGAGACCGGGCTGACGGTTGAGGACCGCGGCTCAAAGTTGGGTCTTCCCCAAAACCAAGATGCAGAGGCCAATGTACTGGCCGCTATGCTGCTATCGCCCGAGGTGGTCGAAGAGGCCCAGGTCGAGCTGCAGCCCGATGACTTCTACCGGCCCATTCATAAGACCATCTATACCGCGATGGTCGATATGTACAACAGCCGCATTCCCATCGACTCCATCTCGCTGATCGATTATCTGCGAAGCATCAACAAGCTCGATGCCGTGGGCGGCGAAGCGTATATTTTGGAGTTGATGGGTCAGACCCTGTCGCTCGTCAACTGGCAGCACCATGCCGCCATCGTTCGCCGCGATTCGATGCTGCGCGAGCTGATCGGCGCCACCAACGAGATCAACGCGCTGGCATATAACGCCCCCACCGACACCAAAGAGGTCGTGGAGCTGGCCGAGAGCAAACTGCTCAAGGTCACGGCACGCGAGGTCAAGTCGAGCTACAAGACGCTGACTGAGTTTATGGTCGAGGCCTATAACGAGGCCGAGGAAGTGTGCCAGGCCGGTGGCCAGGCTGCGGGCGTGCCCACGGGCTTCCCGTCGCTCGACCGCATGCTCATGGGCTTCCGCGAGGGTCAGCTCATCATCATCGGTGCCCGTCCTGCTGTAGGTAAGACATCGTTCGCCCTGAATCTGGCGCTCAACGCTGCCGCTGCTGGTTATACCGTCGGCTTCTTCTCGCTGGAGATGTCGGGCAAGGAAATTGCCCAGCGTCTGATTTGCGCCTACGCCATGATCTCGATCAGTGACTTCCGCATGGGCCGCATTAGCCCCGAGCAGTGGGCCAATATCAACGAGGCCACGCAGACCTTGTCCAAGCTCGATATTCTGATTGACGATACGCCCGGCACCACAGTGACCGAGATTCGCGCCAAGAGCCGCCGCATGCTCCATAACAAGGAGAAGGCAATTATCATCCTGGACTACCTGCAGCTGGTGAGTCCTCCGCCGGGACGCCGCTCCGAGAGCCGTACCGTCGAGGTTTCGGAGATGTCGCGTGGTCTGAAGATCATGGCTAAGGAGCTCAAGATCCCGCTCATCGCGCTGTCGCAGCTTTCGCGTCAGGTCGAATCCCGTACCGGCAAGCGCCCGCAGCTTTCCGACCTTCGTGAATCGGGCTCTATCGAGCAGGACGCCGATATCGTTATGTTCTTGGACCGCTCCGCCGACGAGGCCGAAGCCTCGCGCGACGATCGACCCGACGAGGGCGTTACGCGTATCGTCGTGGCCAAGAACCGTTCGGGCCCGATCGGCGACGTCGACCTGATGTTCCTGCCGGCATCCACCAAGTTCTATGAGCTTGATGGGGCACATGCCGAGGAGTAGGACAGACGCCCGTTGCACGGGTATACTGGGAATGTTTTGTGCTTCTGCGTGCCGGCGTGGCGCGTAGACAGTCCATGAATGTAAGGAGTAAACATGCCGTCAACCGTTTTGGTCGGTGCCCAGTGGGGCGATGAGGGCAAGGGTAAGATTTGCGACTTGGTCGCCGGCGACTTCGATGCCGTCGTGCGCTACTCGGGCGGCAACAACGCCGGTCACACCATCGTCGTCAACGGCAAGAAGTACGGCCTGCACCAGGTGCCCTCCGGCATCATGTATTCCGACCACGTGTCGGTGATCGGTAACGGCTGCGTCGTCAACCCCAAGGTTGTCCTTGAGGAGATCGACATGTTCGAGGCCGACGGCATCACCACCAAGAATCTCAAGATTAGCGGCAACGCGCATGTCATCATGCCGTACCACATCGATCTGGATGGCGCCTTTGAGCAGAAGCTCGGCAAGAAGAACATCGGTACCACCAAGCGTGGCATCGGTCCGTGCTATCAGGACAAGATGGCCCGCATTGGCCTGCGCATGCAGGACATGCTGGACGAGGCGCTGTTCCGCGACAAGCTGGAGACCGCTCTCGCCCGCGTGAACCCCGAGCTCGAGCTCATCTACAACCTGCCCACCTACACCGTGGACCAGATTTGCGACGAGTACCTGCCGATGGCCGAGCGCCTGCGTCCCTACATCACCGAGACGAGCCTGCTGCTCAACAACATGATCGATGAGGGCAAGAACCTGCTGTTTGAGGGCGCCCAGGCGACGCTGCTCGACATCGACCACGGCACCTATCCGTACGTGACGTCTTCCAACTGCACCGCCGGCGGCGCCATCACCGGCTCCGGCGTGGGCATGAAGAACGTCGACCGCGTGCTGGGCGTCATGAAGGCCTATATCACCCGCGTCGGTTCGGGCCCCATGCCCACCGAGCTTTCCTATGAGTCCGAGGCCGGCCACACGCTGACCGAGGAGGGCTATGAGTACGGCGTGACCACCGGTCGCCGTCGTCGTTGCGGCTGGTTTGACGGCCCTATCGCCAACTATGCCTCGCGCGTCAACGGCCTCACCGACATCGCCGTGACCAAGCTCGACGTGCTTTCGGCCTTCGACACCATCAAGGTGTGCGTTGCCTATGACGTCGATGGCGAGCGTTACGCGAGCGTGCCCGAGCACCAGGTGCGCTTTGAACATGCCAAGCCCATCTACGAGGAGCTTCCTGGCTGGAAGTGCGATATCACCGGCTGCCGCAGCTTTGAGGAGCTGCCGCAGGAGGCTCAGGACTACGTGGCGTTTATCGAGGATCTGGCACACACCCGCGTGACGTTCATTGGCGTTGGCGCTGGTCGCGAGCAGATCATCAACCGATTCTGGAAGTAATCGGGACTATTTGGTTATTGCGATATACCCCTTTGCAGCCCGGACGGGCGGCCGAGGGGTATATTTGCTTGCAAAGGGCTCGCGCGGAGCGGGCCGTTCATCCATAGAGGAGGCACCCTTGAAGGCGGACACTCAAACCATCGACATCCTGTTGTTGGGCAGCGGCGGCCGCGAGCATGCTTTGGCAGCTAAGCTCGCAGCATCACCGCGCGCCGGCAAGCTCTACATTGCGCCGGGTAACGGCGGCACCGCGAGCTGCGGCGAGAACGTTGTTCTCGACGACTGCGATCCTGCGGCCGTGGCGGCGTTTGCGCAGAGCCACGGATGCGGACTCGTGGTAATTGGCCCCGAGGCTCCGCTCGTAGCGGGCGTGGCCGACGCCGTGCGCGCGGCGGGTATTCCCTGCTTTGGCCCGGGTGCCGAGGGCGCCCAGATGGAGGGCTCCAAGCTGTTCTCCAAGCAGCTCATGGAGCGTGCGGGCATTCCGACGGCAGCCTATGGTTCGTTTACCGACGAGGCTTCGGCTCTCGCCTACGTGCGCGAGCAGGGCGCCCCGCTGGTCGTGAAGGCCGACGGCCTTGCCGCGGGCAAGGGCGTTATCGTGGCGACCGAACTTGAGCAGGCCGAGGGGGCCGTGCGCGAGTGCTTTGGTGGCACCTTTGGCGATGCCGGCAGCACCGTGGTTATCGAGGAGATGCTCGTTGGTCCCGAGTGCTCACTGCTGGCCTTTACCGACGGCAAGACCGTGCGCCCCATGGCTACCTCGCAGGACCACAAGCGCGCGCTTGAGGGCGACCTTGGTCCCAACACCGGCGGCATGGGTGTCTACAGCCCGGTGCCCATCGTGACCGACGAGGAGCACGCCACCATGGTGAAGGTCATGGAGCAGACCGTGGCCGAGCTCGCTGCCGAGGGTATCGACTACCGCGGCTGCCTGTACGGCGGCTTTATGCTCACGCCTGCCGGCCCCAAGGTGCTGGAGTTCAATGCCCGCTTTGGCGACCCCGAGACGCAGGTCGTGCTGCCGCGCCTTAAGAACGACCTGGTTGAGGTCATGCTGGCTTGTGCCAACTGCGAGCTCGATCAGATTGAACTCGACTGGCGTGACGAGTGGGCCGTGGCCGTTGTCCTGACGAGCGCGGGCTACCCCGGCAGCTACGAGAAAGGTAAGGTCATCACCGGTATTGAGGATGCCGAGGCCATGGAGAACGTGACCGTGTACCACGCGGGCACTGCCGTGGTGGGCGGCCAGCTCGTGACCAACGGTGGCCGCGTGCTTGCCGTGACCGCTCTGGGCGACACGTTCGAAAACGCTCACAACCTTGCCTACGAGGCCTGCGAGAAGATTGATTTTGAGGGCAAGACCCTGCGTCATGACATCGGCCTGCGCGCGCTGCGTGGCCGCGACGCCTGGGATGCCTAAAGTCCGAGAGGGATGAGACGGATGGACGAGAAGAACGAAGAGCTCGTGGACGCGCAGGTCGTCGAAGAGGACAGCCGCATGTATGGGCACGCCGAGGGCGAGCCTGGTGGCGAGGTCGCTGACGAGCCGGCGCTGGTGCTGGGCGACGACGACCCGCACGATGCCGAGCTGCACGAGAAGATTCTTTCGGAGGAGTGCGCCTGGAAGGGCAAGATCCTCGACGTCCACCGTCTTGAGGTTGAACTGCCCAACGGTCACCGCAGCGCCCGCGATATCGTTCGCCATCCGGGTGCGGCGGCCGTTGTGGCGCTGACCGAGAGCGGCAAGATCGTACTGGTGCGTCAGTACCGTACCGCCATCGACCGCGTGACGGTCGAGATTCCTGCCGGCAAGCTCGATCCAGGCGAGGACCCGCTCGATTGCGCCAAGCGCGAGCTGCATGAGGAGACGGGCTTTAGGGCCGGCCGCATTCGCTTTTTGACGTCGATTGTCACGTCCTGCGGCTTCTGCGACGAGATCATTCACATCTACCTGGCCACCAAGCTCGAGTTCGATGCACCCAACCCCGATGATGACGAGTTTGTCAACGTGGATCTGGTGCCGCTGCACGAGCTGATCGACGCCGTGCTCGACGGCAAGATCGAAGACGCCAAGACCGTCGTAGGCGCCTTGGCCTGCGATAGCATCGCGCACCGCCTTGGGGGCACGGAGCTTTAACGAGTGGGGATAGCCCTGGGACAAGTACTACTGATTGCTTTGTCCCAGGGCCTTACGTTGCTGATATTTCTTTGAGGATCACATGCTGAAGAGGTTTCTTTCGTATTACGAGCCCCAGATGGGGCTTTTTGTTGCTGATACTGTTTGTGCTCTGGTGCTTGCTGCCATTGACCTGGCGTTCCCCATTATCCTGCGCAATTTGACCGGTGGGCTGTTTACCCAGGGCCAGGCTGCCATTATGCAGGCGCTCGGTATGATCGCGGTGGGGCTGGTGCTGATGTATGCCGTTCGCTGCGCCTGCCGCTACTTTGTGAGCTACTGGGGCCACGTGATGGGTGCGCGCATGGAGTCCAAGATGCGCGAGGACCTGTTTGACCAGTACGAGCGCTTTAGCTTTGCGTACTTCGACCGCAACAGTTCGGGCGACATGATGAGCCGCGTGGTCAACGACCTGTTCGATATCTGCGAGGCGGCGCATCACGTACCCGAGTGGATCATCATCTGCGGCATCGAGATTATCGGCTCGTTTGTGATCCTCTTTACCATCGCCCCGGTGCTGGCGCTTGCCATGGCCGTGGTGACGGCGGCGTTTGCGGTCATCATGTTTTGGCAAAACATGCGTATGCGCGAGGTCTTTAGCGACAACCGCAAAAAGATCAGCGGCATCAATGCGCAGCTGCAGGATTCTCTGGCGGGCATGCGCGTGGTCAAGAGCTTTGCCAACGAGGAGACCGAGCGTGCCAAGTTCCGCGCCTCCAACAATCGCTACCTTTTGTCCAAGGAGAACATGTATCACGCCATGGGCGTCTATACCGCGACGTATGGCCTGCTCTCTGGTGTGCTCTATGTGATCGTGGTGCTGCTGGGCGGCTGGCTGGTCGCCCAGGGACAGCTGCAGGCGGTCGATATGGCGACCTTTGCACTCTATATTTCGCTGTTCTGCACGCCGCTCGAGACACTCGTCAATTCGGCCGAAACGTATCAGAAGGCTATCGCCGGCTTTAAACGTATGGACGAGGTGCTCTCGACGGCGCCGGATATCCAGGACAAGCCGGGCGCTGCGGATCTGCAGGTGACTGCCGGCGCCGTGGAGTATCACGACGTGTGCTTTAACTACGAGGATGTTGAGCTGGGCGAGGGCTATGCCGACGAGCGTCCCGTTATCGACCATATGGACCTGTCCATCAAGCCCGGGCAGACCATCGCTTTGGTTGGCCCTTCGGGCGGCGGCAAGTCCACGACCTGTTCGCTGCTGCCGCGCTTTTATGACGTGGCTACCGGATCCATTAGCATCGACGGTCAGGACGTGCGCGATGTGACGCAGCAGAGCCTGCGCCGCGCCATCGGCCTGGTGCAGCAGGATGTCTATCTGTTTGACGGCACGATTGGCGAGAACATCGCCTACGGCAAGCCGGGCGCTACGGCAGAAGAGATCGCCGAGGCCGCCCGTCGTGCCAACATCGATGCCTTTATCGAGTCGCTTCCACAGGGCTATGACACGGTCGTGGGCGAGCGCGGCAGCCGTCTTTCGGGCGGACAGAAGCAGCGCGTTGCCATCGCGCGTGTGTTTCTCAAGAACCCCAAGATCCTGATTTTGGACGAGGCGACGAGTGCTTTGGATAACGAGAGCGAGGAGGCGGTGCAGGAGTCACTCGAAGAACTGGCGCGCGGCCGCACCACGATTATCATCGCCCACCGTCTTTCGACCATTAAGCATGCCGATGAGATTGCGACCGTTGAGCATGGTCGCGTTGTGGAGCGTGGCACGCACGAGGAGCTTCTCGCCCGTGGCGGCACCTATGCCCGTTACTATCGAATGCAGTTCGAAGGTGCGCGTGCGCACGAGCTCGACTGATTGATATGACAGGAAGTTTATGGCTGACAAGAACCCTTTGACTCCGGAAGAAGTGACGGAGTTATTCTCCGAAATCGATGCATCCGGCGTCTTGGATCCCACGCTCGCCAAAAAGCGTACCGAGCGCATGCGTGAGAAGGAGGCTGCGGCCAAGCGCGGTGACAAAGCGGCGCTAGCGCAGCTGCGCAGCGAGGACCGTGCGAGCCAGGCAAAACATATCGACCCGCTGTCCGAGGACGATCCTTCGGGCTCGCAGGTGAGCCATACCATTACGAAGACCGCGATGGCCGTGGTTATCGGTATTTTGGTGCTGATCGTGGGCATGCAGATCGGCTACGGCGTGATGCGCCGTCTGAATACCGCCAACCTGTCCGAGAGCGTTTCGGTTGATACCGTTTCTACAGCACTCAAGGGTGGACTCGAGTGGGGCAACGGCTTTACGCAGTTCCCGCTCGACTTTACCGTCGATGAAGCCGATGAGCGTACGGGCACGGTCGAGGTGACGGTGTTGGACACATCGTCTGCCAACGAGCTCGAGCTGCTGTCCAACGGGCAGATCCAGGCCGCGGCGCTTGCGACCAACGCGTTGCTCAACGATAAGATCGACCGCGTGGTGTATAACGTTCACGCCTATATCGACGAGGATAGCAACATTCAGCACGATTCCTTCTTTGGCATGTTCCCCGCGCGCGGCCACCAGAGCGCCATTTTGACGTTCGTGTGGACCAAGAGCTCATCCAACGCCACGAGTATCGACTGGAAGATGCGCATCGTGAGTATGGATGACACCATCGCCGAGCGCATTCAGAAGCAGGTGAACTCGGTGTCGTCGTTGATTGAGGACCCGGTGGTGAGCCAGACCAAGATTGACGAGGAAAAAGCCGAGCGCGATCTGGAGCATCGTCTGCATGGCCGCGAGATTTTCCGTGGCGGCAAGCCCGATCGCACACCGTCCGAACTGCTGGAGCAGGACAAGAAAAAATAAGACGCCATCATCCCGCGTGAGCCACAAGCCCCGCGGGATGATTTTTCTGGGACGGGGATTAAAAAATCATTATGCATAGAAAGTCATAATTATCATTTCGTAAACATTTCGATGAAATTAACGCCATGAGGCATGCTTGCGGTTACAATACCGCGAGGCCTAACTACACACCTTTAAGCCGGTCCTGTGAGACCGGGAAGGAGAATTATGGCGAACAACCATACCGCGGGCGCTGCCGCCCGCACCTTCGCGCCCAGCGAGCTTTGCCAGCGTATGCTGGCCAAAACCAGCAAGGGCACCTGCGGTCCCTGCATCCTGTATCTTGAGGATGGGACCATTTTTTATGGACGTGCATGCGGCGCCGAGGGCACCGCGACCGGCGAAGTTTGCTTCAACACCTCGCTCGAGGGCTACTTTGAGGTCATGACCGACCCGAGTTATGCCGGCCAAATCGTAACCATGACCTATCCGCAGATCGGCAACTACGGTATCGACGAGACCGACGTCCAGTCGGCCTTCCCCGGCGACGCCGTGTGCCCTGCGAGCGCTCCGGCCATGCGCGGCATGATCGTTCGCGACATGTGCGCCACGCCTTCTAACTGGCGCTCGGCCGTGAGCGTGCCGGAGTACCTGCGCGCTCACGGCATCGTCGCTATCGAGGGTGTCGACACTCGCGCCCTGGTGCGCCACCTGCGCGACAATGGTTCCAAGATGGGCATTATTTCGACCGAGATCTTCGACGTCGACGAGCTTGCCGAGCGTCTGGCCGCAGCGCCCACGCTGGTAGGCGAGAACCTGGTCAAGACCGTAAGTTGCCCCGTACCTCACGAGTTTGTGGCCGCCGACCTGCCTGCCACGCATGACTTTGCGCTTACGGCTGCCGCTCCTGCCCGTCACAAAGTGGTCGCCTACGACTGCGGTGTGAAGCGCGGCATTCTGGAGGGTCTGGTCCGCGCCGGCTGCGACCTTACCGTCGTGCCGTGGGATACGCCCGCGAGTGAGGTGCTCGACATGAATCCCGACGGCGTCTTTTTGTCCAATGGCCCCGGCGACCCCGACGCCGTGGTGGAGACCTACGAGCAGGTGCAGCAGCTGATCGGCAAGGTGCCGGTCTTTGGTATTTGTCTTGGTCACCAGATGATCAGCCTGGCCTGCGGCGCCCAGATGGAAAAGCTTAAGTTCGGTCACCGCGGTGGCAACCAGCCGGTTATGAACCTGGTAAGCCGCCGTGTGGAGATCACCGCGCAAAACCATGGCTTTGGCCTGCTGTTCCCCAGCTTGGGCAAGCTTGTCCCCGAGCTTTCCGGCGGCGAGACCGAGCATGCGGCCGATGGAGATCTGCGCGTCTGGGTGCGCCGCGGAATCGCGCCGGTCGTGATGAACGAGCGCTTTGGTCGCATTCGCCTGACACATGTGAACCTCAACGACGGCACCGCCGAGGGCATCCAGCTGCTCGACGCACCGTGCTTCTCGGTCCAGTACCACCCCGAGGCCTCGCCTGGCCCCACCGATGCCCACTATCTCTTTACCGCCTTTACGCGACTTATGGACGGCGAGGAGAACTACCTGGACATCGACACCGCGAAGGACCGCCTTGCCGGCTGGAACTTTGCCGACGATGGTTCCGCCGTTCTACCGAACGGCGGACCGGTCGACGCTGCGGCTGCATCTGGCACATCATCTTGCCGCTCTGCTTCGGACGCGCGGGCATAAGCCCAGCGCGCCCTCGCATCACGGCAACCTGATGCACCAGCTGCACCCTCGCTGACTTTTCCAAAACATTGAGTCAGCCTCTCTAGGAGGTTTTAAACATGCCGAAACGTACTGACATCAAGCGCATCCTCGTTATTGGTTCGGGCCCCATTGTCATTGGCCAGGCCTGTGAGTTCGACTACTCCGGTGCCCAGGCCTGCAAGGTGCTCAAGGAGGATGGCTTTGAGGTCATCCTGGTTAACTCCAACCCGGCGACCATCATGACCGACCCAGGTCTTGCCGACCGCACCTATGTCGAGCCCATCACCGCCGAATTTATCGAGCGCGTAATCAAGAAAGAGCGCCCGGACGCGCTGTTGCCCACGCTGGGCGGCCAGACCGGTCTGAACGCCGCTGTCGAGCTGGCGAAAGACGGTACGCTCGACAAATACGGCGTCGAGATGATCGGCTGCGACCTGGCCGCTATCGAGCGCGGCGAGGACCGCAAGCTCTTTAACGAGGCCATGGCCGAGATTGGCCTGGAGGTCGCGCGCTCGGGCTATGCCTACAGCGTGGCCGACGCCGAGGCCATCGCCGAGCGCGTGGGCTATCCCTGCGTACTGCGCCCGAGCTTTACCCTCGGCGGCGCCGGTGGCGGCATCGCTCATACCCACGAGGAGCTCGTCTCCATCGTGAGCCAGGGCCTTGAGCTCTCGCCTGCCCATGAGGTACTGGTCGAGGAGTCCATCGAGGGTTGGAAAGAGTACGAGATGGAGGTCATGCGTGACCACGCCGGCAACGGCATCATCGTGTGCTCTATCGAGAACCTCGACCCCATGGGCGTGCATACCGGCGACTCCATCACCGTGGCGCCGGCGCAGACGCTCTCCGACCTTGAGTATCAGCGCATGCGTGTCGCCTCGCTCGCCATCTTGGAGAAGATCGGCGTCGAGACCGGCGGCTCCAACGTGCAGTTTGCCGTGAACCCCAACACCGGCCGCCTGATCGTCATCGAGATGAACCCGCGCGTGAGCCGTTCGTCCGCGCTGGCCTCCAAGGCCACGGGTTTCCCCATCGCCAAGGCCGCCGCGCGCCTTGCCGTGGGCTACACGCTCGACGAGATCGTCAACGACATTACCAAGGCAACGCCTGCCTGCTTTGAGCCCACGATTGACTACTGCGTGGTCAAGGTGCCGCGCTTTGCCTTCGAGAAGTTCAAGGGTACCGATCCCACGCTCACCACGCGCATGAAGGCCGTGGGCGAGATCATGGCGATCGGCCGCACCTTTGAGGAGGCCTTTGGCAAGGCCATGCGTTCGCTGGAGGATGGCCACCAGGGCATTTGCGCCGGTGGCAAAGAGGGTGCCGATAAGCTGAGCGACGATGAGCTTGCTCAGGCTGTGGCAACCCCGACCGAGCACCGCATCTTCTTTGTGGTCGAGGCCCTGCGCCGTGGCTGGGACATCGCTCGCATCCATGCCACCTGCGGCATCGACCCGTGGTACCTCAACCGCATCAACGACATGGTGCAGGTTCAGGAGAGCATCCGCGGCCTGCGTGTGGAGGATATCGACGCCGACGCGATGCGCCTGCTCAAGCAGTACGGCACGAGCGACGCCGAGATTGCCGCGCTGACCGGCTCGGACGAGCGCTTTGTGCGCGCCTATCGCAAGGGCCTGGGCGTGGTTCCCAGCATGAAGACGGTTGATACCTGCGCTGCGGAGTTCTCGAGCGCCACGGAGTACCACTACAAGACGTACGAGAACATCTACCGCACGAGCCCGGATGCCAAGAAGTGCGTGGCTCCCGACGAGACCACGCCGGCGGACAAGCCCAAGGCGATGATCCTGGGCGCCGGCCCCAACCGCATTGGCCAGGGTATCGAGTTCGATTACTGCTGTGTGCACGCGAGCTACGCGCTGGCGGCCCGCGGCTTTGAGACCATCATGGTCAACTGCAATCCCGAGACCGTCTCGACTGACTACGACACATCCGACCGCCTGTACTTTGAGCCGCTCACCTACGAGGACGTCATGGACGTTATCGACGTTGAGCGACCCGACGGCGTCGTGGTGACGCTCGGCGGCCAGACCCCGCTTAAGCTGGCGCGTATGCTCGAGGAGAGCGGCGTGAACATCATGGGTACCAAGCCCGATGCCATCGACTTTGCCGAGGACCGCGAGCGCTTCGCCGCTCTGCTCGACAAGCTTGGCATCATGTACCCGCCGGCGGGCCAGGCCACCTCGTTTGAGGAGGCCGAGGCCGTGGCCGCGCACATCGGCTACCCGCTGCTGGTGCGTCCGAGCTACGTGCTGGGCGGCCGCGGCATGATGATCGCCTACGATGCCGAGCATCTGCGCGATTACATGGCCGAGGCTGCGCGCATTAGCCCCGACTACCCGGTGTACCTGGACCGCTTCCTGGAGGGTGCGATCGAGTCCGATGTCGACGCCCTGTGCGATGGCGAAAAGGTCTATATCGGCGGTATCCTGGAGCATATCGAGGAGGCCGGTATCCACTCTGGCGACTCCGCGACCTGCATCCCGCCGTTCAGCTTTAGCGAGAGCCTGCAGGCAAAGCTTCGCGAGACCACGCGCCGCATCGCGATGGCGCTGGGCGTACGCGGCCTGGTCAACGTGCAGTACGCCATCAAGGGCGAGACCGTCTACGTGATCGAGGCAAACCCGCGCGCGAGCCGCACCGTGCCGTTCATCTCCAAGGCAACCGGCGTGCCGCTGGCCAAGTGCGCGGCGCGCATCATGGCAGGCGATTCCATCGCGAGCTTGGGCCTGCCGAGCGACGAGCGTCAGCTCGATTGGTTCTGCATGAAGGAAGCCGTTATGCCCTGGGGCCGTTTCCCGGGCGCCGACGTTATCCTGGGGCCCGAGATGAAGTCGACGGGCGAGGTCATGGGTATCGCCAAGAGCTATCCCGAGGCATACGCCAAGACGCAACTGGCGATTGACTACAAGCTGCCCGACCCGAGCGCCGGCAAGGTGTTCATCAGCGTGTGCGACCGTGACAAGCGTCATATCCTTTCGGTCGCCCGTATCCTGCGCTACCTGGGCTTTGATATCTGCTCCACCGAGGGCACGGCGCGCGTGCTGCGTGGAGGCAACGTGACGTGCGAGGTCGTGGAAAAGATTAGCGGCCCGCACGACGGCGAGCGTCCCAACATTGGTGACCTCATCGCCGATGGCAAGATTGCGGTGATCGTCAATACGCCGTATGGCCCGGGCTCGCGTGGCGATGGCTACCTGCTACGCACCGAGGCCGTCCGTCGTGGCGTGACCTGCGTGACGGCGATGTCTGCGGCCAACACGTACGTGAGTGCCATCGAGGCCGTGCGCGAGGACGAGCAGGGTCACGGCAGCGCCAACGACATGGGCATGGACGTCATCGCCCTGCAGGACCTGCCGCAGCACACGGTGTAGTTGACCTGGCCGGCCGGGGCGGCAGCCGGACACTTTCTCTCGGAAACTGGGCTTCGCGAAGTTTTCCGAGAGAAAGGACCGCCTCCCGCCCCGGCCTGCGGTGATTCAATAGCACCGTGTGCTGCCGAAGGGGCTTTGCGCGATGACTAGGGCTGAATAGAAAATGAGTGCGGGCGCCGTCGTTCATTCGAACGACGGCGCCCACGTTATATAGGAGGGACTTTCAGCCTCGTCAACCTCCCATTCCAAACCAAATCAGCCAACGTACGTCATGGCAATATCCGGTAGGTCGCAGGGTGTCCCGCGGCGGGCTGGGTTATTTAGCTGAGCGACTTTGCGAAGCAAGGGGAGCGAAGATAAAAACCCAGCCCGCCCCCGACGCACTGTGT
>CDYX01025720.1_pt1 | contig 26090 bp, 29 predicted proteins | sample 554871 | NCBI WGS metagenome assembly CDYX01 (sample SAMEA3182061, study PRJEB8094) | gut metagenome | biome: human; feature: gut; material: Stool; isolation source: human stools | place: Canada | collected 2013-01-14 | reverse complement strand
GTCAATAACCCACGACTGAAGTCGCGGGCTTGTGGAAACACGAGTCTGTGATTTCAGCTGTGCCCGAAAGGGTGTGTTGACTACCCTATGCGCATTAAGTTGCGCCTCGTTATAAGCGAATAGATAGTTACCGTGTGGCGTCAATCCTAACTGCACGCTCTAAGGCAACACATCAAAGAAATCTGAGGTAAAGACAACAGGTGTGGCTGCATTAAACCGCTTATAACTTTGGGGAAGGATTAGCTTCTTCGGAAGTAACTCCTCTTCGGAGGAGAGGATAGCTTATCATTAGCTGTCACACAAATAGAAAGGAGCATGGTGTCATGCAATATGTGTATGTGCTTAACAAACACGGCGAGCCTTTGATGCCGTGTTCCCCACGCAAGGCTCGCTTATTGTTAAAGCAGAAGAAAGCATGCGTTGTAAAACGCACGTCGTTTACAATCAAACTCTTGTATGGAAGTACAGGATACAAGCAACCTATTACTTTGGGCGTAGATGCAGGCAGCAAGCATATCGGTATATCTGCTACTACTGAAAAGCACGAGCTCTATCGTGAAGAAGCAACTCCACGCAATGATGTCGTTGATTTGCTTTCTGCACGCCGTGCCTTCAGACGCAGCAGACGAAACCGTAAAACCCGTTATCGTGCGCCACGTTTCAACAACAGGGTACATAGCAAGCACGAAGGCTGGTTGGCACCATCGGTAGAGGTCAAGATTCGGGAACACATTACGCTTATCAAGCGTGTGTGCCGTATCCTGCCTGTTACGCTCGTCAGAGTGGAAACAGCAGAGTTTGATACACAACGTTTGAAAGCAATGCTGGAAGGCAAGCCTCTGCCGGTAGGCACAGACTATCAGCTTGGTGAAATGTACGATGAGTACAATGTACGCCAGTATGTTCTGAAACGCGATAACTATACGTGTCAGTGCTGTGGAGCACATTCTACCAAAACTAAAGACGTAAAGCTGCATGTGCATCATATTGAGACCCGTAGAACAGGTGGCAATGCGCCAAACAACCTTATCACGCTATGCACAGATTGTCACAAAGCGCTTCATGCCGGAAAGGTAACACTTGACGGCAAGAAACGAGGCAAGCCTCTTAAAGATGCGGCTTTTATGGGCGTTATGCGCAAAACGCTTATGGAGCGCCTGCATAAAAAGTTAAAGATTCCTGTACAAGGAACTTATGGTTACATAACCAAGTACTTGCGTGAAAAGAATGGTATCCCTAAAAGCCACACCAACGATGCACGCTGCATTAGCAAAAATCCATTGGCTATACCTTGTGATACTTGCTACTACACAAAAGCGGTGCGTCACCATAACAGACAACTGCATAAAGCAACCATTCTGAAAGGCGGTATACGCAAAGCTAATCAAGCGCCGTACATCGTAAAAGGCTATCGTCTTTGGGACAAGGTATCCTGTAACGGCACAGAATGCTTTATTACAGGCAGACGCACTTCTGGATACTTTGCTCTAAAGAAGTTGGACGGTACTGTTATTTCTAACAGTATATCTTACAAAAAGCTACGGCTATTAGAAGTTGCAACAAATTATATTACAGAAAGAAGGTGAAGGAGCAATTCCTCCCATGACTGAAGTCACGGGTATCCTTGCCCAGCTCAATGACGACCGAAACTGAATACCAAAATGCCGTGAACTACCTCACCAAGCTCCTGAATGGCGGCTTGATGGGGGAGCGAGGCAGTAAACCTTTGCGTATAGCCATCGAGGCTTGTGAGCTGCAAATTCCAAAGCAGCCCATCTCGAAAAGCTGGTCTCCGAACCTCTGCCCACATTGCGATGCGGACTTAGGCGGGGACTGCAACGATGGGTACTACCAGAATCCACATTATGAGCGATGCCCTGTTTGCGGACAAAAACTCAAATACATCTAACCGGCAGGGAGCAATCGTTCCCTGGAAATCATTACCCCGCACAGGCCCCAATGATGCCTGTGCATGATTTTTTCATTTTATAAAACTACCAATATTTTCAAAAGGAGTATGTAAACACATGATTACTTTACCTACTAACCATCCCTATTTCTTCACTTGCCCGTCTTGTGGCTGCAAGCTTATTTCCGTATCCAGCGGTGTAAAGGCTAAACCGCATTGTCCGGAATGTGACTATTCTGCTGATGACGCATTCGTGGTCAAGGACCGCGTCATGAACGAAGCTATGAATGTCATCGCCGATAACGCGGAACTGGCTGAAAATTTTGCCGAAACTATCAAGAACGAAATTGCAAGCGATGATGATGCCTATGCACACATCGGGTTTCATCTAGCAAACGATATCCGGAATCAGAGTCCCGCATCCGAGGTGCTCTTGACCCTTTGCGGCTGGAACATCGACACGCTGCTCGACAAAACGCCTCCCATCGCTATCGAGGACTGACGCCATTGGTACTGTCCAGAACGTCAAAGCTTTAGCACAAATACGCCTTGCTGATACGTGCGAATCAGAGATAATAATATTTGTACGATAGATATCATTTGTCTTTGACAAGGTCTCTTGTGCATGTACTATTCACAATTTCGTTGAAGAGCGGACTTCTTGTTATTCAGGAAGCCCGCTTTTTATATTAAATTTTAAGGAGTGTATTATCTATGTCTAACAAAACAAACCAATCCGTTCTGGTCAATGACACCAGCAGCTACTACCTCAAGCAGTATGCAGCTCTGCAGTTCCCGGGCTCCGTTGACAATTTCGGGACCAAGACACCCATTCATCTTTTGCAGCAACAAGAAGAATCTGAGCACAGCGTATCCTTACGTGAAGCTTGCGATTCGGACTATGACCTCGATGGTGCGCAGTTCTTGTTCGAGGGCGCGACTTATGACTCGGTGACAGATTTGGTCAAGGACAATCTGTGCCTTGACGACGAAGAATCGATTCAGGAATACAATGAGCATCCTCGGTTTGACCCGTTCATTTCGTATGAAGAACTGGTTGACAAAAAGAATGCCGACAGGGAAGACATCCGCGATATTCGTGATTCGCACCGTCTCGACACGATGGCCGACTATGTCGATATGTACTCCACGGCAAGCGGGTATGATACAGCAGATGATATCACGGTTCTGCTTCCTTCTTCCTCGTATGAAACCATAGGCATGGCGTTCACACATCAGGCTCTCAAACAGTATGAGAAGTCGATTGACAATCATCTATTCCGCAAACATCGCTGCTATGCGGCGTGCGGAGAAGACTATAGCCGTGAAGCTGGCGACTACTACCCCATCATGAATTTCATTCGTGATGCAGGGGAGCAGCTGCTGATTCAGGACCTCGAGAACTTTGATGTCAAAGTGATGGAGCTTGCTTCCGACGATGAAGTCGCTGACTTTTATTGCGAACATCCTCACGAGTTGTTTCGAACTGCTTATATCAAAGTCTCTGAAAAAGACACCATTGGCAAATGCTATTCTCGTCTGTACGTCTTTTGCTCCGGTCACGAGGAAACCTTCTCTGACGGAAGCAGTTTCCCGGTTTGCGACAGCCATTATGTCAAGGCCGTCAAGGAAGGGAAGGAATACAAAGTTCCTTATCCTTTTGACTGCAACCGTTTCGCCGATGAACTGAACAAAAAGTCCAATGAAAAGGAACGCTTGACACCCGCTCAGCGCCTTTTCTTCTGGACTGAGTACAAAAAACCTATCGAATAACAAAGAGGAGAAATTGCTATGAAAAGCTTTAATGTTGTTGTGACCGTTTCCACTACCATCTGCGTTGATGCCAACACCCCTGAGGATGCCATCAAGAAAGTACAGAAGGCACTTGACGCCAACGATGCTGGGACTGCCATGCAGCTTGGCGAAAACCTGTCGTGTGCTTTGCGCGATGGCGGCTATCAGGTGACTAATGCCGTTGAAGTGGACGAGTAAGGGGAGATGCGATATGACAATCCCTTTAATTCCTTGTCCTTCCTGTAACTTTACGCTCAAGCCTGTCTGGTTCTTAGAAAAGGAGCTGGACAATCACGGCATCCCGACCGGACGCACTCGCAAGGCTTGCAGCTGCTTGCTCTGTGATATGTGCGGATACAAAGAAACAGTAGACGATTCATTCGATGAACCGTACAAATGATTTAAGGAGCAAAAGAAATGATTAGATTTTATATTCAGAATTTAGAGGATTTTGATGAGGCTTGTGAGGCTCTTGACTCCTGCGGTGTTAAATTCGAATTGGACGGTGGCGACCGCATTATGGTTGAAGATGAACTTCGTCAGGATGCGCTCAGTGTCTTCGACGAATATGACATTGATGCTGAGGAGGTCTGAACTATGCTGCGTCCCAACAAAATCAGTCCCCAAAAACCATGCCCATTCTGCGGTGCCTTTCTCGAAAATCAAGCACCCAGCGTCCTCTGGTGCCACCCGCAAAACGGTTGTTTGCTGAGTCTCCGTGCTATCGCCGGAGACGACCAAATTGCTCAGTGGGATACGCGATACGGTGAGACGGCTGGCAAAAGCAATGTAAATTGTGAGGAACGATAATGGCCAGATTTTTCGTTTATAGCACGAAGGAAGCTGCTGTGGCTTTGAAAGAAGCGCATATCCCTTACCGGGTACACGGCGAATGCTGTATATCGGTGAACAATGATGATTACAGCACCGCTGTTGAGGCTTTCTTTCGCAACGATGTAAGTTTTCAACCGGAATAAAGGAGGTATTTCTCATTACAAGATTCTTGGCGTTTGGCCTTGCTGCCGCATGCGCCGCACTTGCTCAGGAAGCGATTCCGTATTCACTTGACTGCCATCGACTGATTCTGGTTGATGAAAGCCATTACTTTGAAACCATTGATATTTTCGATGATTACGACATCGATTTCGATGTTATCGGAAATTTTTGAAAGGAGAACTGTTATGTTTACAAAAGAACTCTATAAAATCACATGTACCCGCAACGGTGAAACCAGCGATATCGGCACTTATTTGCTGAAGCCTGGTCCCGAGGCTCCAATGGACTGCTACCGCAACTTTTTGAACAAAACGGATGTGGCCGTTTCCATCAAAAGCGTACCGGACGGATTTATCATCACTGATAATTCTGAACCTGACACCAGCTACCACCTGATGTTTATCCCGATGGACGACGATTTCTGGGCCCGCTGCGCGGCTGAGAAAGACACGAAATAATACAGACGCCCCTTCGTCCCGCTTGGGATGAGGGGGCTTTTTTAGTTCCAAAGTTATAATATTTGAGGTGAAAACATGCCAGAAAAAGTCAGAAAAACCGCCAAACCTGCAACCAACTTGATGCAAAATATCAGGTCGCCGAGACCATCGGAAATCAATGGCGATGCTTCAAAATCGAAACATTATCGTTCCGAACTAGAGCCCTTGCTCGGCGCTGTCATCACGCTTAATTGCTCCAACTGGGCAATTTTTCACGAAGAACACTATACCAAAATTTTGCTAAAAAACGCTTCCGTGATGAAAGCTCCATCCGGTAGATGCGTACCTCTGCCAATCACTGTGAACCATGTTTGGGTCGCTGTTGACCCCGGGTGGGAGCAGCGGAACAATCCACAAGAAGGCAGTTGTTTGCTCGTTCGTGGGTTTATAAAATCCAGACGGGAAAACCCACGACTTTAGTCGTGGGAAGAAAGGCGTCCAAGTAAAATAAATAGCTGCTGTCTATCTTTGGATAGGCAGCTTTTTTGTTTGTCTATGCTTGCGAATTGCGTACCATGGATAGTAGAGTTCAACTGAAAGGAGGCTGCTATCTATGCGTCTGGTTGTTAAAACTTACAAGTATAAGCTGTACAACAGCAAAAAGAACAGATACCTGGTGCGTCAGATTGAGCTTGCCTCTGAAATTTGGAACTTCTGCATTGCTATGTAGTATAAAAAACGAGGGGAGGGTGACTTATGGCTTTTGGGAGCAAAGAGAGCACGCCGTCATTTGTATTGACACTGCCGCTGGATATCAATCTCAATGAGCAGAACTATCTGTACAAGGAATTTAAGAAATGCGGCACTATCTATAATCAGCTTGTCAGTGCAACTACGAAAATGTGGCATCAGCTGCACAAGACACACGAGTATCGTGCTCTGATGGCAGCCATTGCGAAAACTGTTCCCGACAGCGAGGAACAGAAAAGCCTTCTCAAGCAGCGGCAAAATATGATTCAGCAGTTTGGCTTTTCGGAAGGTTCTTTTCACAAAATGGTTGAACCGTACGCAAAGCATTTTGCCATCAACTCTCATGTGGCGCAAAAAGTTGCATCCGCCGTATGGACAGCCTGGAATGACTTTTTCTTCAGCAAAGGAAAAGTCGTCCATTATAAAAAGCTTGAGAATGTGACTTCAATTTCCGGTAATAATAATGCTACCGGTATTGCGCTTCGTCCGGCTAATCTCACGACGAGCATTATCAAATCGACAAAGGATAAAAAGAAAAAGGCTATCGAACAAAAGTACATCGACATGTACAAACGGCCCGGCGCTAAGGAAGATGAGGAAGTCGTTATTCCGGAAGACGCAAAAAAGCAGATGCAAATTGAAATCAAAGCAGCTGTTGCAAAAGTCAAAACAACCATCGGAAAAGGTTCCTTGCGCATTGTGTATGGTAAGCATGAATTTCCTGTTGTGCTGCGCAATCCAAACACTCCGACTGGAAGATACCAGCAAGAAGCCCTCAAATGCGGCGTAAAGTATTGCCGTATCACCCGTAAATGGGTTCGCAATAAGTGGAAGTATTATGCTCAACTTGTTTTGGAAGGGTATCCTCCCGTCAAATGCGATAGCAACGGCGTCGTGAGGCATCCCGTCAATCAAGGCCGCGTGGGCCTTGATATTGGCACGCAGACGCTTGCCATCAGCAGCAATGATATCTGCGATTTGAGAGTGCTCGCGCTATCGGCAAGAGCTCAAGCCAAAAGCCTCGTGAACGAAATCGCTCGTACACAGCGAGCAATGGACCGTTCCCGTCGCGCCACGAATCCGAAATATTATAATCCGGATGGCACGATAAAACGATTGAAGCGCAAGCACGGTCAAAAGCAAAAGCGCGACTGGAAGTATAGCAAACACTATTATCATCTGCGTACAAAATTGCGGAACCTGAACCGCCGCTTAGCTGATATCCGTAAGATGGAGCACAATGCCCTTGCCAATGAATTACTGCAACACGGTAATGAGTTTATCGTTGAAGACATGGACTACAAGGCTTTGCAGAAACGCAGCAAGAAAACGAAAATTAACGCGAAAACCGGCAGAGCACATACGAAAAAGCGTTTCGGTAAATCTTTAAGTCGCTGTGCTCCCGCGAAATTTATCACGATTCTCACAAACAAGGCTGTCCGCAACGGCGGCAATGTCATCAAGGTAGATACCTTTGAGACGAAAGCCTCGCAGTTTGACCATACGGATGAAAGCTACACAAAGAAAAAATTGTCCGAACGGATGGCTCATCTCAGCAGCGGAGAAGTGGTTCAGCGTGACCTGTATTCCGCTTTTCTGCTTGAACATATAGATACAGAAGCCCTGAAATACGATATCGAAGCTCTTAAAGCTGCTTTTCCTGCATTTTTAATGATGCATGAAAATACAAAAAAGCGCCTGCAGGAAGCTGAAAGCTATCTTCCTGCAAGCGTTGGATTCTAAAAATAATAGTTTTCCGGGGGTCTCGACACGTCCCTCGTAAGAGAGCTGCCCCGTAAGAGGTGAAACTTCACAGGAGGATGCACTCAAAAAGCTGGGAACGCAGACAAGTGTGTTGGTCAACCTTTCGAGGCTGGATGCTCACTGATAGTTACACCGTAGCTTTTGGTGGGAAACCGCATAACTCGCTGCCTGGTATGTGGCATTGCGATAAGCTTTGTCATTGCCGCCCAGGAATCCCACGATTTCAATCGTGGGAGGGTGTCAATATGTCGGCACCACTTACCATACATCGCGTAAGACGCTGATTACTCCTAAGGGGCAGGTATATTTGGCAAAGAAGGTTTCTAAAGAATACAAAGGCTGATTTTGCTTGACCGCGCTTGCGGATTGGATAAAATCAGTCTTGTACGATGGATACCAGCAAATCCATAGTTATTCACAACCTGTAGCAGAAAGCAGACTCATCTTCGGATGGGCCTGCTTTTTTTGTTTACACGAAAAAGAAAGGACCGATTTTATGAATTTTAACCCTAATAACCAGAACACTCTTCTCACAAAGAAAGTCGCAGCACTATACGAAGCGATGCAGAAGGCTGGTGATAGCGACCTTGCCTTTATGGTCGTTGACAGTCTCAACAGTCTTGCAAACTATGCCAAGTTCTTAGCAGAACAGGAAATCATGATTCAGCAAGCTCGTATCACGATGGATGCTGCAAGCTACCGCATTTTTTATCGCAGCGTCGATTCTGCCCGCATCAATCTGCTTGAAAACGCAGTTGCCAACGTCGCTTCTCTCAACCGGCTGTGCAAGAAATACAACACGGAGCCGATTGCTGGAGATGTGGCAGACGCAATTGAAGCCGAAATGAAATCTGGAAACATGTATTCTCTTGCCAATTCCCCGGCCTACACTGCGTTCGCCAAAGAAGTTCTCAACACCTATTATACGACCGGTTCGGCCGGAAGTATCTGTAACAAGTAAATCAATCCAAACCCTTTACGGGGCCCACATTGCGGTGGAGGCAAAAGCCAAGAGCCGCACGATGACCCCGCGTTAAGGGGAGAAGTATGAGTATCAATCTGAACAGCCGCAACAACACCCTCTGCTGCAAGGTCAACGACCTGTACACCGCCCTCATGGCCTCTGAATTGCTGAACGACTGCGTTGATGACGTTGTCGAGATGCTCAAAACCTGTGTTGACTACGTCAACATAGTGACGAGCCAGGAAGTTCAGATACAGCACGCACGTTTCACGATGGACGGTGAGGAGTTCCGACAGTACGTCATGGGACTCGACCGTCACCGCCGTGCGTTGCACGAAGGGCTGATGGCACGGGTGAACTTTGCCAATCGTCTGTGCGTGAAGCTGAACACACCTGTTCTTGCTGAACAGGTCACGGAAGAGGACCGCGAAACCTACTTTGCGTTCGCCAAAGAGGTGGTCGATTCCTATTTCGGCGAAGCTGCGCAAAACGGACGATTGCTCTAGGGCACCGTTGTTCTTATCCGTTTTAACGCTACAACTATGGAGGTATTTATTATGTCTGATAACAAAGAAACTATCCGCAAACTTATCGAAGCTAAAAACCGCGAGGCGAACAGCTACGAAGACCGAACTTGCTACAATGCCGCCTACTGCTACGGCTATGTAGACGGCGCAACTATGGCACTAAACACCTTGAGCAGTGAAAAAAAGTGCTATGTTATCCTGTCCCATTATTCTAACGACGATATTGGCACATTTGACTCTGTTGCAATTTGTGGCGGAGTACATATGAGCCTTGAGTCTGCCAAAAAAGCGGCCGACGAAATGCTTGCGGATGATAAGAAAAACGGATGCCACGGTAATGCCGTTCCGTACACTCTCGACGATTGCAAAGAATTCGATGACCTACCACTGTACATTGCAGGTGAGTGGGCCAAGGATGATTTTGAACACTATCACAACTTTTATGCTGTATTCGAGCAGAACATGGCGTAAAAGCAAAACACTGGAGGTGCTCTTATGTTCAAGGTTTTAGGCGGCATTGGCCGTTCCGTTCCACTTTACAATGGCAAGGCCAGAATCCTTGTCAAGGCAATTATCCCGGCTGCGCCAAAGTGTCTTGCTGAAATGCAAAGCATCTGTGAGGCAAACGGCTGGAAATCCGTTCTGGATGAACGCGGCAACCTGGTCGTTTTGTCTGTTGTTTCCATTGGCGCTTACCGGCTGTCTGACAGCACCTTGATGACTGCGTATCTGCACTTCGCGGAAACTGCAGCACAGAAACTTACTGGAAGCAAAAGTCGGTATCTGGTCGCTGGTGTTGTGTCTTACGATGCAGCCGCATAAGGAGGTTAACATTATGAAATACCACGGATTTGATTCACCCCTGGATTGGTCGCAGTATCTTATCCAGAAAGCAGACAAACACGAATATGAACCGTCTGAGCCGGGGAAGAGAGTCGAGGCTTTACTCGAAAAGCTCTACCTGCCGCAGAATTCCTACTCTTACGCAAAATTTCCTCAGTGGTTCGCCGACGCCGCAGACAAGGGAACCGAAGAAGAACAGGTACGGTATGTGATGAATCATCTCTGCCCGAACTTGTATCATTTCTATAAAAACCCAACACAGAAAGATTTTCGTTTGGAACCTGATGTCGTAAACCTCATGGTTCGCCAACATATGTGCGAAAACACGCAGGCGACCATTCTGAACGAGGATGGTTCTCTCTATCAGGATGGGGTCCATGATACCCACGAAGAATTTCTTCTGCTGACGTTGTTCTTCGAACGCGAGTTTAACGAGATGGATATCCGGTGCGCCCGCGTATCGTATACCTCATCGGCCGCTGAAATCAAAGCCTGCTTTCTGCACGCAGTTCACAAGCGGTTTGGCTTGATGGACCCGGCAGCAGAAAGGCTCTGGCTCAGCAACAAGTCTAACAAAGTTTATTTGCTTCAGACGATTCACGGTATCGCTTGAGCACAAATCAAAGGAGTGTAAAACTATGAAATCTAATACTATTCGCAACGACTACGCTGCGGCACGAATTTCCGCTATATCCGCCATCATCGCAGCGGAAGCAATCGGAGTCACCCTACTTCTCATTCTGATTCAGTCTCTGCTGAAAGCTGTAACTCCGCTGACGTCGGAATCCATTCTGATGCTGGTCCTGGGTTCTTTTGTCAGGACCGGAACCACCACATTCTGCATTTTCGGCGTGGCCTCTGCGCTGGCTGCCTTGTATGTATCGGCTTGTGCGACAAGGGAACGGTATTTCTACATCGAGAAAGACGAGCTCAAGTTCATAGCCAAAGCCAAAGAAATGTTCGGCTGGCTGAAAAATTCTAAGCCCGCAATTGGCTGCTTTGCAGCAGCAGGAGCGTTCGTGATAATGGCGATATCCCTAATTGCTGATATCGGTATCTTCGATTCCGGTCTCAGCCACGAAACACTCGGTGCTCTCATCAATGTTGCGGTTCTGATGCTCCACATCGCCGGTGGCTGTATCGTCGCTTCGGTGACTTGTGCAGTTTGGGACAGCAATAAAATATAAAAATTCAGAATTTCATTATACTTTTTATTGCAAAACAGGTATAATGAAAGAAAGGAGGCAACGATGTCCACAAAGGACATTGCCGAGAAACACTTGTTCAACCATGCTGAGATTTTTGCAGACATCATCAACGTTCTTCTCTTTCATGGAAAGCAAGTTGTCAATAAAGACGACTTGAAAGACAGCAAAGCAAGAACGCAGCTTAAAATCGATGGTGGCCTGCATGAGCAGGAACGAGATGTTGTCAAGTACTGGGAAAAGTACGGTGTCAAAATCGCGCTGCTTGGCCTTGAAAATCAGACGTATGTTGATGACGATATGCCCTTGCGTGTCCTGTCCTATGACGGCGCAACGTACAAAGAGCAGGTTAATCAACATTGTGGGGCAAAGCGAGTTGCAAATAAAGAACCCGTATATCCATGTATCACCTTGGTACTGTATTTTGGAACCACACACTGGGATGGCCATAAGAATCTTCTATCATGTTTCGATTCAGTATCGGAAGATTTGCAGCCGTTTCTAAACGATTATCACATCAATCTGTTCGAGTTGGCATTTCTCGACGATGAAGCACGTTCACTTTTCACAAGCGATTTTCGCTATATCGTCGATTATTTGCATCAGGTACGTGTGAGCAAGTCGTACAAAGCACCAGAAGGTGATGTACAGTACGCTGATGAGCTAATCAAATTTCTTGCAGCATTTTCTCACGACCGAGTTTTTCTCGACGCCGCAAATCATCACTACGAGGCAGGGAGGCCGATAGCAATGACGGATTTGATTGGCAATCTGATGCAGGACGAGCGAATCGCTACGACTGTTGACCTTACAGTGAATATGATTCGCGCAACAAAAACATCTGTCGATGACGCACTCAATTTACTGGGCGTACCCAAAGACATGCGCGCATCAGTCGCCAAAAAAGTAGCCGAAAGGCTCGCCACAAAGCAATAATAGCATTTATCGCCGCTTACCTTATGGTGAGCGGCCTTTTTGTTTGAAGGCAAAACATCATCTGATTTGCCTTTTCTTGCGAATCGCATACTCTAAAATTAAGACTCACTGTTAAGGACAGACCTCCATGGGTCTGTCCTTTTTTGTTTGGAGGAATCATCATGCCCGCACTCAAACCTAAAAAGTCGCAGAAAACACTCTATCTATTTGCGGCCGTTATCGTCACTGCCATTGCTGTCATTATGGCGGAACGGCAAGGAGTCGTTGACAGCGATTATTTTTGGCATATTACCCTGGGAAAAAGTATCTGGCAAAATAAAGCTATTCCAACTCAGGATACTTTCTCCTGGCTGGGGCCGGAACTTGATTTGCAGGAAACCGCTCATTCATGGCTCAGCAGCCTGATTCTCTACGCGTTTTCCTGCATTTCCACAAATCCCGTCTACGGAATGCTTGCGTTCATCGCAGTGACAGTCTTTGCCTACTGTCTGTTCATTGAATATATCTGGGGCAGACAAATCAAAGACCCTTTCATGAATGTCCTGGCTTTGGCCCTTGTCACGCTGCCGCTCGACTGGGCAGGAAGACCGCAAAACATCGGCTTAACACTCTTTACTGTCGGATTTTATCTGCTGAACAAAGTCTACGAGGAGCCTGACACAAAGCTCCGCTGGCTGCTTCCTGTCGTGAGCGTTCTTTGGGCGAACCTGCACGGTGGGGCACTGCCGATTCTATTCGCGTTCAATCTGCTGTTTCTGGTCTTATGCTTTGCTCCCGATATCAACGCCTTCGGCATCTATAACGAAAAGGGCGATTCGAAGAAACGGTTTCGTGCTTTGTTCCAGGTCTTTCTTTCCGATATTCTGGCCGGACTCCTGAATCCATACGGCATCAAGCTCTATATCTATTTCTTTGTGACAAACAATGAGACGACCAAGAAATATGTTTCCGAGTGGATGCCGAGTCATCTGGCCAATGAAGTTGTGTTTCTGTGCCTTGCCTTCTTGTTTCTGATTGTAGCTTACCGAATGAAGGTAAAGCTCACAGAATTTGCCCCGTATCTCTGCTGCCTGTTCATGACCGCAATGTATGTCCGAATCCGCAGCTATTGGGTTATCGTCATGACTCCCCTCATTTACCGGTTCCTCACTTCTCTTATCTCCGCACAGGAAAACCGGATGTGGAAAGCTGGCGGCAGACCCAACAGTTGCTGGACGGGAAACACTAAGAAATACACCGTCGCGGCAGCCGCTGTGCTCGTTCTCGTATCTGCTGTCTATGCGCCTTCCATGGCCAACGACCCCGATAAGACAGGGGATTACATCACAGCTGACCTTGTCACATACATCCAGGACCTCAACCCGCAGCGGCTCTATACCTCCTACAATGATGGCGGGTATTGCATCTATCATGGCATCAAAAGCTTTGCGGATTCCAGAGCAGACCTATTCCCGGACGATGTCATCGAAGCAAGTGTGAATTTTGCATTCATGAGCTATTCCACCGACACTGGCATGGAAGACTGCATGAACCAGTTCAACTTTGATGCCATCCTTTTAAGGCGTTCCCAAAGTGGTCCCTGTATTGAATTTATGAACCAGCTTCCCGGCTGGACGCAAGGATATAAAGACGATTATTTCGTTGTGTTTGTGCCTTCAGAAACCTAAAAAAACCTGCCCTTGACCGATATTCCCGGCCAGGGGCATTTTTTGTACATGTGTTCAGCCGAATCTAAAGTGCTGACTGCTTTATGGACAAAGTTTTCGAATGCGTCAATCGACTCTGGATTTTGTTACAGACCCGTTTTGTGTATTGTCCACAGAATTTTCTTTTATATTGGCGTTATGTTTGTAGGATTGCCATCTAGCGAGGCTGTGCGGATTGCAGACAATGAAAGTATGGGTCAAAATCCCAATACCCGAATACATCATCAGAAGGGCACATCAATGTTGAATACCAGCTTTACAAAAACGAATACCATCTTCGGACAGGCACTTGGCTGCACTGCCCTTGATGACGCATTTGTAAAGCTGCTGAGCGATGTGAACGCTGGTGGCGTGACTCAGTTTTTGGTTCGGACAAACGGCAAAGAGAAAATGAAAACCGTTGCCCAAGTCAATTCCGAGTCTTTGGAAGCGGGTGTTCGTGAGCGCATCTTCGATAAAGTCAGCCCCAAATACGGGACCCCAACTTATTGGGATACATCCACCAACATCTACTTCTCCATCAATACATTCCATCCTCAGAAATCTCTGCGCGGTAAAGGTATCCGTCGTAAGGCGGATGTCGAAAAGCTGCGCATGTTGTTCTTTGACATTGATTGCCACGATGAAAACGCACCAGCTGACATCAGCGACCGCATCAGTGAACTTGTACTGGATGCCGTGAATCGTCATGAGATTCCGGATTGTGCAATTTCCAACAGTGGCCGTGGTGTCGGCTTATTTGTGTTTCTTGAGCCCTGCAACCCGAACAGTCTCTCTTACGGCTTGGCCTACAGCGGCGTACATAGAGCAATTTCTCTCAAGCTGAATGAGTTGATTGAAAAGGCCCGGTTCACGGAAAATGTTGAGCTGGATAAGGCAGTGCATGAAACCAATCGCGTTGCTCGTCTGCCTGGTACTTACAACACCAAGGCAAAACGCTGCTGCCATTGTATTCGGGTCCCTGAAGGAAAGCCCTTCAACCTGCTGAAGCTCGCCGACCAGTATGAAGTCCCTTATCGGTTTGCTGATGAGAAAGTTGCTCCGTCTGACGCGAATTTCAACAAGACTGATGACGAAATCCTTGACTGGGCTAAAAAGCGCTTCGCCGCAATGTGCATGCGCTATCCGCATCTTCTTGACGCTCTGAACAATTACAAGGAGAAAGAAGCACGGAAAGCAAACTTCGTCTGCCGCTTTGAGCTGGCGCTTCGTTACCTTCAGGCAAATCCGTGTGGCGAAGGAAACCGCCACAACACCCTCTTGGCTGTACTTTCCACCTGCTATGACCGGGGCGGTCATCCGGATATGGATAAGGCTCAGCTCATCAACCGCACCTTTTCTCAGCCTCTCTCTGACAAGGAAGTTGCACATCTCGTTTCCACCTGCAAATATCCTTGCAAGAACTCGACGATTGAAGCACTCTCCGGTATTCCCGCGAGTGCTCTCAAGAATCCTAAGGCGGAGGGGAAAAAGGACGAATCCAAGCCGAAGCGTTACGAAAAAGGTGAAATCCCGCCTCCGATTGCAAGCTCCAAGGCTGACCGTTACATGCTCGGTGTTCTCATCAATCATGGTATCATTCCCGACTACCGCATCCGGAACCATCGTCAGAAGTACGAGGCTCAGGAACGCCGGAAAAAGCGCATGGTCATCTATGACCGCATCCCGGAACTCTATGCTTCCGGGTTGTCCGCCCACGCCATTGCAAAGGAACTGAAAATCTCGGTTCCAACTGTCTATGAGCAGGCGAAAGTGCGCGGTCTTGATATCGTGGAGAAGGAACAGCAGGCATTCCGCGTCAAGAACCTGACAGCTCAGCGACTCGTTGAGATGGGATATCAGAAGCAGAAGGTTGCTGAACTGATGGGTGTCAACCGGAACACGGTGTTCAACGCTCTGAACCGTTCCTTCGACTTTGTGTCTGAGGAAGACCTCATGCTCGTTGACAAGGCGGTCAATAAGCTCGTTGGTCACGTCACGGTTATCGTGGAGACTCCCGAACCACAGACGGCTGACGAACTGGAAACGGCAAAGCCGCAGGAAGCTAATGAAGCTACTGTGACTGCTGAAACTGCTGAGACGGTTGCGACCGCCAAGGCTGCTAACAGTACCGAGACCGTCACTACTGAGAAGAAGGACTCTTCTAAGGATGACAACAAGCCGGACGACAATGTGCCTTTTGCTCCATTCAGTGATGCGTACAATCAGCTGTGCTTTGAACCTCAATTCCACAAAGGTTGGCACTCCGTCAAGGATGCTCTGAACAACTACGCGACCAGCTGCTGCTCTGCGATAAGTCAGCTCTGGGACGGCGTTGGCAAAGTTCAAAGGCACTTTGACTACGGTCGAACGCAGCAAGTCGCAACCTGAACCTTTTAGTACCTTCACAATTCTATACTTTCTCTTTTGCGCGAAATAGAACCTTAAAGGCTTTATACTGGAATTCATTTCAACTTGAACCTGTATCTCTGGTCGGCAAACGGACACACCCTTTTAAGAGCGAAAACACAAGTTTGCCGGGTTGATGTGCAGGATTTGAATAATAAGTCGTCGCATTCTCGTGACTTTAGTCGTGAGTTAGGCGGCTCGGAAATATAGAAGGAGTCAAATCTAATGGAAAGGAGGCTTCACGATGAAAATAACCTCAAGCTATGCAGTGGAAATCAAAAAGCAGCGGATGTTCGATGATACTATAAAATTGTATCGTGAAGCTGTTTCTTTCTTAATTGACTGCTTTAACAAAGAATGGCCAGCCATTCAAGCCGTTGATAAGGCAAAAGCTAAATTCAACTTTGCTGAAAAGTTAGTACACACAACCAAATACAATGTAGCAAAGTATGATTTTGATGCCAAATTCTATAAGTTCCCCAGTTATTTACGCAGAGCTGCTATTCAAGCAGCGTTGGGCTCTGTAAGCAGCTACCACAGCAACTACAAGAACTGGAAAAACAACGGCAAAGTTGGCAACGAACCAAAACTTCAATGTGATAGGTTCTGCTTCCCAACTTTTTATAAGACCGTTATGTTTACTGAAAGCAATGAACCTAACCAATGCTACTTAAAGCTGTATAGCAAAAATGACTGGGTTTGGGTTTCTATTGCAATGCGTGCCACCGATGTAAAATACATCACGAAATACTGGTCGCATTGCCAAAAGAGTGCTCCTACTCTCGAAAAGAAGTACGGAAAGTATTTCCTGCGCTTTGCCTTCGAGGAAGAGGTAAAGCTCTCTGATACTGAAATTCAGGATAGGCGTATATGCTCTGTTGACCTTGGTCTCAATACTGACGCTGTGTGCAGCATCATGACTGCAGATGGAACTGTCATTGCAAGAAAATTTATCAATTTTGCGAGTGAAAAAGACCATCTGTATCATGTGCTAAACCGTATTAAGCGTAAACAAAGGGAACACGGTCCCAAGAGCACTGCCGCTATGTGGCGATACGCCAAAGCCTTGAATGATGATATAGCGAAAAAGGTAGCTGCCGCCATTACCGAGTTTGCAGTGCTTTACTCTGTCGATGTAATTGTTTTTGAACATTTATCATTTACAGGCAAAAAGCACGGCGGCAGTAAAGCACAAAAGTTGTCGATGTGGAAGCGTAATTCTATACAGGATTATATAGAACATAAGGCGCATCGCTGCGGCATCCGTATTTCGCGTATCTGCGCTTGGGGGACAAGCAAACTTGCCTTTGATGGCAGCGGCGCTCTCAAGCGTGATGAAACCAACCACGCCCTTGCAACCTTTGCAAGTGGTAAACAATACAACTGTGACCTTAGTGCGAGCTACAACATTGGTGCTCGCTACTTTGTCAGAGAGTTGCTAAAACCCTTGCCAGCGATGGTAAGGTCTCGGCTTTCGGCTAAAGTTCCGGAAGCTGAGCGTAGAATCCAAGTTACACTTGCCACGCTTAAAGTTTTGTACCCTGAGTATCAAAAACTCACGATACAAGCAGCGTAAGATGTACAGATGCTAACTGAGTCATTAGTTTTCTTGCGGTAGAGGCATCCATCCGGATACCTTGGCTGAGAGATTACCGTATCTTATGTTAGAACGCCGCTTCCCATAAAAGGAGCGGGAAGCCCGCGACTTTAGTCGTGGGAGGATTCACGCGAATCTCTTCCTTTTGTGCAAAGTTCAATCTAATATTGACAGTCCCGGTGAGGCAAAATTTAGACTCACACGTTCGAGAAGGACACACCCATTCATGAGCGAGAACAAAATTCCCGAACAGGCTGCGGCTCAGGAGTCACGCTCGCAATGCCGGGATGCTGGTAGAGAATTTGACGGACCACAAATACTGGCAAACGCTACAATATTTTCGCGTTTATGCTGTTGTTTCAAAATCACAGGATAAGTGTACCCTTTCGGAGGACACGCTCGCTTGCGGGTGATAACGAAATCTAAAGGAAATTGACACAAATACCGCCCTTTTGGGCTGGCAGCTGAACTGCGGACGGATGAAGTGGCCCACGTGGCGGCCATGACGGCTTTTCCGACTTAAAAATTTATAGTCGGCTGGACTGGTAATAGGAGTCCAGGAGCCCGATTTCTCCTGAAAAACGGACCCTGCCCAAGAATGTCAAACGAGTTGGCAATGTTTTTCAGGCTTTTGTTCGCGTCCCCTTAGTAGAGCTCTATATATTATATATAAAGGGCATTGATAAGTAAGAGAGACTACTAGATTTGAGCTGAAAAGGATTGGCTTAGAGTTAGCTTAGGATTGCTTAGGATTAGCTTTGAGTTCCTTGGGATTGGCTTTGTCATAGCTTTGCCTTAGGAAATCCACTATTCTTTAGCTGCAATTTGGCGGCCGTTGCGGGTTGTTGCGAGTTGTGTCCACTGCCGTCTGGAGCGTAGCTGCCTTGCTTTTAGGCTGGTGCTTCTTTGCTCCCTGACATTTGCGTAGTTGCTCATCCTACGTCCCGGGTCTTAGCTTGCGTAGCTGCTCCATTGGGCTTCGGCTGCCTGGATTCCTTGCTTCTTGCATTTGTGTCTAAACTGCTAACAATTCGCCCTTCGCATTGAGGGCATGTTCGGCTCATGGTATAATTAAATCATAGCAGGAGGAGCTGGACATGAAGCGATATCGGTACTTGTGCATCTGCAAGGCAAACAAACCTGACTGCCAATATGCCTGCCTTTGCCGTATCGCATCTGCCAGCTTCCCACCGTGGCAGGTTCCGAAACTCTGCTGCTTGAAGCGGCTGGGAACCTGTGAGTACCAATGCGTGCGGAAGGTGATTGTGTGAACAACAGCAGGATTCTTGAACATCTCGATGCCTGGCAGGGACAATGCCTTGTCTTGACCATTGTGGTGATTCTTGCTATCGAATGGCTTGGCCGGAACTTGAGTCTCTGGCTTGTCATGAAAGCTTTCGGCACTAAGACGGCAAGGTTCTACGATACCCGTGTTACTGCAATCGGCGTTATCCACCACGAGCTTTCCCATCTCCTGGTTGCCATCTTCACCGGTGCTCGAATCGATGGCGTGAAGCTGTACAAGATTTTCCAGAAACAGGATGACGAAGTTCTCGGCTATGTGAACTACACGCCACGCGGCCTTTATCCGTTCCGCTGCATCCAACAGACCCTCATCGGCATTGCACCGGGAATCCTCGGCATGGTTCAGATTTGCACCATGAGCCAGCTACTTCTTGGGTTCTGGTCGAGTCTTGGCAATGACTGCTTCAAGCATCCTGCCATCTGGATACTCGCAATCGTCATGAGCCAGATAGCATATCATTCCTGCCCGAGCCGGTACGACATCCAGGGCTCGTGGTTCTGCATTGGTCTTGTGGTCTTTGCATTCTGTCTGTTCCGGGACAATATCTTTCCCACCTGGTTTGCCTTGCAGGTCATCCAGTGTGTGGCATTCGCCGTTATCCTTGCATCCGCACCCGTGATGTTCCTGAGCGTCATCGTGATGGCTGCTAAACTCATAAAGCACCTTGTCTTTGCTGGAGGTAAACGAATCTTTGAAGCTTGATAAACTCTATCTTCGCGTTACGGCTCTGCTCAATGGCCGCGAAGTTCATTACGACTATGTCATCAGCCCTAGCGTCGATGACCTGACCGATGAAAAGGCCGACTTGATGAAACAGGAACTCTCGGAATCTCTGCTCAAAGACCTTCCGGCTGGCACCAAAATCCTTAGCACTGAGTTCATCCCGGAAACGGAGATGATTGCTCCGATTTTCGACGGAGACCGGGTCACTCCCTGGCGGTTCCTCGATTACGTTGCAAACATCCTTTCTCCCGAACCTGACATGAACGGAAACCTGCATCCGAAATTCACCCCGCTCGCTGTTGTGCGCGTGATGGTGGACGAGGATGTTTCGTTGATTCAGCTGGAAGAACGCGAACGAATTCGAATCATGGTCGGGAACTATGTCATGGAATTGACCAAAGCTCCGATTTACACCATACAGCAAATTACGCCGGACGATTACTGGCGTATCCTGAAAGGCATCGGCGTGATGCGAAACTTCCCGACCTCTCAGAGAATCCTCGTAAAGGTCGTCTCCCTGGCGGAACTCAAACGCTGCACGGAACGGCGCAGAAAACGGTTCGAGGAAAACGAAAAGGGCTGAATCAACAGCTTGCCCCTTGCCTGCACGTTCGCCGGAACCCTCATACCCCGCCCACCAATGCATCGTTCAGAACGTCTGCAGTAACCTCGGTGAGCCTGGTTGCTAAATCTTTTGGCAGATACTTGTATTCCATTGCGAATCCCGTACACTGTGAAGTATCGTGAATACCCACAAACCTGAAAGGCGGTTTTTATCGAGAGTGCCGTAATACCCCTTGCTTTAGCTATGGGGATATAAGGCACAACGGAATCAAACTTTTGCTTAAAAATGGTAAATAAAAATGGTATTTCAAAAGGGTGTGAAATTTAGAATCTACCCAAACCGGGAGCAACGTAATCTGATTGACCGTACTCTCGGTTGCAGCAGGCTCATTTACAATAAGGGTCTTGCTATGCGGGAAGACGCTTTCAAAAGCGGGGAGAAGTGTGGCTACAAGCAAACTTCTGCTATGCTGACAGCGCTCAAGCAGGATGTGAACTACGCGTTTCTCAAAGAGGTGGATTCCATTGCTTTGCAGCAAGCGCTGCGAAACCTTGATACCGGATACACAAACTTTTTTGAGCATAGGGCTGCACATCCAAAATTCAAAAGCAAAAAAAGCGCCAAACAATCATACCGCACGCTCAATATTGGTAACGGTATACGCATTTCAAATAAGCATATTCGCTTACCGAAAATCGGTTGGGTAAAAGTTCATCAGTCTATGGAGATTGGTGCGATTCGCAACGCAACGGTAGTGCGTACAGCCACCGGTAAATATTTCGTAGTTCTTAATGTGGAATATGACCCTCAGCCTATGCCAAACAACGGTTGTGTAGTAGGCGTTGATGTTGGGCTCAAAGAATTCTATTCCGATAGTAACGGTACTGTGGTTAATAACCCCAAATACTTGGAGAAGAAATCCAAAAAACTTGCTCGCGAACAGCGGCGTTTGGCTCGCAAACAGAAAGGCTCACATAATCGTGAAAAGCAGCGTGTAAAAGTCGCTGCTGCCCACGAAAAAATTGCTAATCAACGAAACGATTTCCTTCAAAAACAGTCTACTATGCTGGTGCGTGAAAATCAAACCATCTGCATCGAAGACCTTAATGTAAAGGGAATGCTTCGCAATCATAAACTTGCAAGAGCTATTTCCAGTGCTTCGTGGTCGTCTTTCTTTAGCATGCTGGAGTACAAAGCCTATTGGTACGGTTGTACAGTAATTCGTGTACCTACATTCTATCCAAGCAGCCAAACCTGTTCCTGCTGCGGATACCAGAACAAAGAGGTTAAGAACCTTGGCATCCGGAAATGGGAATGTCCGTCTTGTCACACGGTTCACGACCGCGACAAAAACGCTGCCGTTAACATTTTGCGTAAAGGACTTGAAAAGTTCGCTTAAACTAATACATACCGTACCGTGGGACACACGGGAAGTAACGCCTGTCTGACATCGTGTAAGACGCAACAACCTCGGTTGCTGTGCAGTGGTGGCTGATGCAGGAATTCCCCTGCTTTAGCCGTGGGGAGAATGTCAACATGCTGAAAAATATTCTTGCCGTGATTGGTGCTGTGACGGTTGCTGCTGTTGCTTATGTGGCTTTCAGCGACCACAAGTTGACCTTCGATGAGCTTGTTCGCAAGATGAATGAATCCGAGGAACGCTTGGCTGAAGCGGAAGCAGCAGCCACCGCCAAAGACAACGATGAGGATGACGAGCCGGAAACCAAAGTCGAAAAAATCAAGGTTGAAGACAAACCCACTGAGTGACAAGGAGTGAAACACATGGATACTGATACTCGTATTTCCGTGATTGCTGGACGGCCCGGAGCCGGTAAGACTCGCTGGGCTGCCAGGGAAGTGGTTGAGACGCTTCGCGACGTGAACAATGTCATCATCTACATCGGCTTTGACCGGGAGTTTGAGCGTATCTGCCGGATGGTTTCCGACACCTATGGCAGCAAGCCTCATGGCAAGCTCCTCTTTGCACTGCAGGATGGCGCAGGGGAAGCAATTGGAAAGGCCGTCGATATCGCCAATAACGGGGAATCCCGCATGTTCTTGGGCAATGAGGATGACAACGAGTACCAGAACAATCGGCGGATGGTGTTTGTCTTCTATGACCAGTGCCGCCACGATATCTTCAACGGCCGCCGCGACCTCCTGAGAGCTGCTGCCAGGGCCGGGGTTCATGTCAATGTCCTTTGCCAGATTTTCAGCCAAATTGACCGGGGTGATATCAATTGGCTGAACGAATACTGCACGCCTTTCGTCATCTCGAAATCCCGCGAACCGCGCCTGGCAACACAGGAAGAGGTTCAGGAAAAGTACCGCTGACATTATCAGTTCCCGGAACCAACCGGGAACTTTTTTGCTGAAAACTATAAGCCGGAAAGGAAACAGCTATGTGCTTTGAGTATTTTCTAAAACCGCAGCTCTCTCCTTCAGCCTCCGGTCTTATGGGTTTTATTCTTGGCGAACAAGCTGCTTTGAATCCAAGTCTGAATCCTAGCAAAGCATCTCCGGACGCTCTGAATCAAGCATTGGGCCTGAACAGTAAAATTCTCTTAGCCACGATGAAGAGCATCGAATCCCGTCATGGGCTCGTTTCATGTGATGCCATCAGGAATCAAATTCTTCTAACCCTGGGGAATTCCGAAAAGAGCTGCACGGAAGCACAAGTCATGGCTCGAATCCTACCGCTTGCATTCCTGCCGGTCTATGATATCCAGCTGCTCAATACCGTGACGGATGTTGCCGCCATGACGCACAGCACGAACAACGCGGTGCTGTGTTCGTGTATTTATGCAGAAATTATACGTCAACTTGCGCAGGGAGAAAGAAACAAACAAAAGGCCGTTGAAATGGCCGCTATAACGGTCGGCGGCAGGTATTCCGTCGCGGCTCTTGGCGAACAGCTTGACCAGATTTTGAATCCTGAGAAAGTCGGGAACAACGGGGATATCGCATCGACTTTGATTCTAGCTCTGTATTGTTTCGAAAAATCAAAAAGCTTTGATTCCTGCATCCACATAGTGCGGCAGGATATTGCCGGAGAAAAGAAGCTCATTTCGGCTGTCGCGGGAAGTTTTGCTGGCGTATATCATAAGCTGTACGGGCGGCCGATACAGGATGTCAGCCGGTATGAGACAGTCATCAATGGCTTAGACTAGAGAGGACGACAATGGCAAAGACACTGGTTATCGCTGAGAAGCCTTCGCTTGGACGCAGCATTGCGTCGGGACTCACCTGGTGGAAGAACGAACAGTTCACACGGCAGGGAAAAGACCGGAATACATGGCTGGAAAGCCAGAATTATATCGTGGCTTCCTCCGTTGGACATCTGTACGAACTCATTGACCTGGATGCGTATTTTCCGGATTATGAGCCGGGGAAAAAACATTCCTGGACGATGGAACGGCTTCCGTTCTTTCCCGACAACTGGAATTTTAAGTTCGAGGGGAAGGACAATGTCAAGGGCCTGATTCGAACTATCAATAGCCTGATGAACCGCACAGACGTTGATAAGATTTATAATGCCGGAGACCCTGACCGGGAAGGTCAGCGGTTGGTTGATGAAATCATCCATTACGGCCTCAAAAAGCCGAAACCTATCTATCGACTTTGGCTGCCTGATACGACCAATAAGACCGTCAAGCAGGCGTTTGAAACAGCAAAACCCAATGACGGGTATGCGGATTTTTCCTCCTCCGCAGAGACCCGCAGCGAGATGGACTGGCTCTTGGGAATTGAATTGACCCGATATGCGTCCATCAAAGCAAATGCTTTTATTCGCATCGGGCGTTGCGTCTGCCCGATTGTTGCCCATGTCATTGAACGCGAAAAGGCAATTCGGGATTTTGTTCCGAAACCGTTCTCCGCCGTTTCCAGCAAGGAGAAGACGAACGGTGAGGACATTGAACTGACCAGTAAACGGACGTTCGTGGAAGGCCATGAAGCCGAAGCTCAGGCCCTGGCGGACGCCTTCAACCAGGCAGGCGCAACCGTCACGAGCGTCAAGACCGAACGCAAGACTGTCAATCCAGGTAAGCTCTTCTCGATGAGCGACTTGCAGAGCTTCGCCTGTAAGGCCGATAAGACCCTGTCTCCGGCAGATGTTCTCGCCGCAACGCAGGCTTTGTACGAAGGCGGATTCGTCACCTACCCGCGTACTAACAGCAGCTACCTTGCCACGAATGAAGTCGTGAAGGTGGACGCCGCCATCAGAGGTTTAGCGCAGAACAGAATTACGGGCCTTGTCAATAAGCCGGGTCTTAAATCGATTTATGACGACAGTAAAATCGAAGCTCACTCTGCCATCACCCCAACTGGTAAATGGCCTGGAGCATTGGCTGGAGCACAGAAAACTGTTTTTGAATGTATCTTGAATCGATTCTGTGCCGTCTTCTGTGCGGAGGATTGCACCGTGGACCGGACCACGATTGTCATTCATTGCTACGATGAAGATTTCACGCTGAAAGGCGATGTGCAAGTCACTCCCGGATGGCGGAAATTTGAGAAACCGTCAAATGGCGACAAGATGCTCCCGAAGCTCAACAAGGGTGATGCGGTAAACATCAATTTCCAGCTGGTCGGAAAGATGACGACACCGCCAAAACGGTATACGGTCGAGGCTCTCAATAACTGGATGGTCGCCCCGATGCGCGGTGCAGAGAAAGAAGATACCGAGTACACGGACGCTGAATGGAAAGAGATTCTTTCTGACGCTACCATCTGCACCGAAGCAACTCGCGCCGACACGGTAGACCGATGCGTCAAGAGCCAGTACATTTCCCTCAAAAAGGGCGTGTATTACGGTGAACCTGCAGGATTCCAGCTGGTCGATATCATGGATAAGCTCGGCATTGTTTTGGACGTTCCCGTGACCGTTAACCTTTCCAAGCAGCTGCACTCCATCAAGGACGGAAACCTGACCCGCGTTCAGGTTTTGGAGTACACCAAACAGACCCTTGAGAGCATCATGTCAAAGGATGTGACGATTGCAGCTGCACAGGGAGCCAGCAGCAAGTATCCAGTTCTCTGCCAGTGCCCAAAATGCGGCAAGGATGTTGTGGAAACAAAGCTTGCCTATGCATGTACCGGGAAAGACTCTGATGGGAAACGATGCCCGGTCACAATCTGGAAGAAGAACAAGTTCCTTGAAGCGCTCGGCAAAGAAATGACCAAAACAACAGCAAAGGCTCTGCTCACAAAAGGCAAAGCTCCGCTCAAAGGATGCATAAGCGCCAAGACCGGCAAAAAATACGACTCCATACTAACTTGCGACTTTTCAGGAGACCGCCTTGCTTATCATATTGAATTTGATAAGTCAAGCATGTCATTTGGCAGCAAAGTCGGAAAATGCCCGTTCTGCGGAAAGCCTGTGGCAGAGACGGCAAAAGCCTTCACCTGCACGAACAAGTCTTGCGGCGCGGCGCTCTGGAAGGAATCGAAGCTGTATGGCAATGAGCTTGATGTTGATGCCGATATTGCCAAGACTCTTCTCTCCGGGAAAACCGTCGAAGCCACGATTCAGAACAAAGAGAGAACCGGCACACAGGATGTTGAGGTTGGGATTGAACCGTATACGGCACCCAATGGCAGAAAATATATCGGCCTTTGCATCGTCAACAACCCCGCCTAAACCGGTTCGCCGGTTATAGACGGGGCTTGCGGGGCAACC
>CDYX01021724.1_pt1 | contig 26170 bp, 21 predicted proteins | sample 554871 | NCBI WGS metagenome assembly CDYX01 (sample SAMEA3182061, study PRJEB8094) | gut metagenome | biome: human; feature: gut; material: Stool; isolation source: human stools | place: Canada | collected 2013-01-14 | reverse complement strand
TTGGGCATCAGGTTGATATGGTCGGTGATGACCATCAGGTCGCCAACGCGGAACGAGGTGTTGATGCCGCCCGAAGCGTTCGATACGAAAAGGTATTTGATGCCGAGCTGCCGCATGACGCGCACCGGGAACGTCACCTGCTGCATGCCGTAGCCTTCGTAATAGTGGAAACGGCCCTGCATGGCCACGACCCTGCGGCCCTCGACCATGCCGAAAATCATACGGCCTTTGTGTCCTTCGACCGTGGAGACGGGGAATCCCGGAATATCCTTGTATTCGATGGCGAAGCGTGTCTCGATCTTATCGGCGAAGCCGCCCAAACCGGTGCCGAGGATGACGCCCACTTCGGGAGCGAAAGAGTCGGTGGCGGCGTCGATGAAAGCCGCCGTTTTTTTAATTTCCTCTAACATCTTCTTCTAGTTTTTGCAGAAAATCCGTAGCCGAATCCTCTATGAATGAAATATTTATCGGTAAATAGTATATGCTGCGCCGGATCTCTTCGGGGATCTTGGCGCGGTTGGTCAGTTTCACGGCGTCCTTTTCGGTCGTCACGATGACCGCACCGGGACAGCGGCCCAGCAGGTCCCGCAGCCGGTTCAGGTCGCGGACCTTGTAAACATGGTGGTCCTCCAGCGTCATCTCCTGCACGACCTCGTAGCGTTCGCGCAGCGTCGCAAGGAACGGCTTGGGATTGCCGATGCCCGAAAGCGCGATGACCTGCCGCCCGTGCAGAAGCGGTTCGTCCGGGGCCGCATCGGGATAGAGCGGCTGGGGCATGAAGCTCTCGAAGCGGGTGAAATACACCCGCTGGTAGGCGACCTGAATCAGCACCTTGCGCATGATGCGCCGGTCGATGGGGGCCATCTTCTCAGGGCACTTCGTGACCACGAAATAGTGGGCGCGGTGCAGCTCTTCGGGCAGGTCGCGCAGCGTTCCGAGCGGCAGCATCCTGTCATGCTGAATGGGGCGCGTCGCGTCGATCATCACGATATTGATCTTCGGCTCCACATAACGGTGCTGGAAGCCGTCGTCCATGATGATGAGGTCTACTTCGGGGTGTTCGGCCCGGATGCGGCGGATGCCCTCGGCGCGTTTCTCGCACACGACGACCACCGTGCCGGGAAATTTGAGTTTGATCTGAAGCGGTTCGTCGCCCACGTCGCGGTAGTGGGAATCGGTCTTCACCTCCCGGTAGCCTTTGGTGCGGCGACCGTAGCCGCGCGACAGCAGGGCCACGTTGTGCATCTGCGACATGTAGGCGATCACCATTTCGGCCATCGGGGTCTTGCCCGTACCGCCGACGGTGATGTTGCCGATGCAGACGACCGGGATGTCGAACTTCTCGCTTTTGAGCACTCCCCAGTCGAACAAGCGGTGACGGAAAGTCACCCCCGCTTTATATAAGAGAGCTGCAGGTGCAAGCAGGCATTTCAACATCTTCGGTCTGTTTATCTACACAATTTTTCAAAGGTAGAAATAAATCTTCGGAACGCAAAACAAAAAAAAGCAAATCTCAGGCCTCACTGACAAACGAATAATAAAATTGGCGGAAGAGTCGTTTTTTTATATCTTTGTTTCGATTATGAAAAGTCTCAGATTACCCATATGCGCCCTGCTGCTGGTTGCGGCGGGGGCGTGCAGCAGAACGCAGCAGCAGGAGACGGCCGGGGAGGAAGCCGCCGAGCAGCACAACATCGTATACGGCATCAACGCCGACAATTACCGCACCGAGACCGGCGAGGTGGGAAGCGGCGAAACGCTGGGCAAAATCCTGAACGGATTCGGCGTTTCGGCGCTGACGATCGACCGGCTCGACAAGGCTTCGAAGGATATTTTCCCGCTGCGCAACATCCGCGCGGGACACAAATACACGGCCTTCATCCACGAGGATTCGCTCTATGCCCCGCACTTGGATTATCTGGTTTACGAACGCAACGTCGCCGAATACGTGGTCTTCGGATTCCACGACGACTCGGTGAGCGTCCGCACGGGCGAAAAACAGTTTACCGTGCGCCGCACCAAGAAGAGCGCCACGATCAACTCGTCGCTCTGGGGCGCTATCATGGAGCAGGAGCTGCCCTATGCGCTGGCCGCCGAAATGGAGGACATTTACCAGTGGACGGTGGACTTCTTCGGCATCCAGAAAGGCGACAACTTCACGGTCATCTACGACGAGCGGTTCATCGACGACAGCGTCTCGGTCGGCATCGGCCGCATCTGGGGCGCGAAATTCTGTCAGGGCGGCAAGGAGTACTACGCCATTCCGTTCCGGCAGGGCGGCAAAATCCGTTACTGGGAGTATGACGGCGCAAGCCTGCGCAAGCAGATGCTCAAGGCGCCGCTGAAATATTCGCGCATCAGCTCGAAATTCACCTACGCCCGCAAACATCCGATCTACAAGGTGTACCGCCCGCATACGGGCGTCGATTACGCCGCACCGAAAGGCACGCCCGTGCATGCCGTCGCCGACGGCGTGGTCACCTTCAAAGGCTGGGGCGGCGGAGGCGGCAACACGCTCAAGATCAAGCATGCGGGCAACCTGATGACGGGTTACCTGCACCTGAGCGGCTACGCCAAAGGCATTTCGAAGGGTTCGCGCGTATCGCAGGGCCAGCTGATCGGCTATGTCGGATCGACGGGCGCTTCGACGGGACCGCATCTCGACTACCGCATCTGGAAAAACGGCACGCCGATCGACCCGCTGAAAGTTCCGCAGGAACCCGCCGAGCCGATCGCAAAAGAGAACCGGGCGACGTTCGAATTCGTACGCGACCGCATCGCGGCCGAGCTGAACGGCGAGGTGAAGGACGAAGAGCGCATCACGCAGCTGGATTCGCTCGTAATTCCGCAGGCTCCGGCGGCTTCCGCCCCGGCAGGCGAAACCACGGCAGCGAAATAGCGCATATGGCGGCAGCGGAAACGGACGGAAAAAAGGTGCAGCCGGCAGTCGCAACAAAAGCGGCGGAGAGGCGGGACACGGAAAAACCGGGGACGGAACACAAGGTTCCGGAAACGAAAACGGAAGAAGCCCCGGCTGAGAAAGGGAGCGTCCCGGCTGCGGAAAGCAACTCCCCGGCTACAAAGGGGCACGCTGCGGCTGCAGAAGGGAGCGCCCCGACTACAAAGGGGAACACTCCGGCGGCGGAAGAGAACGCTGCCGTTGCGGAAGGAAGCGTCTCGGCTGCGGAAAGGAACACCCCGGTTGCGGAAAGGAACACCCCGGTTGCGGAAACGCCCGGAAGCGCGGAATCCGGGACGGCAAAAACGAGCGGCTGCGGCGAAGCAATAAACGAACGTTTCGTGCGTTTTCTCCGGCGGCACCATGTACTGACGCTGGCCACCGTAGCGGAAGGGGTCCCCTACTGCTCGAATGCGTTCTACTGTTACGACAAGGAGCGAAACCTGCTCGTATTCACATCGGACCCCGCAACGCGCCATGCGCAGGAAATGGAGCGCAATCCGCGTGTCGCGGCATCGGTGGTCCTCGAAACGAAAATCGTGGGCCGGGTGCAGGGATTGCAGTTGTGCGGCACGGCAGCGCGGGCCGACGAAACGGCCAGACGGGCATACCTCAAACGGTTTCCCTACGCGGCGCTGGCCGAGCTGACGCTCTGGGCGATAAGGCCCGATTATATGAAACTGACCGACAATACGCTCGGTTTTGGAAAGAAACTGATATGGAACGACAAACTGGAGTCATCATCGTAGCGGGCGGCGGCGGAAGCCGCATGGGAGGGGCGCGTCCCAAGCAGTTCATGCTGCTGGGGGGCATGCCCATATTGGCGCGCACGATCAACAACTTCGCCGCGGCGCTTCCCGGAGCGGAAATCGTCGTCGTACTGCCCGCCGAACACACAGGCTTCTGGCACAATCTGTCGGCGCGTTTCGAAGTGGCGCCGCACACGGTCGCCGAAGGGGGACGGGAGCGGTTCCACTCGGTGAAAAACGGATTGGCGGCCCTGAAACGCGATCCGGAGCTGATCGCCGTACAGGATGGCGTGCGGCCGCTGGGGTCGCAGGAGCTGATCCGGCGCACGGTCGCGGCCGCCGCGGAACACGGCACGGCAATTCCGGTCGTCGAGCCTGTGGATTCGTTCCGCGAAACGGACGGCGCGGCTTCGCAAATCATCGACCGCCGCCGCCTGCGCATCGTCCAGACGCCGCAGGTATTCCGCGCCGAACTGCTGCGCCGCGCCTACGAAACGGAATACCGGCCCGAATTCACCGACGACGCTTCGGTAGTCGAACTGTCCGGGGAAGCTGTATTTCTCTGCGAAGGCGAACGGGCGAACCTGAAGATCACGACTCCCGAAGATACGGTCATCGCCGAAGCATTGCTGGCTGACCGCGAAGAAACACACGAAACGGATGGAGAAAATATATAAATACCGCTTCAGCCGCCGCACGATCTATTGGACGCTGATCTATCTGGTGGTCTTCGGACTGCTGGGCGGACTGCTGTACCACCTCTACGAGGGAGGTTATCTCTCGGCGTGGTTCACGTCGTTCATCGTGGCGCTCATCGCCCTGATGTCGCTGTCGATTCCCCGCTACATCGTGGTTACGGACGAAAAGGTCGAGGTGCGCTGTCTGCTGGACATCACCGAGATAAAGCGCGGGGAAATCGCCTCGGTACGCCGCGTCGATCCCAAGCGGATGAAATGGTTCTTTCCGCTCTTCGGCGGCTGCGGATTCTTCGGTTACTACGGCCATTTTCTGGACCTGCGCCGGTTCGAACGCGTACGTCTGTACGCTTCGGAGTGGAAGAACTTCGTGGAGATCACCGACATATACGAGGAGCGGCTCTACGTGTCGTGCTCCGACGCGGATTGTCTGGTCGCCGAACTCATGCCGCCGGGCGGCAACCGGCTGACCGAAGAGGCCGCGGAAGAAGAAGAGGAGGAACGGGAGGAAGCGCAGACCGCAAAGGAGACGCAGACGACCTGAGAAACGCAGGCGACATAAGACGGCATCCGATTTGCGGAAGCGACGGAATGCCCGACCGGAAAAACGGCCCGAAAAGGAGAGAATACGCAATTAACTGCATTATACCGAAATCAACACATTTTTTATTCACTTAAAAAGACAGAGAAGATGAAAAAGTACCGTTGCATCGTATGCGAATGGATTTACGATCCCGCAGTCGGCGATCCCGACGGAGGCATCGCCCCCGGAACGTCGTTCGAGGATATTCCCGACGATTGGGTCTGCCCCGTCTGCGGCGTAGGCAAAGACCAGTTCGAAGAGGTCGAGGAGTAAATCCTAAAGACCGGAAAAGTGCGAGACGCATCCCACGGGTGCGTCTCGCGGCGTATACGGCGGCATCAAAAAGCGGGAAAGGCTGTTGTGCAGTTTGCGGAAAATTATTATTTTTGTCTGCCGTGCATTTTGCGCGGTACAATCCAAATTTATATAACGATGAAAAAAATCCTATTCCTGATGGCCGTAGCGGCCATGACTTGGGGGGGGGTAACGCCGTAACGGCACAAACCCTCGAACCCGATTTCGAGGGTGAGGTCGTCGGAATATATTCCGACGGATCGTCCGCAAAACTCGAAAAACACAACGTTCAGATGCGAACCGGCGGCGGCGTATACATTGCCGGATTCGCAGCCAGCAAATCCAAGACAAAAATAGTCATCGAAGGCGGCAGGGCCGGAATACGGTTCAAAACCGGAGAGCCGTTCGCCCTCATCGTCCGCGCCAAGGACAACAAAGCCGACCCGATGTCGATCGTGCGCATCTTCCGGATGAAAAGCACGAAGAAGAACCGTTCGGCGGTGATTTCGGCCGTCGGGTCCTTCGCCGTCCAATCCAACACCATGGAATACCTCCCCTTCTCGGCCGAGAAATACGGGGAAAGCTCCTACCGCCTGACGTTCGGGGAGCAGCCCGAAGGCGAATACGGCATCATCGTCTCGAACCCCAACAACGTGGACGAGAAGATGGTGATCGTTTCGACATTCGCCATCGGCGGCGAAGAGGCCCGGAACCGATGATGACGACACACTGAAAAACAAAAGATGCGCCCCTCGCAGGGCGCATCTTTTCGTAAAGGAGATTACCGTCAGTTGATATTGGGCAGGAACGAATAATTCTTCGAATAACCGAGCATCTGTTTCACGTAGTCGGCCGGATAGCTGATCTTGACGTCCACGATTTCGCCGTCCTTCTCCACGAGTTCGAATTCGGGATTCACGAAACCGCCGTAAGGCTCGATGCTGAGCGCATAATAGCGGTCGCGCACCTCCTTGTGCAGTTCGGGATCGACCTGTACGGCATACCGCTCGACAAGCGCCCGGCCCGCCTCGTAGTCGCCTTCGGACTTGATGCGCTGTATCTCGCGGAGCATGTCGCCGAACAGCCCGCGCAGCTTCTCGTAGTCATTGACCACGACGTAGGTCTTGCCGTTCTCCCTGACCATTTCGATCACGTTGTCGGCCTTGCCGCGCTCGTAGCACCACTCGCAGATCAGTTTGCGGTTGCGCATGTGCGACTCCTCGACGTTCTTGCCCGGCTCGATGCGCGCCAGCTGGGTCATCATGCCGTTCAGGATATATTTCGCATACCCGGCCTTCGCCACGTCGAACGAGGGTACCAGCCCCAGCTCGACCATTTTGGGATCGCCCAGATAGTAGAGACCGAACAGGTCGGCGCGCGTCTCTTCGAGCGTCGAGCTGTAGCTTTTCAACTCGCCGCCCTTGACGCCCGGAGCCAGCTGGCCCGAACCGTGGCCCAGACACTCGTGCAGGTCGGTGTGCAGGTCGTCGGCCAGCTTGCCGTACTTGTCCATCACCGCACGGTCGTCGGCACGCAGCACGAACTCCTCGTTGAAGCCGTTGCCGTGGGCGGCCATGTCGTAAGCATAGGTGATGTTGTCGATAGTCACCGACTTAGAGCCGTATTCCTTGCGGATCCAGTCGGCGTTGGGCAGGTTGATGCCGATCGGTGTGGCGGGATAGCAGTCGCCGCCGAGCATCGCCACCGTAATGACCTTGGCCGAAACGCCCTTCACCTTCTCCTTGCGGTAGCGGGGATCGACAGGCGAATGGTCCTCGAACCACTGCGCGTTCTCCGAAATGACCTCGGTGCGATGGCAGGCCTCCTTATCCATGAAATCGACGATGCCTTCCCACGACGCCTTGCGTCCCAGCGGATCGCCGTAATCCTCGATAAAGCCGTTCACGAAATCGACGTTCGACACGGTATCCTTCACCCAGCCGATGTTATAGCGGTCGAATTCGCGCAAATCGCCCGTCTTGTAATAGCTGATGAGCGCGGCGATATTGCTCTTCTGCGGCTCGGCAGCCACGGCCTGCGCCTTTTCGAGCCAGTAGACGATCTTCTCGATGGCGGGCGAATACATGCCGTCTATCTTCCAGACGCGCTCCCTGACCACCCCGTCCTCCTTGACCAACTTGGAATTCAGGCCGTAGGAGATCGGTTCGGGATCGTCGGGGTCCGCCATGTCGGCGTAGAACTTCTCGACTTCGGCCTGCGTCACACCCTCGTAATAGTTGTTCGAAGAAGTGGCGATCAGGTCCTCGCCGGCAGTCTGGTTCAGGCGCGTCTTGTAGAGCGACGCGTCGAAAATGGCTTTGCAGACCTCGCCGCGCAGCGGGTTCAGCTCGCCGAATTTCTCTTCGGGAATGGTCTCGATCACGTCGAGCAGGTAACCTTCGGTGAATTCGGGCACGAACTTGTCGTTCGAATAGTGGTGATGGATGCCGTTGGCGAACCAGACCTTTTTCAGGTATTTCTCCAACGCCTTCCACTCGGCCGTCGTGCGGTCGCCCTCGTAATTCTCATACACCGTTTCGAGCGTGCGGCGCACGGCGAGGTTGTATTTGAAATTCTGGTCGAACAGGATGTCGCGGCCGCACTTGGTCGCTTCGGCCAGATAATAGATCAGCTCCTTCTCCTCCAGCGGAAGCTGCTCGAAGCCGGGGACTTCGTAACGGATGACCTTGATGTCGTCGAAACGGTCGACGATCCACGGGGTTTCGCTTCGGGAAGCCCCGCCGCACGAGGTCAGTGCGAGAGCGGTAACAGTCATAGATGCAAACGTCAATAAATTTTTCATATCGTTCGGGTTTGGAATTTCTCGCCAAAAGCGGCACGCTCCCGGCAAACGGCCGGAACCGGATTCTGCCGGGAAGCGCCCGCCGTGCAAGGACAGCGCAAGCCGAATGCAGAGCCGCCGACCGGCCCTGCCGGGACACCGACTGTCCAAGCCGGGGTTTCTCTTCGGCAAAGATAGCAAAAAACGGACAAAACAATACGAAAGATGCGCACATCCCGAAGGACATGCGCACCGTTTATGCAGGCAGCGGGGCTAAAAGTTGTAACCCAGCGAAATGAAGAAACTGCCGTTCTTTATCTTGCCCTCGCCCGAATCCTTGGAGATATTGAGCAGGCCGAGATCGTAGCCGACGCCCGCATAGTAATGCTTCATGACGGTAACCCCTACGCCGAAGCGCAGTCCGAAATCGGAACGCTTGAACACTTGCCCTTCGACGGAGCCGTCCTCGACGGGCACTGAAATCTCCTTGAACAGATCGACTTTCGCGGCGTCGCCCTTGAGCTTGCCGTGGATGCCGAAACCGTAATAGACGCCGGCGGCTGGCTGGATCGAGACGCTTTTAATATTGAAGTGCCAGCTCACCACAGCCGGAACCTGCAGGTACAGCATATTGAATTTGGCCTTTCCTTCCACGCCCAAATCCAGATCGCCCGCCGTCACCGACGCCCCGCGTCCGGAGAGGTAAAGTCCCGTTTCGAAATAGAGGGGAAGCACCCGCAGCAGGGGCTGCTGATAGGCAAAGCCCACATGATAGGAGGCGCGCGAGTCCAGCGACGCGCTCAGGCCCCCTGCGCTGAGATGGAGATTAGCCACGTTGAGACCGGCACGAACGCCGAACGAGCTTTCGTTCTGTCCGAAAGCGGTCAGCCCGGCCGCAAGGGCAAGCAGACACAGTAAGATTTTCTTCATAGTCAATTAAAAATCGTCTCCGGCCCCGGAGAGAGCGGTTATCAGTGTATTGCGGAAACGAAGGCCCCCGGACTCCCGCATCTGCCGATGCGGGCGACGGGCATTCCCGCTTGGGTCTAAATATCTGTAAATATAGTCGCTTTTTGCCATTCCCCGAAATATATTCAACGAATTCCACATCTTTTCGCACGAACGGCTTGGCCGCAGCGCGGCGGCGCCCTGTCCGAAGGCGGTAAAACGCCCCGCAGAAGCGTTTCCGACCGGGGAAACGCCGCCGCCGGAGTGTCCGGCGCTTTTTTTCCGTTTTTTCTTCGTTATGTTTGCGGGAATTCATACCTTTGCCCCGCAAGTTCGTTTCAGAAGAGATGAAAATATTCACAAGCGTCAAAGAGCTCCGCGCGGAGCTGGAGACTGCGGAGCAGTCCGGAATCGGGTTCGTCCCGACGATGGGCGCCCTGCATGCGGGACACCGCTCGCTGGTCGAGCGCGCCCGCCGGGAGAACGCCACCGTCGTGGTGAGCGTCTTCGTCAATCCCACCCAATTCAACGACAAAAACGACCTGAGACATTATCCCCGCACCCCGGAGGCCGATGCGCGTCTGCTGGAACGGGCCGGCGCGGATTTCGTGCTGATGCCTTCGGTCGAGGAGATATACCCCGAACCGGACGGCCGTCAGTTCGACTTCGGACAGATCGACAAGGTGATGGAGGGCGCCACGCGCCCCGGTCACTTCAACGGCGTGGCGCAGGTCGTCAGCCGGCTGTTCGACATCGTACGCCCGGCACGCGCCTACTTCGGGGAAAAAGATTTCCAGCAGATCGCCGTCGTCAAGGCGATGGTGGACCAGTTGTCGCTTCCGGTCGAGATCGTCGAATGCGAGATCGTCCGCGGCGAAGACGGGCTGGCCCTCTCGTCGCGCAACGCGCTGCTCGACGCGGAGCACCGCGCCGCAGCCCCGCAGATCTACGCCGCCCTGCGCGCCGCCGCCGAAAAGTCGCAGGAACTGACGCCCGAAGCGCTGAAGGCGTGGGTCACGGCCGAGGTGGAGCGCAATCCGCTGCTGAAGGTCATCTACTACCAGTCCGTCGATGCGCGGACGATGCAGGAAGTCGCCGCATGGAGCGACGCCGAGCGTATTCAGGGCTGTATCGCCGTGCAGGCGGGAGACATTCGTTTAATCGACAACATCCGTATCCGATAATGAAATTCCAGATTGAAGTCATCAAATCCAAGATCCACCGCGTAACGGTCACGCAGGCCGATCTGCATTACGTGGGCAGCATCACCATCGACGAGGCGCTTTTGGAGGCGGCCAACATCATCGAGGGCGAAAAGGTCCAGATTATGGACATCGACAACGGAGAGCGTTTCGAGACCTACGTCATCAAGGGAGAACGCGGAAGCGGCTGCATCTGCCTCAACGGCGCCGCGGCCCGGAAGGTGCAGGTCGGCGACGTCATCATCATCGCCTCCTATGCGCTGATGGATTTCGAAGACGCCAAACAGTTCAAGCCGTGGATCGTATTCCCCGACACGGCGACGAACCGGCTCGTGAAATAACGGCTTCACCGTCCTGCAAGGCGGTAAACCGTCATAAGTAATGTAAAATCTCCCGTTTCAGGGAGATTTTTTGCTATAAATGCTTACCTTTGTTAAATAACGGATATTTTTCCCACTGCTGAATATTATGGACATAGCACTCTCCGTCGCAGCATTTCTGCTCTCGATCGTCGGCATCGTCGGCTGTATCGTCCCCGCCCTGCCCGGCGTAGTACTCAGTTACGCAGGACTTCTCTGCGCCTACTTCACCTCCTATTCGAGCATGTCGCCGGCGGCCATCTGGCTATGGCTGGCCATTACCGTGGCGGTCAGCGTCGCCGACTATTTCCTGCCGGCGTGGATGACCCGCCGCTTCGGAGGCTCCCGTTCGGGCGCCATCGGCGCCACGGTCGGCGTCTTCGCCGGATTCTTCTTCTTTCCGCCCGTCGGCATCATCCTCGGCCCCTTCTTCGGCGCCGTACTCGGCGAGCTGCTCAACGACCGCCGCGACGCGGGCAAGGCGTTTCTGGTCGGCATAGGCTCGTTCCTCTCGTTCGTCGTCGGCACGGGCATCAAACTCGCGGCGGCGATCGGCATGTTCGTCCATGTGACGGCCGACACCTACCCCGCCGTCCGGGACTGGTTCGCAACTCTTTTCTAACCCTATCGATAATGAGAAAGTTTCTACTATTTGCGGTAGTCATCGCAGCGATGCTGGCCGCGGCTTGTTCCAAGTACAAGTACGAAACGGTGGCGGGCGATCCGTTGAACACCCGCATCTACACGCTCGACAACGGACTGAAAGTCTACATGAGCGTAAACAAGGAGGCGCCCCGCATCCAGACCTATATCGCCGTGAAGGTCGGCGGCAAGAACGACCCCGCGGAGACCACGGGTCTGGCGCACTACTTCGAACACCTGATGTTCAAAGGCACGCAGCAGTTCGGCACTTCGGACTACGCCGCGGAGAAACCGATGCTCGACGAGATCGAAAGTCTCTTCGAGGTTTACCGCAAGACCGCCGACGAGGCCGAGCGCGCGGCCATCTACCGCCGCATAGACTCGATCAGCTACGAAGCTTCGAAAATCGCCATTCCCAACGAGTACGACAAGCTGATGTCGGCCATCGGCGCCAACGGCACCAACGCCTTCACGTCGCAGGACATGACGGTCTACGTCGAGGACATTCCCTCGAACCAGATCGACAACTGGGCCAAAATCCAAGCCGACCGTTTCAAGAATCCCGTGATCCGCGGCTTCCATACCGAGCTTGAGACCATTTACGAGGAGAAGAACATGTCCCTGACGCAGGACAGCCGCAAAGTCTGGGAAGCGATGGACGCCGCGCTGTTCCCCAACCACCCCTACGGCACGCAGACCGTGCTGGGAACACAGGAGCATCTGAAAAATCCGTCGATCACCAACGTCCGAAACTACCACAAGACCTACTACGTGCCCAACAACATGGCCGTATGCGTTTCGGGCGATTTCGAACCCGACGAAATGGTCGCCACGATCGAGAAGTACTTCGGCGACATGCAGCCCAATCCCAACCTGCCCGAACTGCAGTTCGAACCCGAAAAGCCGATCACGACTCCCGTGGTGAAGGAGGTTTACGGACTCGAAGCGGCCAACGTCATGCTGGGCTGGCGTCTGCCGGGCGCGAACGACAAATCGACCGACATCAGCGACATCGTGGGTTCGATCCTCTACAACGGACAGGCCGGACTGATCGACCTCGACCTGAACCAGCAGCAGAAGGTGCTCTCGGCCTACGGCTATGCCTCGACGCAGCCCGATTACAGTTCGTTCCTCGTGGCCGGACGCCCCAAGACGGGGCAGTCGCTCGACGAAGTACGTGACCTGCTTCTGGAGGAGGTGGCAAAACTGCGGGAAGGGGACTTCGATGAAAAACTGATCGAAGCGACCATCAACAACTACAAAATGCAGCTGATGCGCTCGTTCGAGGAGAACGACAGCCGCGCGATACTCTATGTCTATTCGTTCATCAGCGGCGCAGACTGGGCCGACGAAGTCGCACGGCTCGACCGCATGTCGAAGATCACCAAGCAGGACGTCGTGGAGTGGGCCAACAAATACCTCGGTCCCGAAAGTTACGCCATCATCTACAAACGCGAGGGCAAAGACCCCGACGAGCAGAAGATCGCCGCCCCGAAGATCACCCCGATCGTGACCAACCGCGACTCGCAGAGCGAATTCCTCTCCGAGATACAGACCTCGCAGGTGCAGCCGATCGAACCCGTATTCGTCGATTACAAGAAAGACATGTCGCAGTTCGAGGCGCAGCCCGGCATCGACGTCCTCTACAAGAAGAACGAGACCAACGATATCTTCACGCTGATCTACGTCTTCAACACCGGTACGGAGAACGATCCGGCGTTGAATCTGGCATTCAACTACCTGAGCTATCTGGGGACCGACAAGATGACCGCCGAAGAGATCGCATCGGAGATGTACGACATCGCCTGCTCGTTCTACATGAACGCCGGGGCCAACCAGAGTTCGATCCAGATCACCGGACTGAGCGAAAACATGGGCAAAGCCATGGAGATCGTCGAAGGGCTGATCGCCGGCGCCAAACCCGACGAAGCGATTCTGGAGAATTGCAAGGCCGACATGCTCAAGAGCCGTGCGGATGCGAAGCTCAATCAGAGCCGCTGTTTCGGCGCGCTCCAGCGCTATCTGTTCTACGGCGGCGACTTCATCCGCCGCACGACCCTCACCGACCCGGCGCTGCAGGCGCTGACCTCGGAGCAGCTGCTCGCCAAAATCGGCGGTCTGATGGGCAAACAGCACGAAGTGCTCTACTACGGCCCGCAGAAAGAGACCGAAATCAAGAGTGCGCTGGCGGAACACCACAAGGTCGCCGCCGACCTGCAGCCGCTGGAGAAGAAATTCAGCACCCTGCTGCCCACCGACGCGAACAAGGTCGTACTGGCTCAGTACGACGCCAAACAGCTCTACTACCTGCAGTTCTCGAACCGCGGCGAGAAATTCGACGTGGCGGCCGATCCCGAAATCACGCTCTACAACGAATATTTCGGCGGCGGCATGAACACCATCGTTTTCCAAGAGATGCGCGAGGCGCGCGGTCTGGCGTACACGGCATGGGCCACCCTCGCTACGCCGAGCAACGCCAACGGCGATTACAGCTACTACGCCTTCATCGCCACGCAGAACGACAAGATGCAGAAGGCCGTCGAAGCTTTCGACGACATCATCAACAACATGCCCGAATCGGAGAAGGCGTTCGGCATCGCCAAGGAGGCGCTCGTCTCCCGCCTGCGCACCGAGCGCACGGTCAAAGACGGCGTATTGTGGAGCTATCTCCGCGCCCGCGATCTGGGTCTCGACGCCCCCCGCGACAAGCAGATTTTCGAGAAAGTCCAGTCCATGACGCTCGACGACGTGAAAGCCGCCCAGCAGAAGTGGGTCAAAGGCCGCAAATACGTCTACGGCATTCTGGGCGACATTCAGGACCTCGATCTCAACTACCTGAAAACCCTCGGTCCCATTCAGACCGTATCGCAGGAGGAGATTTTCGGCTATTGACGCGCCGGAATCCGCAGAAACGAAGAACGCCGCAGGAAATCTCCTGCGGCGTTTCCGTTTTCAGTACGTCCGGAACGGCTAACGGCGGAAAACCTTGCCGCCCATGGCGCTCGCAGCGGCGTTTTTCACGCTCGTCTGATCAATCGTACCCTTCGTCACGAAGCGGGCGAGGGTCGGACGCGTCGTGATCGCCCCGTCCTCCGAAACGCCGTAGGCGCAAACGATATAAGCCGTCGCGGCCCAGAGGTCGGTCCACTTGTTGCTGTCCTCACCCTTCGAAAGCAGGCTGGAAAGCGTGATCTGCTGCGACTCGGCCCATATCTTGGTCCAGATCAGGTCGTCCACGGCAAACTGCAGGTCGGCGTCGAACTGCTCCTGCTGCGCGGCTCTGGTGACGCTGAAATAATAAGTGACGTTCCTGTTCGACGGCACGACGTTCACCGTCACATCCTGACGCTCGACCGTGGTGGTGATTTCGAACGTACACTCCTCGGAAGGGGTGAATTTTCCGGTCTTGAAGGCGGCCTTCGACAACGGCGAGGTGGCATTGCCGTCGGTGCAGGAGAAGGCATAGACATAGTACTCCGTATCATCGACCAGTCCCATGCGCGTAGCGCCTGCCTCTTCGATATAGGCCGGAGCCACGACGGTCTGCGTTTCGGTGAAAGTCAGATCGGCCCATGTCAGCGCGCCGCTCTCCAGTTCATCCCTGTAGGCCCTCTTGTAGATATCGATGCGCGACTTCATGAATGCGGCGTCATCGTCATAAGTGTCGAATTCCGACTTGCGGACGAAACCGTGGAGGTAACCCAGATCGTCCGACGGAACGCAGACGTACTTGGCGCCGTACCACGACACGTCGGAGACGTCGATGCGGTAAACGGTATTGATTACGACCGGTTCCTGTGTCTTGAAGGGAACGGTCATCACTTCGGTGTTCAAAGTAACGGGAACCGGGTATGAGGCAGAGGCATCGGGTGTAAATCCGAACAGCACGGCGCAAAATTCCGTACCGCCCTTCAGCACACCGGGGAAGGAGAAGTCCGTCTTGGCGCCTTTGAAAGCATACATGTCGAGAAAATTATAAGCGGCATAATAACCCAGCATAGAAAGATAACCGTTCAACGGGTCGTTGATCAGCTTGTCCAGCCCGCCGTTGTCGATATTCTCCTGCGTGGTATATCCCATATACCAATAGGCAGTGTCGTCTTTCGGGGTTATCGTCGCCTTGATATTCTTGTCGGTGATCTCCGTGATATTGACCGTGAAATCTTCACCCACGGTCTCGCCTCTGTAGTCGGCGTCGGCCACCACGTCCATCATCACGGCGTCGGCCTGACCGTTGACGCTGAAGTAGGTGATGCCCACCGTACCCCGCAAATCGGCGCACTCCTTATGCGCTTCGGTCGGGGCCGTGACCGTCAGCTTGCCGTCGGCATAGGTCACCTTCCACTCGTCGGGCTTCGAAACAAGGGTTTTCGTCACCCCGGCGGACTCGACGTCCCAGACCTTGGTCTCACCGAAAACGAAAGTCGCAACTTCGGGAGCCTTGCGGATCAACATGTAGAAATTGCTGCGTACGGGCACCGTCACGATCGAACCGTCGCTCAGTTCGAAATAGACGTTGTTGTCGTCGTAATTGACGCTCTTGAACAGCGAACCGATGCTGCTGCCCTCGGTCACGGCGGAAACGGGATCGCCCGCGGCATCGAGAATCCGCTCGGAGGTCTTGCCGCCGTCGTAGCTGATCGTCCAGTAGCCCTCGTCATCGACCGACATCACGGGTTTGACGCTTTCGCCCGTCACGCGCAGTTTCGCGCCGCCGGCCATCAGCCACTCGGTTTTGCCGTCGGTCGTGATCGTCCAATAGTAGACCTCGTCCGTATCCTGCTTGACGCCGATAACGGGTGCGTCGGCTCCGGCAGTGCCGTTCTTGATCTCGGCCGTCGTGTTGTCCGAAAAATAGATGACATAACCGTCGGCGCTCTTTTCGACCTTGACGACGGTCACCGCATCGTCCACGATTTTCTGGAGGGCCGCAATCTCGGTGTTCATCTGGCCGATCTTGGTTTCGAGAGCCTCGATCCGGCTCTTCAGGTCGTTCACATTCTGCCACAGTTCCGAGTCGTCATAGTCGTCGCAACCCGTCAGCAGGGGGGGGGAAACAAGGAGCAGTGCGCCCATGCAGGCGGCCAGTCTCCGCATCGTAAAAAATCTCATAGCAATTTATTTAAGTTAAACAAAAGTAGGGTCGGATACATGACGGCGCAACACCAAGTCTCTGCCGACAATATTATATGATCATATACGGATAGAAACAGCTTGCAGAATCGGTAAACCCGTTCAAAGATAAGTATTTTCACGGCAAAAAGCAATCGATCGGAAAAACAGAGGAGACAATATTTAACAGCCGTCCGAAAAAACGGCCCGCAAACAGGAGTATCTGCGCACGGCTGACGGATGAAGTCTGCGGATAATTCCGCCCCGGCAGACCGATAACGGCAGTGCGCAAGTCCCGCTTTCATTTGCGCACCCGGTCGAAAAAAATCCGAAAAAAAATTAAAATTACGAATCGTAATTTTCAGGCCCCGGTTCGAAAAAACCCTGCAAATTCCATCCGCAGGAAAAGAAAAAAATTATAAAACAAACCGAATATTACAGTTACAATCCGTTTTCGGACGACTTCCGCGGAGGGCGAACGGGTATTGGAATTTTCGGAGAAAACCAGTAAATTCGTTTCGCAATTTTTTTTATTCATCAAAAATCTTCAACTCTTTTATCCCACACGTTATGAAAAAATTATTACCGTATCTGCTGCTTTTCATTTTGGCAGGGGGGGGGGATTTCCTGCTCCGACGATGATCCGACCGTTCCGGAACCGGAAGCCGTGATGCCCCCGGCCCCGGTTGCATCGGACATCACCTCCGACTCCTTTGCAATCTCATGGGAAGCGGTCGAAGGAGCCGTATCGTACACCTATACCCTGCTGCATAAGAATCCCCACGGCGCAATCACGGTGATCGTTCCCGAAACCAACACCGATGCGCTCTCGGCAGCTTTCACCGACCTGAAAGCATCGACAGCCTACACTTTCCGCATCAAAGCGCTGGGCGACGGCGAAAAAACGCTCGACTCGGAGTGGTGCGAATGCCCGGTAACGACCGACGAACCAGAATATCTCTCAGGTCCGTGGGTGACGTTCGAAGTCAACTACGAAGAACGCACCAGCTATTACTGCCGCATCACGGCTACGTTTACCCCCAACGACAAGACCGTCGCCTATTACGCCACGTGCGTATACGGCAGCTATTTCGACGACGACCCGGACGATCCCGATTTCGAGCCTAACACCGAAGAGGACATGATCGGGTATCTGAGTGCCCAAAAACCCATCTCCAACAACACGCTGACCGAATCGTCTTGGGGATACTCCACCGAGTACATCCTCGCCGTAGTCGGCGTCGATGCCGACGGCAATTTCGGCAAGCTCAACTGGGCTAAACTCAAGACTCCGGCACGTTCGTCGTCGGGCGATCAGGGCCAGAGCGAGGCCGCACTGCGCATCCAGCACGTGGTGGTCAACTCCTCCGAACTCGAAGGCGCCCCCGAAAACTGCTTCGCAACGGTGTACCGTTTCGAACCGACCGCCGGCGCCCGCGCATTCCGCTACGAGGACGGCTACTACAAGGGCGATTTCGCCAAAAAGGAGACATCCTACTGGCGCCAGTATTTCTCGTCGCTCGCCAATGCCTACGGCGAAGACTACGACGGCTACTACTCCGGCTGGAAAAGCAGCATGGATCTGGAAGTGAGCGCCGACGGATTCTATTACTACGACGTCACGTTCTGGGACGTTTCGATGGCAAACGAAACCTTCGAAGTGATCTACATGGCCTACGATGCCGACGGCGTTCCCGGCGTCCCGGCCTGCTACACGGTGACCCTGCCCGCGGAGATACCCGCCGTAACGCCCCAGCAGACACCTTCGGCATATAAGGCTGCGGTCGCAGCAGCCAACCGACTCGCACATCCGCAGGCCCTTCCCCGCCGCCGCTGATCTGCGGAACGGTTGAAAACGAAAAGAGGATACCCTTTTCAGAATCTCCTTTGAAAAAATGGGATAGACGTAATATATTGTAAACAGTACATTTATAGCTGTTTAACAATATTGCGGCCAAGGTAGTAATCGGGTTTCACCCCACGAAAAAGCAAAGTTCGGAAATAGTTGCGTTACTAAATCGTTACCGCATCTATTTCCGAATAGCTTTTAATAAAGTGCTGTTTTTCAGTTTGTTGCACTGAATTTGCCAACAACAAATAACTCTATTCAACGTATTAACAGTAAAGTTATTAGAGTTATGGTAAGAAGCACTTTCAAAGTCCTGTTCTATCTGAAACGACAATCCGTGCAGAACGGCAAAGCTCCCATCATGGGGCGCATCACGATCAACGGTACGATCTCGCAATTCAGTTGCAAGTTGTCCGTATCTCCCGCACTTTGGGATACGAAAGCCAATAAAGCCACAGGCAAGAGCGTCGCGGCCCAGCGCATCAACGAAAAGCTGGAAAATATCAAAACCAACATCGGCAAACAATACCAGCGTATCTGCGACCGGGATTCATATGTCACGGCCGAAAAGGTCAAAAATGCGTGGCTGGGTTTCGGTGACGGCTACCAGCTGCTGATCGAAACTTTCGACGCCTATTTGAAGGAATTTGAAGAAAAGCGTGCAGGTAAAGACCGTGCGATAGGTACACTCGTTTGTTATCGCAAAGCCCGTAATTATCTTGCGGCCTTCCTGCGTTACGAATATAAGATCGAGGATATTCCGTTCAAAGAGTTGAAGCGGGAATTTATCGAAAGATACGTCGTTTACCTTTCAACGGTGCGGAGAATGCTTCCGGGCAGTATCCACACACCGGTCAAGAAACTGAAACTGATGACCTACACGGCCTTCAAGAACGGTTGGATCACTACCGACCCGTTTTCCGGCTTCCGTATCTCGGTAACGTACCGCGACCGCCGTTTTCTGTCCGAATCGGAACTGCAAGCCGTGATGAATGTCCGCCTGCCCAATTACAAAACGTCCATTGTCCGGGATATCTTCGTGTTCTGCTGTTTCACGGGGTTATGCTATGCCGACGTAAAGAAACTCTCCCGCGAAGATATACACACGGACGAGCGGGGCGATATGTGGATCATCGACAAACGCACCAAGACGGGCATGCAGTTTCGGGTGAAGTTGCTGCCCGTTGCCAAACAACTCGTAGAACAGTACAGCCGCTTGCAGTTACCGGACGATAAGGTTTTTCCGGTCAAAGACGATAATTCGATGAATATGTCCCTGCGCCATGTGGCAAGACACGCCGGACTGTCGTTCAACCCTACGACGCACACGGGTCGCCACACCTTTGCGACGACGGTCACGCTTACGCAGGGCGTACCGTTGGAAACGGTCAGCAAGATGTTGGGACATAAACATATCACCACGACCCAGATTTATGCCAAGATCACCAACGACAAGATCAGGCAGGATATGGATGCGCTGACGGATAAGATAGCTGATAAATTCAGTATGGTGCAATAATCCGCATTACAGTATATCGTAAAGGAAAAGATTATATTTATTTACCTTATTTTACGGAGATAAAAAACTCTAAAACGTCGGAAAGCCCCCGGTCATTGACCGGGGGTACTTTATACATTCATTTCCCGGCATCCCCCCCTATTTTCGCAGGGGCAGCGTTAAATAGTTATATGACAAACAACGGAAAATATTCCAGCTCTGCAAATAAGGCGGCAGTATAAGAAATACCGCCGCCTTTGTTACGCTTGCCGGAATCCCGCTACAAAAGATTTTCGGCCGACCTTAAGTTCTCTTTCAATACCTCATGTATTCCGCTTTCGGGATATATAATCAACCGTTCCCCTACGGATGTAAATGGGATTCTCCGCATATCGCGCAGAGTCTGCAGCGTCCGGGGCGAAATATGCAGGTATTCGCACACCTCGTCGCCGGTCATATAGCGTTCCCCGCAGATTACAGGACGGTAATTCCGTTCCGCTACCAGCAATGCCCGTTCCACGTCGGCGATACAAGCCAAGGCTTCTTTCACCTCTTGGGTGTCCGCCGTCAAATAATCCAACGCCATTATTTCACCCCCTTTCTTTGAGTCCGCGTTCGCAAATATTTGTCGATGTCTTTTTGTCGGTAGTAGAATTTTCCGCCGACGGATGAAAAGGCTATTACGCCCTTATCGCGGTAACTCTGCAGGGTGCGTTTGGTAATGTTCAGCAGTTGGCATACCTCTTGGCTGTCCATTCAGCCGTCCGCGGTTTTCGGGTCGAATTGCGCCTGTACGTGCCGGGCTTTTACACTCAATGCTTTCAACCTTCCGACAAGCGAAGTCCACACCTGCTCGTCGATACATAATACTGCCATACGACAAAAAATTAAAGTTAAACATATGTCACGCGGGATTCTCCCGCGCCTGATTTTTCAGTTCGCTCTTTTTCAGTAGGGGTTGAGGAACCCAACGTCTGCTACCTGCGGAATGTTTCGCACCCATTCTCCCACGACAGTCATTGGCGTTTGTTGGCTTCATCCCTGATACGAATTCCGGCAGCCGGTATCTTTCCCTCCTTCTCTATTTTTCCGACAGAGCCGCAAGATAATGCCGTCTTACGGGAAACGATTTCCATGACCGTTCCAGTCCGCTCCAGTCCGCAGCACACGCATTTTTACCGCTACACCGGCTGCTTGCAGTTGCAAGATATACCCCAAAAAAAGATGTTTTCGCCTGTTGCCCGGATCGGGGTATGTTTTGTCTGCGGCGGTCGCCTTTTGTCTGCTCCGAATACCCCGAACGGCTACCGGGATTATACACTCCGGCAGCAGGTATATAAGGGCAGATGACAAACGAAACCGGCTATCCGACCAAAAGAATATCGTCGGATGGGGCTGTATAATGACCCGATAGTACAATGCTGTAATGGTACAACGATACAATGATATAATGATGCATGATTGCAAAACTATGATAATACAGGCCTACCGATTCGGGAAGCAATGAACGGTAGTAAAACGCATAAGCATCACGTTTTGCAACGCTTTCCCGAAGGCGGTTTATATTTGCTGCCCGACCTTAAATTTCGCATCATGTTTCAATATGCCCACTTCCACTCCGGGCCTCTTCCGCCCGCGTCAGAACCGCCGCCACACAAATGGTCTTTTACGGCGTCCGCACCTCCCGACCGGTCCAACCGCCCGATCTTCGGCGCCCGTCGGGACGCTCCGGATCGCACTCCTCATTCCCGTTTTTCACGCCCGGCATTGTTCTGCGGTTCGGAATTCGGTATTTACTCTCCCTGACCGTAAAGGGTGTGACGCCGCGTCTTTATCTTACCAGCAAAGGAAGGGCAAGGTTGTGTTTTCGTAGACGAAAACTCCGCCTTTCCCGCTGGCCGGCGTAAAATCCCGCTGGTCTGAACAACATATATAGCATGAATAATCTATCGAAACAACCTGTCATGGAAACACCGAAAAAAACATATGGCAAACAAGGCGGACGCCCGAAAGTCGGCATCGGCCGCATCCGCAAATACGTCGTCAGCACGCGGCTCAGCCCCGAACGGAAACTCCGATTCTCGGCCCTTTGCCGCGAGGCCGGGCAACCACCTGCCGAGGTCCTGCGCCAACTGATCGACCGAGGAACGGTAAGAGCACGGATCACCCGCGAACAACTGGATTTCATGGCCCAACTCAAAGGCGTCGCCCGGAATCTGAACCAGCTGACCCGGCTGGCCAATGCCAAAGGTCTGGCGGCTGTCAGAGTCCGGCATGCGGCAATCGTCACGGCCATCGAAAAACTCCTGAAACAGATATGCGATGGTCGGTAAGGTAATATCAGGATCGTCTTTTTCGGGAACGGTGGGTTATGTGATGAAAGAGGAATCCCGGATACTGGAAGCCGAAGGCATTATGCCTCCGGAAGTGAAGGACATGGTGCAGGACTTCAAAGACCAGACCTTATTGAACCCGCGGCTGAAAAACACCGTCGGGCATATCTCGCTGTCTTTCTCACCCAAGGACGCTCCGCGGATGACCGACGCCCTGATGACGCAGATCGCAAAGGAGTACATGCAGAAGATGGGCATCACCGATACGCAATATCTTTTGGTGCGCCATCTCGACCAGCCCCATCCGCACTGCCATCTGGTCTACAACCGGGTCGGGAACAACGGGCAGACCATTTCGGACAAGAACATCAAGATTCGAAACGCCAAGGTCTGCCGGGAGCTGACCGAGAAGTACGGATTGTATCTCGCACCGGGAAAGGACGACGTACGGCGGGAGCAATTGCGCGAACCCGACAAGACCAAATACGAAATCCACGATGCGATCAAAGGCTGTCTACCCAAATGCAAGAACTGGAACGAGTTGGAAGGTAAATTAAAGGAACAAGGCATCGGCATCCGTTACAAGTATTGCGGAAATACCGACCGCAAACAAGGGGTGTTGTTCTCGAAAAACGGTTTCGAGTTCTCCGGATCGAAGATCGACCGGGCTTTCAGCTTTACGAAGCTCGACAACCGGTTCAACCATATTCAACAGCAGACCCAACACCGAACAACGCTTCTCGGAAACCTCTCGACGGCAGCCGGGAATTACCGCTCGGCGTTTGCTGCGTTGTTCGGTGGCATGGGCGGCGGCAGTACACGCGAAGAGCCGTCATCGGTAAACCTCGGAAAGGCTGGGGGTATTCCGCTGCTGCCGGCCGGTTCGCCCGTCGGAGTGTCGGCCGAGCAGTTGCAGCGCAAGCCGGGAGAAAGCCCCGAAGAGCATATCGCACGAATTACAGCGCTGCTTAAAGCCGCAGCCGAAGCAATGGCCATCGCCGCGATGGAGCACCGCCGCAGGATGGAAGAACAGAAAAGAAGAGCCAAAATGAAAATATAACCTTGAAACCAGAAAACCATGAACAACGAAAATAAGATCGACCTCTCGATCGAGATGTACGAAGACCTCAAGGAAACGCTTGTCAAAGCCATCAAAAATGCCAAAGCTGGCGGCGCAGGAAACGCAGGGTTGGAGAATGTCCAGCTTGGACGGATCGAGCGGCTGATAGAGGCCGCGGAACGCTCGCAAAAACAGATTGCGCAGTCGCTCGAACAACTGCAACGGCATACACCCTTGTCTGAAGTAAAAAACGAGCAGGTGCGGGAATTTACCGACAGATACAACACACTGCTGGCACAGTTGGCTGGGAGACTGGAGGTGATCGATACGGAGAACGGAAAGACGCATGCGTTGATAGAGCAAGTGGGGCGAGCCGTCGAAGTAGCGGCAAAGCCCGAAAACCTGCCCCTGCAGGAACACCGCCACACTTATACGCTCGACATCAAATCCTCGAAAACCGCGCTGGTAATATTCGTTATGGCAGTAATAATTGCCCTCCTTATTGGTTCTATTTACCGGATCTCGGTAAGCAATCAGCAGTTGGCCGCGAACGACCTGAAATACCGTTACGTGAAGATGTGCGGGGAAATCACCGAAAAGAAGCTGACAGAGTTGGAAACGATATTCAGGGATAAGCAGCACACGGCCATACGCGATACCGTCCGAAACCAAGTCGAGCGGTACGAAGAAGCCGTAAGACGGCGGGCAGAGCAGCTGGAACAGGCTTCAATTAAAGAGCGGAAAGCGTATAAGCTACTTCAAGATGCAGAGCATCTGAGAAAAAAGTAATTATTCTTAAAATCTCAAATCAGATAAGTATGATTGATTCATAACTGTAAAATTCCCAAAATACAGGATTGCATTTTTTTCGTATCGAAAATACCTAACAAGCAAAATATTTGTATATTTGCCGTCGCAAAGGTTTCCGAATCGCCGATTACGCGATGAAGAATGAAAAGGGAATGCAGTGAGAATCTGCGACAATACCCGTTGCTGTGAGTTCCTGCCCCAAACATGGGGCGCAAAAGGTTTTACAATCTTTGCCACTGGCCGCAAGGCTGGGAAGGCGTAAAACCGGAACAAGTCAGAAGACCTGCCGATGCATTTATAAGATTTGCAACCTGCGGGTGTACGGGTGAAAATCAAAACAGCGATTTCCCCCTGCATCCGGCATTCCGGTCTAATACGAGGCTTCCGACAGCCCTACGAAAGGTGTAAATCCGTTTTGAATTTCTGTTGTGCCGTATCCCGAAAGGATACGGTTGATTTTTTATTTGTCAAACTTAAAATACAACAGGAATGAAAAAACTATTTACCCTTTTGGCAATCGCCCTGTTCGGCGTTGCGATGTGGAGCTGCTCGTATGACGACGACGATTTGTGGAAAGCGGTCGATGACCTCGATTCGCGCATGGAAGCTATGGAGCAAGCCATGAAGAGTGCTAACACCGATATCGATGCACTCCAAAAACTGGTCGATGCTTTACAAAAGAATGTAACTGTGACCTCCGTCATCAAAAATAATGACGGATACACAATTACATTCTCCAATGGTGAAACCGCCACGATCACCAACGGAAAAAATGGAATTGATGCTCCCGCTATCTCGGTGAAAAAAGATGGCGACGGCCTTTATTACTGGACGCTCGATGGCGATTTCATACTGGTCGACGGCGAAAAGATCAAGGCGCAGGGTGAGGACGGCGCCCCCGGACAGAATGCCGTGTCTCCGAAATTGCGTATCAATACCGAAACCAAGGAGTGGGAAATGTCGATCGACAATGGTACTACATGGACTTCGATGGGTGTCAGGGCTGAAGGAACGGATGGCGATTCGATGTTCGAGTCGGTGGATACGGTCTCGAACCCCGGTATAGCGGTCTTTACGCTTGCCGACGGCGGAAAACTCGAAATTCCCATGCAAGGTGCGTTGAATCTCGCGATTTCCGCAAAGAGAGGCATATTCGTTTACGATGAGACGCAGACCTTTACGATCGAGAGCAAGGGTGTCGAACGGATGACATGGACTAAACCCGACGGATGGAAAGTTTCGGTCGAAGGCAATGTACTGACGGTTGTAGCGCCGGCCAAAGCGAACAGCTATGCAGAAACGGAGGGTGTGATCGCCTTGATCGGAATGGCCGGGAATTCCTCGTGCATGGCAGAACTGACAGTAAGTGCGGCGGATACGCATAGCTATACAATAACCTTCGAGGGTAGCGACTGGGCCAAATGGGTCGCCTGCAACTATAACCCCGGAAAATATTCAACGACACAATTAGGGAGTCCAGACGATTATGCCTGGGTCGATGAAACCACGCAGCTCACTACTGGCCGTCCTACCGGCTTCATGAACGGATGGGGCTATCCTTGGTTCGTATGCTCCTATAATTCCAATTCGCTGGATCAGAGTAAATATGGCAATTATTTATACGATCTGTATGTGTACAATCCCGACGGAGTAGAGGATAGTATGACAGGCGGAGGCCGCAATGGTTCCGATAATTTCCTGACGACATTCGGCTATTTGGATTTTGACTTTCCTTACGGTGATGGACGTCCCATTCTCGAATTTGCAGACAACAAAGCACGGACGATCCGAAGCCTGTACGTCAATTCGACCTGCTATTTCTACTCGGTTGCCACCTCCGGCAACGGACTGTCGCCCGAACTGACCAAAGACGTAACCTTCTACGCTACGGGGTTCGATGCCAACGGCAACGAAATCAAAACCATTACGATGATTTTCGCTACGCCCGAAGCCATCACGAAAACATGGACGAAATGGGATCTTTCCGAACTGGGGCCGATCGTTTCGCTTCGGCTGAACCAGGCTGGCGGCGCCGATAACGGTTACGGTTACTCGCTGCCTGCGTATTATGCAGTGGATGACATTACCGTCGAGTGGTAGCGTCGCTGCTGCGTCATCGATTGGCAGAAATGGAATCTTTCCGAACTCGGAAAAGTCAGCCGCATCGAATTCAACGTCACAGGCGACAGCGATAACGGTTATGGGTTCAGCCAACCGGCATATTTTGCGTGGGACGATCTGGCGGTAAGGTTCGAATAACCGGCCCTCATTTGCGACAACACCCGGAGTGCCGGG
>CDYX01043105.1_pt1 | contig 26392 bp, 21 predicted proteins | sample 554871 | NCBI WGS metagenome assembly CDYX01 (sample SAMEA3182061, study PRJEB8094) | gut metagenome | biome: human; feature: gut; material: Stool; isolation source: human stools | place: Canada | collected 2013-01-14 | reverse complement strand
GGCGCCCGTTTCGAACGTTAGACGGGACGAAGTAGGCAAAGCCATCTGTCGGAGAGTTTTTGGTACTTTTTGCGGCCAAAAAGTACAAAGAAACCCAACAGTCGAAGACTGCGTTTGCTACCTTTTGCCACCAAAAGGTAGCTATACCCCTCGGGCGAAACCCTCCGTTTTCAAATCAGGGAATCATCGGATCAGGATATTTTCCATAGGAAATTTGTTTTATAGGAAAATATTTTATATCTTTGCATCGTTATTGATAGAGAACAATTAAAAACACCATGAGAAAACTGCTTTTTACGGCGCTCGCACTTCTGGCATTCACGGCCGGAAGCCAGGCACAGACAAACAACAAAAACACGAAGAATATGAAAACGACCGCAATGACCAAAGCCGACTTTCTGAAGAAGGTCGCCGATTACGAGAAGAACCCCCAGGAATGGAAATACCTCGGTGACAAACCGGCCCTGATCGACTTCTACGCCTCGTGGTGCGGCCCCTGCAAGGCCCTCGCACCGGTACTCGAAGAACTGGCCGCCGAATACGGGGACCAGATCCACATCTACAAAATCAACACCGAAGAGGAGCAGGAGCTTGCCGCAGCGTTCGGCATCCGTTCGATCCCCACACTGCTGTTCATCCCGATGGAAGGCAAACCCCAGATGGCCCAGGGCGCTCTGCCCAAGGCTTCGCTCAAGGAGGCTATCGACAAAGTGATGCTGGGCAAATAATGGCGTTGACGGTCGACGCCCTGCTATGCCCGCAGGACCACCGCTGCCCGCTGATTCCGATATGTCCCGCAGGTGCGATCACGCAGGAGGGAAACGCCCTCCCGCTGATCGATCCCGGGAAATGCATCGAATGCGGCAAATGCGTGAAACACTGCGGCATGCAGGCGGTATATAAAGTGAAGAAACATGGATAAGCTTTGTAGGATCCGCGACCTGCAGCGCGCCGTGCACCAGTTCGAAGCCGCGTTCGAAAAACGCTACGGCATCTGCCTGAACGAAGGCATGACGCTGTGCAGTCTCTCGAAAACCGAGCGTCTCTGCCCGGGAGAGCTGGGCGAACTGCTGGGCCTCACGCCCTCGAACACCTCGAAAGTGCTCCGCTCGGTGGAACAGAAAGGGCTGGTGACCCGGGAACTCTGCAGCGAGGACCGGCGCCAGATGTACTACTCACTCACGCAACAAGGACGCGAACTGCTCGCTTCGGTCAGCTGCCGGGAGGTGGAAACACCCGAAATCCTGCGCGACTGGCTCTGCGGGTAGAACGTGACGCAACCAAACACAGCAAACGGCTGTCTCTTCGGGGACAGCCGTTTGTCATTTCGGGGCGGCGGGACCGCTATTCGAGGAAATGGTTCTCGTCGTTGAAGGCCGCGGCGAATTCGCTCAGCGACTTGAGGTGGCGGCGCTGCATCGCGACGGCCCCCTCCTCGTCCTTCTCTCGGACGCAGCGCAGCAGTTCGCGGTGCTCGAAATAGACCTCCTCCTGCGGAACCGTGCAGACGCGGTAACGCTGGTAATAACGCAGCACATCGGGCGTGATGACCAGCAGCATCGACGCGATCACCGGATTGTGCGCCCCGCGGGCCAGCGCCTGGTGGTAGGCGAAGTCCTTCGAAACACGCTCCTCGGTATAGAATTTCGCCTCGCACTCCTCCAGCGCCCGTTCGATGTTCTCCAGGTCCTCCGCCGTGCGGTTGCGGGCACAGAGCTTGATGGCCTCGATTTCGAGCAGCACACGCACGTAGACCAGCGACGCGAAGTCGTACTGTCCGATCTGCAGCGCGTCGGTGATCATGCGTTCGAGCACCTGCATCTTCTCCTGCGCGACCACCGTACCGCTCTGGGGAAAGGTCTGGACGATGCCGTAAAATTCGAGTTTCTGGAACGCCGCACGCACATGGGCGCGGCCGACGCCCAGCATGTCGGCCAGCCGCCGCTCGGCCGGGAGGCGTTCGCCCGGCTGCAAACGGCCGGAATAAAGCTCGTTCTTAATGTATTTCAGGACGGTTTCCACCTGTTTGATGTTCGGCGAGTTGTTCATGAGTTATTCGTTTGAAGCACAAAGATCGCAAAAAAACCAATCAAACCAAATAATTCCGGCGATTTCGTAACCGCCCCGCAGATTCCACTCCGCAAAGTCCTCGCCTTCGGGAAAAGCGGAAGAGCCGGAGACAGACCGCTCGGCGGCCCGGCCGCATTTTACATTTTTCAACCAAAAATCGGCTTGAAAACTATACTTATTCCCGATTCAGGCCGAAGGCGTGATAAATCGTCGCCAAAGATTGGATTTTAATTAAATTTTCCTAAATTTGTAAAAAGTGAAACAGACCGTAAGCTCATGGCAAAACGAGAACTCTTACTCGGAGACGAAGCCCTCGCACTGGGGGCCCTCCACGCGGGACTGTCGGGCGTCTATGCCTATCCGGGCACACCCTCGACCGAAATCACGGAATACATCCAGCAACATCCCCTCGCCGCAGAACGGGGTGTACACCGCACCTGGTCATCGAACGAGAAGACGGCCATGGAGGAGGCGCTCGGCATGTCGTTCGCCGGCAAGCGCGCGCTGGTCTGCATGAAGCACGTGGGGCTGAACGTGGCGGCCGACGCCTTCGTCAACGCGGCGATGACCGGGGCCAACGGCGGACTGGTGGTCGTGGCGGCCGACGACCCCTCGATGCACTCGTCGCAGAACGAGCAGGATTCGCGTTTCTACGGGAAATTCGCCCTCGTGCCGACCTTCGAACCGGCGGACCAGCAGGAGGCATACGAAATGGCGAAGGCCGCCTTCGATCTCTCGGAACGTTACCGGATTCCGGTACTGATGCGGCTGACGACCCGCATGGCCCATTCGCGGGCCGCGGTCGAGACGGGCGAGGCACGCGCCGAAAACCCGTTGAGCCATCCCGAACAGCCCCGCCAGTGGGTGCTGATGCCGGGAAACTCGCGCGTGCGGTACAAGACGCTGCTGGAGGATTACGCCCGGCTGGAGGAGGAGTCCGCCGCCAGCCCGTTCAATGCCTGCACGGAAGGTCCGGACAAACGGCTGGGCATCGTCGCCTGCGGCATCGCACACAACTACCTGATGGAGAACTACCCCGACGGATGCCCGCACCCGGTGCTGAAGATCGCGCAGTACCCGCTGCCCCGCGACCTCGTGCGGCGCATCGCCGCCGAATGCGGCACGCTGCTGATCCTCGAAGAGGGACAGCCCGTCGTGGAGGAGGCCGTCCGGGGCGTGCTTCCCAATCCCCTGACGATCCGCGGACGCCTGACCGGCGAACTGCCCCGCACCGGGGAGCTGACGCCCGACAGCGTGCGCGCGGCCCTCGGCATGGCGCCCCGCCGGACGCACGCCGCGAGCGAGATCGTCGTCGCCCGTCCGCCCGCGCTCTGCCAGGGATGCGGACACCGCGACATGTACACCGCGCTGACGGAGGTGATCCGCGAGGAATACCCCGCAGGCAAGGTGTTCAGCGACATCGGATGCTACACGCTGGGGTGGCTGGCGCCGCTGCACGCCATCGACACGTGCGTCGACATGGGGGCCTCGATCACCATGGCCAAGGGCGCGGCCGACGCCGGACAGCACCCTTCGGTGGCCGTGATCGGCGACTCGACCTTCACCCACTCGGGCATGACGGGTCTGCTGGATGCCGTGAACGAACGGGCGGACATCACCGTCATCATCTCGGACAACCTCACGACGGGCATGACCGGCGGACAGGATTCGGCCGGAACGGGCCGTCTGGAACAGATATGCGCCGGCATCGGCGTCGACCCGGCGCACATCCGCACGGTCGTGCCGCTGCCCAAGAACCGCGAGGAGATGAAGGCGATGATCCGCGAGGAGATCGCCTACCGGGGCGTCTCGGTGATCATCCCGCGCCGAGAGTGTATCCAGACGGCCAAGAGAAAGAGCGCAACGAAATAATTTATAGCCAATTCATGCCGGGAATGCGAACGATGACAGGCCCATCGAGCGGCTGAAACCCGACAAGTCCCCACATAAAGCCCGCGCCGGAGGCGGGAGTTCGGGGGAGGGTCAGATTTGCAAACGGCACCGGAGGCGGCGAGACTGCAACAGCCGACGGAACGGGCACAGCACAAAAAACCAAAAACGTAGTGATATGAAACGCGACATCATCCTCTCGGGCGTAGGAGGTCAGGGAATCCTCTCGATCGCCGCCGTCATCGGACGGGCCGCCCTCGAAGACGGGCTCCATATCAAGCAGGCCGAGGTCCACGGCATGAGCCAGCGCGGCGGCGACGTGCAGTCGAACCTGCGCATCGGCACTTCGGCCATCCGTTCGGACCTCATCCCGCGCGGCGCGGCCGACCTCATCGTCTCGATGGAGCCGATGGAGGCGCTGCGCTACCTGCCGTGGCTGGCCCACGACGGATGGGTGATCACCGACACCACACCGCTGGTCAACATCCCGAACTATCCGGACGGCGAGGCCCTGCGGCGCGAACTGGAACAACTCCCGCACGTCGTGGCCCTCGACGCGGATGCCGTCGCCAAAGCCGCCATGGCGCCCCGCTCGGCCAACATGGCGCTGCTGGGAGCCGCCGCGCCGCTGCTCGGGATCGACGCCGCGAAGCTGGAGGCAGGCATCCGCGCCATCTTCGCCCGCAAGGGCGGACAGGTCGTCGAAACGAACCTCGCGGCGTTCCGTGCCGGCTGCGAAGCGGCCCAAAAACAGGCAAAGCCATGAAAATACCGTTCGACAGGTCCTGCCTGCACTCCGCGCTGGAGCGGATGGACATCGCAGACATCGCGCAGGCCACGATCCGCCAGTCGGGCGACATCGCCCGCATGATGGAGCGCGACACGGGCGTGGAGTTCCTCCACCTCGAAATGGGCGTGCCGGGACTGCCGCCCGAACGGGCGGGCGTCGTGGCCGAACGCGCGGCCCTGCAGGCGGGCGTCGCGTCGCAGTATCCCAACATGTTCGGCATCCCGGAGCTCAAGACGCAGGCCTCGCGGTTCCTCAAGGCGTTCCTCGACGTCGACATCGCCCCGCAGGGCTGCATTCCGACCGTCGGATCGATGCAGGGCAGCTTCACCACCTTTCTGCTCTGCTCGCAGCTCGACCCGGCCAAAAGGAAGATTCTTTTCATCGATCCCGGATTCCCCGTGCAGCGCAGTCAGGTACGCATCCTCGGCATCCCTTCGGAATCGTTCGACATCTACGATTACAGGGACGAAAAACTGGGACCGAAGATCGAGAGTTTCCTCGCCGCGGGCGACGTGGCGGCCATCGTCTACTCGAACCCCAACAACCCGGCGTGGATCTGCCTCACGGAGGACGAACTGCGCACGATCGGGGAGCTGGCCACGCGGTACGACGCCATCGTCATCGAGGACCTCGCCTATCTCTGCATGGACTTCCGCAAACCGCTGGGACGGCCTTTCGAAGCCCCCTACCAGACTTCGGTGGCGCGTTACACAAAGAATTACATCCTGCTGGTCTCCGGATCGAAGATATTCAGCTACGCCGGGCAGCGGATCGCCGTGGCGGCGATCTCCGACACGCTTTTCCGCCGCGAATACCCGGCCCTGCGCCGGCGTTACAACATCGGACGGCTGGGCGACGCCTACGTGCTGGTCTTTCTCTACGCCGCCTCGTCCGGCACGAGCCACTCGGCACAGCACGCCCTGGCGGCGATGTTCCGCGCGGCGGCCGACGGCGAACTGGACTTCGTGGGCGAAGCCTCGGAGTACGCCCGGCGCGCCCGGCTTACCAAGGAGACGTTCCTCCGCCACGGATTCCGCATCGTCTACGACAAGGACCGCGGCGAGCAGGTCAGCGACGGATTCTTCTACACGGTCGGCTACGGCGCGATGACCAGCGCCGAACTGTTGAGCGAACTGCTGCTCTACGGCGTCTGCGCCATCTCGCTCACCTCGACCGGCAGCCGCCAGCACGGCATCCGGGTCTGCGTCTCGCAGATGAACCGCCCCGAACAATTCGAAATGCTCGAAGAACGGCTGCGGGTATTTGCCGAAAACCATAAATAAGACCACTATGCGCCTTACGACTGCCGCGGAGGCGGTAAAACTCATCCGATCCAACGACAGCGTCTACATCCAGGGCAGCACCTCGATTCCCGAAGTGCTCGTGGCGGCCATGACCGAACGGGGCTGCGAACTGGAGCATGTGACGGTCTATTCGGCCTTCGCCGTGGGAGCCTTCGACGCCCCCTACTGCCGCCCCGAATACCGCGAGTCGTTCCTCGTCAACAGTCTGTTCGTGGCCAACAATATCCGCCGGTGGCTGGCCGACGGCTACGGGCAGACCATTCCGGCCTTTCTGGGCGAAATCCCCGCGCTGTTCCGCGACGGCACGCTGCCTCTCGACGTCGCGCTCATCAACGTTTCGCCGCCCGACGCCGAAGGCTACTGCTCGTTCGGCGTCTCGGCCGACCTGGCGGTTTCGGCCGTGGAGTGCGCCAAGACCGTCATCGCACAGGTCAACAAGGCGATGCCCTACTCCTACGGCGACGCCGTGATCCACTCCTCGCGCCTGGCCGCAGCCGTAGAGGTCGACTCCCCGCTGGTGGAGGTCCCGACGGCCGTGCCCACGGAGACCGAGCTTCGGATCGGCAGCTATATCGCCGAACTGATTCCCGACGGGGCGACGTTGCAGATCGGTGTGGGCGGCATTCCGAACGCCGTGCTGGGCGCCCTCGGCGGCCACCGGCATCTGGGGCTGCACACCGAGGCGATGACCGACGGCGTACTGCCGCTGCTGGAAAGCGGCGTGATCGACAACTCGCAGAAGGCGGTGATGCCCGGCGTGACGGTGGCCTCGCTGGCCCTCGGCTCGCGCCGGCTCTACGACTACATGGACTACCGCAAGGATCTGGTGATGAAGGATGTGGCATGGACCAACGATCCGTTCCGCATCCGGCAAAACCCGCGCGTCATGGCCATCAATTCGGCTGTCGAAGTGGACCTCACGGGACAGGTGTGCGCCGACTCGGTCGGAATGCGCATTATCTCGGGCGTGGGCGGCCAGCACGATTTCATGTACGGCGGGGCGCTGTCCGAGGGCGGCAAGACCTTCATCGCCATCCCGTCCACGACCCCCAAGGGCGAATCGAAAATCAGGGCGCTGTTGTCGCCCGGCGCAGGCGTCGTGACGACACGCCACATGGTCCAGCACGTCGTCACCGAATACGGCGTGGCGCACCTGCGGGGCCGCAACCTCGCCGAGCGCGCCCGGGCGCTGATCGCCGTGGCGCACCCCTCGGTCCGCGAGGAACTGGAACGCGCCGCGGCACAACGCTTCGGCTACTCGTTCCTGCGGCTCAAAGCATAAACCCCGGCCCGGTTCCCCGAAAAGGCCGGGCTTTTTATAAGTAATATGTACAGGAAATACCTCTTTTTCGACCTCGACGGCACGCTGACCGACCCCATGCAGGGTATCACCCGCTCGGTGCGGTACGCCCTGCGCTACTTCGGCATCGAAGTGGCGGACCTCCGGGAATTAACCCCTTTCATCGGACCGCCGCTCGCGGACTCCTTCAAAGAACAGTACGGCATGACCGACGCGGAAGCGGCGACGGCCGTCGCCAAATACCGGGAATACTTCGCCCCGAAAGGCATCTTCGAAAACGAAGTCTATCCCGGAATCCCCAGCCTGCTGGCCGACACGGTTGCCGCGGGTTGCGTGAACGTGATGGCCACCTCGAAGCCGACGCCCTTCGCCCGGCAGATCGCCGCACATTTCGGCCTCGAACCCTACTTCCGGCTGATCAGCGGCAGCACGCTCGACGGCCGCCGCACGACCAAGGCCGACGTGATCCGCCATGCGCTCGGAGAGTTGGAGATCGCCCCGCGCGAAGCCGTGATGATCGGCGACCGCCGCTACGACGTGGAAGGGGCCGCCGAAACGGGACTCGACTCGATCGCCGCAGGCTGGGGATACGCCCAGCCCGGCGAACTGGAAGCCGCGCACCCCGGCCGTTTCGCTCCCGATGTCGCGGCGCTCCGCCGCCTGCTTCTCGGTCCCGCCTAAAAAACGGGATTCGCAGGCGATGGCAGGCCGGAACGTTTCGGGCCTGAACCGCCGCTTTCCGGGCACCCCGGCGGGGGGGGGCTGACGATCTGTAAGCGCACCCTTATCGGGGGGGGGTAACATTTTATTGATTTTCGATAAAAATAAATTGTTTTTCACGATTTCTTTATTACCTTTGTCCCGAAGCGCGTAACAAACCGTTACCCCGGCAAACCTCACTCGGCCTGCGGACGTATGATAAAACTCGAAAACATCAACAAAACCTACAACAACGGTTCGCCCCTCCACGTACTGAAGGGCATCGACCTCGAAGTCGGCAAAGGCGAACTGGTGTCGATCATGGGTGCCTCGGGATCGGGCAAATCGACCCTGCTGAACATCCTCGGCATCCTCGACGACTACGACAGCGGGAACTACTACCTCGCAGGCCGCCTGATCAAGAACCTCAACGAAACGCAGGCCGCCGCCGCACGCAACCGGATGATCGGCTACATCTTCCAGTCGTTCAACCTGATCAACTACAAGAACGCCGTCGAGAACGTCGCCCTGCCGCTCTACTACCAGGGCGTCGCACGGCGCAAGCGCAATTCCCTGGCGCTGGAATACCTCGACATGCTCGGACTGCGGGACTGGGCCGCACACATGCCCAACGAAATGTCGGGCGGCCAGAAACAGCGTGTGGCGATCGCCCGGGCGCTGATCAACCGGCCCGAAATCATCCTCGCCGACGAACCTACGGGCGCCCTGGACAGCGTCACCTCGCAGGAGGTGATGAACCTGTTGCGCAGCGTCAACGAAGACATGGGCATGACGATCATCTGCGTCACGCACGAACAGTCGATCGCCGACCAGACCGACAAGATCATCCGCCTGAAAGACGGCGTCATCAGCAGCATCGACCAAACGGGCCTCGGGAAGCGATGAGGGAACTGCTGCTGGAGATCTGGACCTCGGTGCGGCGCAACAAGCTGCGCACCTTCCTCACGGGCTTCTCGGTCGCGTGGGGCATCTTCATGCTCGTCATCCTGCTCGGCTCGGGCAACGGGCTGAAAAACGGCGTGACGGCCAACTTCGACGACTACGCCACCAACTCCATCGACCTCTACGGCGGCTGGACCTCGAAACCCTGGATGGGCTACGAAAAGGGCCGCCGCATCCGCATGCGCAACAGCGACCTGGAGATTCTCCGGCGGGAGTTCCCCGAAATCGAGGAGGTCGCCGCAAATTCGTGGCTATCCGGACACAAAGCCACTTACGGCAAGGAGTTCACCCAGGTGTGGCTGCGGGGATCGCTCCCGAAGGTGCAGCAGATCGAGGGCATCAAACTCTCGGCCGGCCGCTTCATCAACGAGGACGACGTGAAAAATTACCGTAAGACAATCGTTATCGACGAACCGATGCGCCGCCTGCTCTTCAAGGGCGGCGACCCGCTGGGCAAGCAGGTCAAGGTCGGCAAGTCGATCTATACGGTGGTGGGCGTCGAAAAAGGCGACGCCCAGCGCAACAACTCCTCGTGCTATATCCCCCTCACGACCGGACAACTCATTTACAAAGGCAACGACCCGATCGTCAACAATGCCATCCTGACCCTGCGGGGCATCGACACCGACGAACAGATGGAAGATTTCGAAAACCGGCTGATTCGCCGCCTCTCCGTCGAACACCATTTCGCCCCGGACGACAGGAGCGCCATCTGGATCCGGAACACCATGGAGCAGTACAAGAGCATGATGGTGGTTTTCGGCGGCATCAACCTTTTCGTGTGGATCATCGGACTGGGCACGCTGCTGGCCGGCATCGTCGGCGTGAGCAACATCATGCTGGTGACCGTCACCGAGCGCACCGCCGAATTCGGTATCCGCAAGGCCCTCGGGGCCAAACCCGCGTCGATCATCCGCCTGATCCTCGCCGAATCGGTGATGATCACCGCGGCGTTCGGCTACATGGGCATGGTGCTCGGCGTGGCGGTCATGGAGGCCGTCAACCACCTGCTCAACCAGACCCCCGTCGAGCAGACGGAACACGGCATGAACTCGGTGTTCCTCGACCCGACGCTCGACCTGGGCGTGGCGGTGAGCGCCACGCTGGTGTTGGTCGCCGCAGGGCTGATCGCCGGTTACATCCCGGCCTACCGCGCCGCGCAGCTGAAAACGATCGACGCATTGAGATATAACAAATAAAACCGACAGATATTTCGATGCACCATCGCTTTCAACCGCTTCCGTTGCCGCCTGCGGCGTCATTTACAAGTATGACCCCACCCCGACCCTCCCTCAGGGAGGGAGATGGCGTCCGCTTCCGACAGTCGGTACGATTTGGTACAATAAAGTATAGAGCAGCCTAATAAATTACAAAGACCCATGTCCTTTTTCGACACAGACCGTTGGAACGAAATCTGGCAGACCATCGCCCGGAACCGCAAGCGCAGCATCATGACCGCGCTGGGGGTCTTCTGGGGCATCTTCATGCTCACGGTGATGCTGGGCGCCGGCATGGGTCTCGGACGCCTGTTCCGGGCGCAGCTGGGCGACATGTCGACCAACACGCTGCTCATGCAGCCCGAACAGACGGGAATTCCCTACAAGGGCATGCCCAAAAACCGCTGGTGGAGGATGGACAACGAAGACGTGGAGGCCGTCAAGAAACAGCCCGAAGTGTTGTACGCCTCGGCTGTATTCTGGGGCGACGAAGTGCATTGCAGCTACCGCGAACACAAAGGCGACTACTCGCTGATGGGCTACACGCCCGACTACCAGAAGATCAACCCGCAGAAAATCCTCCACGGCCGTTTCATCAACGAGGTGGACATGGTGCAGAAACGCAAGGTCTGCGTCATCGGCACACAGATCGCGAAAGACCTGTTCCCGGGCGAACAGGACCCGACAGGCAAGGTGATCAAGATGAACAATGCCTATTTTCGGGTGATCGGCGTGTTGCGCAAGCAGAGTACGGCCATGTCGTTCAGCGATGTCGAAAACACGGCCGTCGTGCCCGTATCGCTGGCGCAGCAGATGTACGGCGGCGGCAACCGGATCCACATGCTCGCCGTGGCGGGCCGCGACGACACACCCAGCAAGGAGGTCGAAAAGGCGTGCCGCGAGGCCGTGTTCGCCCGCCACATCATCTCGCCCGACGACGAGAAGGCCGTCTGGACGATGGCCACGGCCGAGATGTTCGACAAGGTGATGGGACTTTTTCGCGGCATTGCGTGGCTGACGTGGTTCGTGGGACTCGGCACGCTGCTGGCGGGCATCGTCGGCGTGAGCAACATCATGCTGGTGCTCGTCAAGGAGCGCACGCAGGAGATCGGCATCCGCCGCGCACTGGGCGCCCCGCCGCGGGCCATCATCTCGCAGATCCTCTCCGAAAGCTTCGTGCTGGCCTTCATTGCGGGCGTACTGGGGCTGACGGCGGCCGTGGGGCTGCTGTCGGTGGTCGACTCGATCTACTACCAGGCGGTCACCGTGGCGCAGGACGGATTCGAAATATCGTGGATGATCTCCTTCGGCACGGGCATCGCGGCGCTGGCGATCCTCGTGGCGGGCAGCCTGCTGGCGGGTGTCATCCCCGCGACCCGCGCCCTGCGGATCAAGGCGGTGGACGCCATACGCGAAGAATAGAACTGAAAATTAAAAACCATATTTGCGGCTATGAAAAAGTTTCTGAAGATTTTTGCCGGAGTGCTCTTTGCGGCGCTCTTACTGGGAACCTTCTGGTTTCTGTGGCAAAAGACCCGTCCGGTGAAGGTCGTCTACACGATCGTGGAGCCGAAACTGGACACGCTCAAACAGTTCGTGGTGGCCACGGGCAAGGTAGAACCCCGCGACGAGGTGATGATCAAACCCCAGATTTCGGGCATCATCTCCGACGTTTACAAAGAGGCCGGGCAGCTCGTCCGCAAGGGCGAGGTGATCGCCACGGTGAAGGTCGTGCCCGAAATGGGCCAGCTGTCGAGCGCCGAATCGCGCGTCTCGGTGGCCGAAATCTCGCTGGCGCAGACCCGCCGCGAATACGACCGCACGAAGGCCCTCCACGAAAAGGGCGTCGTCTCGGACGAGGAGGCGGAGCAGGGCCGCACGGCCCTCGACAAGGCCGAAGAGGAGCTGCAAAACGCCCGGGAGAACCTGGAGATCGTGAAGAACGGCATTTCGAGCCGCTTCAAGGAGTTGAGCAACACGCAGATCCGCTCGACGATCGACGGCATGATCCTCGACGTGCCGATCAAGGTCGGCAACTCGGTGATCCAGGCCAACACGTTCAACGACGGCACGACGATCGCCACCGTGGCCGACATGTCGAACATGCTCTTCCGGGGCAACGTCGACGAGACGGACGTGGGCAAACTGCACGAAGGCATGCCCGTCAAACTCACCATCGGCGCCCTGCAGAACGTCGAACTCGACGCCACACTGGAGTACGTGTCGCCCAAGGCCACGGAGGACAACGGCGTGATCCTGTTCGAGGTCAAGGCCGCCGTGAGAATTCCCGCCGACGTCTTCGTACGCGCCGGGTACAGCGCCAACGCCAGCGTGATGATCCAGAGCCGCGAAGGGGTGCTCACCCTCCCGGAGAGCACCGTGGAGTTCGAGGGCGACAAAACCTACGTACACATGCTCACCAGCGCCGAAGGGGCCGAGGAGCAGACCTTCGACAAGCACGAGGTGAAAATCGGCCTTTCGGACGGCATGAACATCGAGATCACCGAAGGCGTGGCCGCCGGAGACAAGATCCGCGGCGTCAAGGAGGAGAAGAAGAAAAAGTAACCGCAAAAACACCGCAGCATGAAAACCGGCATCCTACTCGCCGCCCTGTGCGCCGCCGCAACGACGGTCTGCGCGCAGAACGCATCCCTGAAAAACGCCGAACCGGTACTGCTTCCGGATACACCCGTGATTGCGAAACCGACCGAACCGGCGCCGGGTGCGGCATGGTCGCTCGACGACTGTATCGGCTACGCCCTGCACAACAACATCAGCGTACAGCAGCGGGCGCTGCAAATCGAACGCAACAGCATCGATCTCTCGACTTCCCGGTTCAGCCGCCTGCCCAGCCTGAACGCTTCGGCCGGCGCCGACGCCTCGTTCGGCCGCGTGCTTTCGAGCGACAACACCTATAAGGAGAAGAACCAGACCTCGGGATCGCTCAACGTCTCGGCCTCCATGCCGCTTTTCCAGGGCATGCGCATCAACCGCCAGATCAAGGCCGGGAAACTGAACCTCGCGGCCGCGGTGCAGGACCTGGAAAAAGCCCGCGAGGAAGTGTCGATCAACATCATGACACTCTATCTCGACGTACTCTACAACAAGGAACTGGTCGGCGTGGCCGAACGTCAGCTGGCGTTGAGCACGCAGCAGGCCGCGCGCAGCCGTGCGCTGGCCGCCGCGGGCAAGCAGCCCGAATCGGCCGTCTACGAGAGCGACGCCCTCGAAGCCAAAGACCGGCTGACGCTCACCCAGGCCCGCAACGACCTGCGGCTGGCCCTGCTCGATTTAAGCCAGGCCCTCAACCGCGAGAGCGCCGCAGGATTCGACATCGTAGAGCCTGCGCTCGACAGCATGACCCTCGCTTCGCTCCACCGCCTCGGCTCGGTGGAAGACGTATACGCCTACGCCGCCGAGAACCGGCCGCACATCCGCGCGGAACGGCTGCGGCTCGAAGGCTCGGAACATTCGGTCGCCGTTGCCCGCGCGGACCTCTATCCGTCGCTGTCGCTGTCGGGCGGATACGGCACGGGAATTTACAGCGCCGACAAGGACAAATTCTGGGCGCAGATGCGCCATAACAGCCGCGAATACGTCGGCGTCTCGCTCGACATCCCGATCTTCAACCGCCGGGCCGCGCGCAACAACATCAGCAAGGCGCAGATCGCCGTGCGCAGCCAGCAGCTCGCCGTCACCGAAGCCGAACGCGACCTGCGCAAGCAGATCGAGCAGGCATGGTACAACGCCGACGCCGCCTATGCCAAATACCACTCGGCGGAGGCCGCCTCGGCCTCGGCGAAGGTGGCGTTCGCCTACGAGGAGCAGAAAGCCGAAGCCGGCAGGTCGACGATCTTCGACTTCAACGACGCCAAGACACGCATGGAAAAGGCCGAATCCGAAGCCGTGCAGGCCAAATACGAGTTCGTTTTCCGTTCAAAGGTTCTCGATTTCTACCGCGGAAAACCGTTGCAACTCTGAAAAAAGGGAATTTTAATATACGAATTCAAACAAAGAGGGTGACCTGAAACGGTCACCCTCACTGCTACCCGGAACACCAAGTCCCTGAAGAATCCAGGCGGCTGCCGGATTGAATCCCGGACCTCCTCCGGCGGAAAAGTCCTTCGTGCGTCACTGATGATCTGTGTTTATCCCAGCAGTACAAAAGTAAACAAATTATCCCAGCCCGCAATAGGCGGGGCGTTTTTGTAATAAGGCTCGACCAAAATGTCATACCCCGAAAAGGCAAAATAATACGCCCGGACGCATACGAACCACTTTTCGTTCTGCAAAAAAGCGGCAATCCGGAAAATTTGACCTACTTTTGCAACGGTTTCAACAGTTGAAAGGATGGAATGGCTTAAAGAATTGCTCGTCGAGCACTCGGCTTTGCAGGCCGTCGTGGTGATTTCGCTCATCTCGACGATCGGTATCGGACTGGGAAAGATCCGTTTCTTCGGGATCTCGCTCGGCACGGCCTTCATCTTCTTCGTGGGCATTCTGGCCGGGCATTTCGGCCTCTCGCTCGACCCGGCGATGCTGACCTACGCCGAAAGTTTCGGACTGGTGATCTTCGTCTACGCTCTCGGTTTGCAGGTGGGACCGGGTTTCTTCAGTTCGATGCGCGCCGACGGACTGCGGCTCGTCTCCCCCGCCATCGCCATCGTGCTGCTCGGAACGGCCCTGGCCATGGCGATGAGCTGCGCCTTCGAGGTCTCGATGCCCGACATGTCGGGCATTCTGTGCGGCGCGACGACCAACACCCCGGCGCTGGGCGCCGCGCAGCAGACGCTGCAACAAATGGGCATCGACGCCAACGGAGCTGCGCTGAGCTGCGCCGTGGCCTACCCGCTGGGCGTCGTGGGCGTGATTCTGGCCGTGGTCTTCCTGCGCAAGCTCTTCGTGCGCCCTTGCGACATGCCGGGACCCGACGCCGAGCACCGCAAGAACGTCTTCATCGCCAGCTACCACCTCACCAATCCCGCGGTCTTCGGCAAGAGCGTCCACGAAATCGCGACGCAGAGCCACCACCATTTCGTCATCTCGCGCCTGTGGCGCGACGGCCGGGTTTCGATCCCCACCTCGGACAAGACCCTGCAGGAGAACGACGTGATCCTGGTCATCACCACGCCCGGCGAAGCCGACGCCCTGCGGCTGATCTTCGGCGAACAGGAGACCAAGGACTGGAACACGGAAAACATCGACTGGAACGCCGTCGACAGCCAGCTCATCTCGCAGCGCATCCTCGTGACGCGCCCCGAAATCAACGGCAAGAAACTCTCGCAGCTGCGCCTGCGGAATACCTACGGCATCAACATCAGCCGCGTCTACCGCTCGGGCGTGCAGCTGCTGGCCACCCCCGACCTGCGTTTGCAGCTGGGCGACCGTCTGACCGTGGTGGGCGAGGCGGAGGCGATCCGCAACGTCGAGAAAATCCTCGGCAACGCCGTCAAGAGCCTCAACGAACCCAACCTCGCAGCGGTGTTCATCGGCCTGATCCTCGGCCTCACGCTGGGGAGCATCCCCGTGGCGATCCCCGGGATTTCGATTCCCGTGAAACTGGGCCTCGCGGGCGGCCCGATCATCGTCGGCATCCTGATCGGCACGTTCGGGCCCCGGCTCCACATGATCACCTACACCACCCAAAGCGCCAACCTGATGCTGCGCGCGCTGGGCCTTTCGATGTACCTCGCATGCCTCGGGCTGGATGCCGGAACACACTTCTTCGAAACCGTCATGCGTCCCGAGGGAGCCTTGTGGCTCGGCATCGGATTCGCACTGACGTTCGTGCCGGTGGTGCTGGTGGGGCTGTTCGCCCTGCGGGTGCTGAAGGTCGACTTCGGATCGGTCTCGGGACTGCTGTGCGGCAGCATGGCCAACCCGATGGCGCTCAACTACGTGAACGACACGATCGAAGGCGACAACCCCTCCGTATCCTACGCCACGGTCTATCCCGTGTGCATGTTCCTGCGCGTGATCATCATTCAGGTGATGCTGATGCTGGTGCTTTAGCCTCTTCCGAAGCGGGCTGTTCCGCCTGCGGCTTTTGCGGGACGGACGGCGGCGTCTGCGACGGCGTCTGTGCAGCTTGTGGAGCGGAAGGCGGCGGCGTTTGCGGCGGCATCTGTGCGTTCTGCGAAAACGCATTGCGCAGCGAGGCGACATCCTCCCCCGACGGATTCTGGAAGACCCGCAGCCCGAATTCGGGAATCACGGCCAGCACATGGTCGAAGACATCCGACTGAATTCCTTCGTAATCCACCCACACGACCGTGTCGGTAAAGAAATAGAGCTGCATCGGAAGCCCCGTTTCGGTGGGCTGCAACTGCCGCACCATCAGCGTCATATCCTTGTTCACCGGGACCTCGCTCCGGAGGTAGCGGACCAGGTAGGCCCGGAAAACCCCGAGGTTGGTCTGATGCAGGCCGTTGATCCGCCGTTCTCCGGAGCCGATGCCGTGCGCGGCGTTGTACTCCTCGACACGGCGTTCGGTCTGATCGACGTAGTCGCGGATCAGGTCGATCGTGCGGTAGTGGTCCAGCATCTCGGGCGTACAGAAACGCACGCTCGTCATGTCGATCGCCACCGAGCGCATCACGCGCCGCCCGCCCGAAAGCTGCATGGCATGCCAGTTGGTGAACGAATCGGTCGTCAGCAGATAGGGCGGCAACATGACGAGCGTGTTGTCCCAGTTGCGGATCTTGACCGTCGTCAGCGACACCTCCTCGACGTTGCCGTCGGCCCCGTACTTGGGGACCGAAATCCAGTCCCCGACCTTGAGCATGTCGTTGGCCGCGAGCTGGATGCCCGAGACGAAGCCGAGGATGCTGTCGCGGAAAATCAGCATCAGCACGGCTGCCGAGGCGCCCAGCCCCGTCAGCAGAATGGCGGGCGACTTGTCGAGCAGGATCGAAATAATCAGGATCGTGCAGATCAGCAGCGCGATGCCCTGCGCCGTCTGCCGCAGGCCCTTGATGGGTTTGTTCTGCCAGGCAGGGCGTGCCGCGGCGATGCGGAAGGCGGCATAGAGCAGCGCGTTGACGAAGCGGAAAACCGAAAAGACGATATAGGCCTGCATGAGCCGCAGGACGATGACGCGCCCGGTGGATTTCTCCTCGAAGACCACCGGGAGCACGACGGCCAGCAGGATAGCGCTCAAAATATGGCACATGCACCGGAGAACCGGAACGCTGAAAAGCGTATCGTCCCACTTGGCCCGGGTGCGCTCCACCAGCCGGCGCACTCCGCGCACGATTCCCAGCTGCAACAGCAGGTCGAAAACCACGGCGGCCAGCACCACAAGCACGAAAGCCGCCCAGCGGTCGAGCGTATCGCTGGCGGCCGAAGTCAGGCCCAGCCATTCGAGCAGGGCGTGCGTCCAACGTTTCAGAAGTGTCTGCATGTACGTACCCGTATCAATTTTCGGGCCTCAACCGCAGCGGCGGCCGAAAACCCGGAAACGACGCCGGTACGGACAACGGGGTTACCCGAGAATCAACCCGACCTCGCCCTCGAAGTTGGGCGTGAAGAGGCCCCGTCCGAGGTTTTCGCGGATTTCGTACGGGGACCAGAAACGCCCGCCGTCGAGTTCTCCGCTCGGGCGGACCACCCCGTCGTAGACCGTGCGGAAAACATGGACCAGCTCGTATTCGCACTCCGAGCGGAACGGATAGACCGCGACCGCCCCGGGCACGAAATCCGTGATGCCCAGCTCCTCGCGCACCTCGCGCCGCAGGGCCTCGCCGACGGTTTCGCCGTAGTCCACATGGCCGCCCACGGCCGTATCCCAGCGTCCGGGCTGGATGTCCTTCCATGCGGGGCGTTTTTGCAGGTAGAGTTCACCCCGCGAATTGAAGACGTGGAGATGCACCACCGGGTGCAGGAGCATCGACCCGCCGTGGCACTCGCCGCGCGAGGCTTTGCCGACGACGTTTCCCGCCGTGTCGACCACGGGAAAGAGTTCTTCGCTGTTATCGCAGTTCATGTCGGGGATATTTCCGGATGTAGACGATGACGGCCAGCATGCCCAGCAGCACGAAGGCAGCGCCCGGCAGGGCCGTATACCGGTAACCGAGTTTATGGTCGATCGGCAGGCCGCCGCAGAAGGCACCCAGCGCATTGCCGAGGTTGAAGGCCACCTGCACGAGAGCCGCGCCGAGCATCTCGCCGCCCCGCGAGTTTTCGAGGATCAGCAGCTGCTGGGGCGACGATACGCAGAAGAGGCAGGCCGTAGTCAGACACATCAGCGCCAGCGAAAGATAGCGGACATGCGCCCCGAAGAAGATGCCGACGAGCGCCAGACAGGCCGTGCCGAGCGTGAAGCGCACGACCTTCTCGGGCGTGAAGCGGTCGGCATAGTGGCCTCCGACGATGTTGCCGGCGAACATGCCGAAACCGGCCAGCATGATGATCAGCGTCAGGTCCTCGGGGCGAAACCCCGAGGTGTGGACCATCAGCGGACTGACGTAGCTGTACCAGCAGAAGATGCCGCCGTTGCCGAGCATCACCGAGAGGAGCACCAGCCACGGGGCGAACTTTTTCAGAAAGCCGAACTGCCCTTTAAGCCCCGTGTCGGGCAGAGCCGGAAGGGCGGGGACCCAGAGTTTCACGAGCAGCAGCGCCACGGCGCCCCACACGGCGACGATACCGAACGTGGCGCGCCACGTCACGGCCCCGCTGATGTAGGTTCCCAGCGGCACGCCGAACAGATTGGCGACGGTCATTCCGACGACCATGATCGACACTGCTTCGGCGCGTTTCCCCTTGTCGGCGACGCGCTCGGCGACGATCGACCCCACACCGAAAAAGGCCCCGTGGGGAAGTCCCGAGACGAAACGCATGGCCACCAGCGTCCAGTAGTTCGGCGCGAGGGCCGCGCAGGCGTTGCCGACGATAATCAGCGTCACGAGGGCCAGCAGGATGTGCTTCAGCGGACGGGTGCGGGCTACGAGGACCGTTAGCGGCGCACCGAAGCAGACGCCCAGTGCATAGGCGGAAATCAGGTGTCCGGCTTCCGGAATCGTAACCCCGAGGCTGCGGGCAATGTCGGGCAGAATGCCCATCATCACGAACTCCGCCATTCCGAGCGCAAGCGTTCCGAATGCCAGAGCGATTAAACTTTTCTTCATCGGACCGGAATCATTAATTTTCCAACGGGCTGCAAAAATAGCACAAAAAAGGTGAAAAGTTTTTGCCTCTTTTCACCTTTTTCCAATTTTTCAGAGTTTGGGTCCCGACTCCCGCGGCTGGCCCACTTCGAAGCCCAGCGCCCGCATCCACTCCACGGTGGCGGCATCGACCTGATCGTTCCGGTCGGCCCAGCGGCGCTCCTCGATCAGTTGCTTCTTACGCTCCTCCAGGGCTTTCAGCAGCGGGAAATCCGGATGTGCGAGATGCGTCTTCTCCTCACGCTGCGAAGGCCGGATCCTGCGGTCGAAGACCGCGTCCTGCGTCGGACGCCGCGCACCCTCCCACTTGAACCCCTTGAGGTAAAGCTCCTGGTCGGCGGGAATCTTGTCCATCGGGTAGATGTTCCAGTCGGGGTCCTTGCGGTAGACGATCGTCACGACCTGCTTGTCCTCGATGTAGAACGAACAGTCGCCGCTCTCGATGACGCCCATGCCCGTGATCTCGGGCGGCTCGCCGTCCTGCATGTAGTAGATCGTCTGGGCATTGCCGTTCACGTCGTTGCGGTAGATCTGATTGTCGCGGAACCACGCCGTCATCTGCTTGCCCGCCACCTGGTTGTAATGGACCGTATCGAGCTGGGAGACCATCATCGGAGTGCCGATGAACTCGGCGCGCGTGATCTGCTGGTTCTCGGTGAATATATCCATCACGTCGGAGGTGATCTGGTTGCCCTGGTTCCACAGCACGGGGTCGATGTAGAGATGAATCGTCGAATCGGTGCTGATGGCCGTCATCGAGTCGCATACGGCCTGGAAATCGGAACGGAAAATGCGCACATTGCGGAAACCCTTCATCAGGCGATAAACCGAGTCGGCGGAGTCGGTGAGCGAATCGACCGAGTCGGCCGGAATCTGCATCGCCAGCGAGTCGGCGGCCAGCGAATCGGACATCTGCAACAGCAGCGAATCCATCTCCCGGTCGTTGCGGGCGATCAGCGAGTCGATCTCGCGCAGGGCCGTGGAATCGACCGGAATCACCTTGCCCTTGCGGGCGGCACGGGCCTGGCGGGCGCGGAGTTTCGACTCGGCCTTGAGTTTGCGCGCAGCGAGGCGCCGCTCCTCCCGCTCCTTCTGGGCCAGCAGTTTGGCCGTCGTCTTCTCCTGGCGTTTTTTGGCGATCTCCTCCAGTTTTTCCTTCCTGGCCTTGGCGGCCGCGGCCTTTTGAGCCGCTTTCAGCATGGCGGCCTGCTCCTTGAGGTAGGCTTTCCGGGCATCGCCGACCAGCGTGTCGAGCGGATCGACGGCCGGAACGGCCAGCGAATCGGGAACGGAAACGCCCTGCAGCGAATCGGGGACCTCCTGCCGGGCCAGCGAATCCGGCCCTGCGGCGTCTTCCGGCGAACCGGAACCGGCATCCGGAACGCGGGGCCTTCCGAGCGAATCCACAGCAGGATGGCCTCCGGAAACTTCCCCGGCCGGGTGGTGCGGCGTCCCGAAAACGGCTGAATCGGCTTTCAGGCGCGCCAGCGAGTCGGCTTTGGCCGCGGCAGCGGCACGGCGCAGCGCGTTTTCATTGATCGTGAAGAGGTACATCGAGTCAGCGCGCATGAAAAGCGAGTCGCCCTGCGAAAGGTCGTAACTCACCACCGCGGGACGGCGCGTGAGAAACGCATTGCCCGGCTCCTTCCAGTACTCGCCGTAGTCCCCGAAGGCGATCACCTTGTGTTCGGCGTCGTCCAGCTGCAGATCGCGCCGCAGGATCACATGGTCCTCGGCGCGGTAGTAATGGAGGCTGTCGCTCCAGATCTCCTGTTTTTCGGTCAGAATATAGCCGTTGCGCGTCACGATGTAGAGCGTATCGGCCTTGTCGTAGGAACCGCGGTCGGCATAGAGATAGTCGCCGTCCTTGTTCCAGATGTTGGTACGCTCGAAGAAAAAGGCATTGTCGGTAGCCATGTTGTAAACCACCGAATCGCCCTTGAGTTCGTATTCGTCGTTGCGCATTTCGACGCGGTCGACGGCGATCAGCTCCTTCGTATCGGCATAGTAGTAGCCGCGGACCGATTCGAGCAGGTTCTCGCGGTTGAGCATCACCCCGCCGTCGGCGAATTCGCCGACGTTCTCCTTGGTGTTGAACAGGAATTTATAGGTGTAGAGCGTGGCGTCGCCGTCGACGACCTTGACGATGTCGGAGTAGACCCGCGCCTCGTTCAGCTCGCCGTCGTACTCGGCCCTGTCGCCGTAAATATAAGTGGTATTCTTGTTGATCAGCACGTGGCCGAAGAACTCGATGCGCATATCGGAGTAGCGCACGGCCGAGTCGCACGTGATGACGGCGCCGTTGTGCTGTGCGGCGAAGTTCCCCACCAGGAAAACCACCGAATCGCCCGGGGCGATAGGTCCCATCAGGTCCGATTTGAGGTCGATGAGCTTTTTCTCGCCCTCCGGCTCCGGAGCCTGCATGCCGCCGCGCGCCGCAACCACGGCGGCGGCCAACACCACGACGGCTATGGACAAGAGCCTGCGCACGGCCTATTTCACCCAGTGTTTGTTCTCGAACTCCCCGTTGCGGAATTCGGGCGAGATATAGACGTACATGCCGTCGATCTTCTTCGAAAGCCACTCCTTGAAGACCCGCTCCTGCTTGTCCTGCAGGGCCATCTCTTCGAGCCGCAGGTAGTCCTCGTTGAGCGAAGCCGTATGCGTGGGGATCACCTCGACCAGCTTGACGATCTTGGCCATCTGGTTGCCGAGCATGTCTTCGGTGAGGTAGGCCTCCGAAATCTCACCGGGTTTGAGCCGGTTCAGGGCGTTGTAGTCGTCGAGGCTCTTGAAACGGCCGAAGTCCTCCTTGAGGAATTTCGTGACGGTCAGTTTGGCATCGAAGGCGTTGAAACGCTCCAGGATGTCGTGGTTCGAGACGATGCCGCCGTTCATCTTCGACTGCGCGTCGTCCGAATGGAGCAGCGCGGCCTTCTCGAAAGTGATCGAATCCTTGCGGATCACCTTCACCAGGCTGTCGAGCGTATTGAGCGAACCGCTCAACTCCTCGGTCGTATAGACCGGGCGCAGCAGGATATGGCGGAAATGGTAGAGCCGGCCGCGCTTGTCCAGAAGCTGGATGATGTGGAAGCCGAACTGCGACTCGACCACCTCGGAGATCTGGCCGGGGCGCATCTTCTCCAGCGCCGCGCCGAATGCAGGGTCGAGCTGTTCGATCGTCGAGGGGTCCATCTCGCCGCCCCGCATCATCGTGCCGGGGTCCTGCGAATACATGCGGGCGAGGTTTTCGAACTTGGCCTTGCCCGTGATCACGCGTTCGCGCATGTCGATCAGCCGTTCGCGCGTGCGCTGCTTGGCAGCGGTCATCGACTTGGGGAACTTGGTGATCTGCGCATAGACATACTGATCGGCGACGAGCGGCAGGCTGTCCTTCGAGATCGACTTGTAGAAACGCTCCACCTCGCCCGGGATCACCGACACCTTGTCGACCACCTCGTTCTGCATGGAGTTGGCATAGGCCTGCTCCTCGTAACGCTGACGCATGATTTCGCGGATGTTGAAGATCGGCATGTGGTGCTTGGCTTCGAGCCGGGTGATCGACCCTTCGGCCTCGACCATCTGCTGCACCTGCTCCTCGACACGCGCCATGATGTCGGCGTCGTTGACCTTCACCGAGTCGATCTGCGCCTGGTTGTAGAGCAGCTTCTGGGTCATCAGCGCTTCGAGCGCCTCGTTCATCGGGTCGCGGTCGGAAGTGTACCCCTCCTGGCGGCGCTGTTCCGTCAGCTGGCGCGCATAGTCGTCCACCTCGGAGTAGAGGATCGACGATCCGCCCACCACGGCCACCACCTTGTCGAGCATCACCTGTCGTTTCTGCGCAAGGGCGCCTGCAAACAACAGGGCGAGCGCCGCGGCCATCATAGCTTTTTTCAACATCTTGGTTTCGTTTATCGTTTTATTTTATTCGTCTTTCTTCGGTTTCTCGTCGGCGAAAATCCTCACCTCGCCCATCTCCGCGGCCCGGGTGCAAAGCTCCTCCTCGTGCGAGCGGATGATCTCGCCCTTGCGCTGGTTGAACAGGATGCGGCGGATCGTCCCGCGCAGCCGTTCGAGCGGAATCGGCTCGCCCTCGCGCAGCACGGCGTCGATCTGGAAATAGTAGCGCGCATGGCTGTCGCGCATCTCCTGCACGGCATTGGTCGCCAGCACCGAGTCGTAACTTTGCGAACGCAGCGTCGGGAGGTAGCTCAAAAACTCCGGAAAGTCGATCCACTGGTCGCGGAAATCGTCCACCGTGAAGTCGTTCTTTTCACAGATGTCCCTGAAATCCTGCTGCTGCGCCTCCGACCTGGCCCCCATCAGCGTCTTGAGCTTCGCGGCCTGCCGGTATCCCTCGCCGAAACGGACGATGCGCCCCTTGACGATCGTGCGGTCGAGCTTGAAGTCGGCCTTGTGGGCGTTGTAGTAGGCCGCGATCTCGTCGGCGGTGAACACCGTATCGATCGAACGGTCGACGTAATGCTGGTCCAACTGGCGGATCAGCAGCGCCTGACGGTACTCCTCCACCATCTTGTCGATGTCGCCCGCCGAAGAGGAAAAGAGCGTCTCCGCCTCCTGGAGTTTGAGCTGCTTGAGCACCCAGCGGTCGATGTAAACCTTCATGAAGGCCGCGCTATCGTCGCCCGAAAGCCCCTGCGGGACCACCGACCGCACGTCGCCCAGCCGCAGGTCCTTGCCGCCGGCCCGCGCGATGGTCGTGTCGCCGGCGAAATAACGCGGCAGCTCCCGGCAGCCCGCCAGCAGCAGCACACCCGCCGCGACCGCTATTTTCGCTCGCAAATTCATATTCCGAAGGGCAAAGATAGAAAATTAACGTAAGTTCGACGAATTTTTGCTTATACTATTTTTCAAGAGTCACAACGCTCCGTAGAACTCGTCGAACTCCCGTTACGGCGTTAAAAACACCGGATTCAACATTTAAAATCCCTCTAAATCTCCCTTTGTTAAGGGAGACTTGAATCCTGGGTCTCATCCGATTTCCTGTAAAGAACGCACATCACCGCCGGATTATTACGCCGCGGACGGATTTTTCTCCGCCTCCTTCATGCGCCGCAGCGTGCGCACCATCATATAGCCCGACACGGCGGAGAGCGCCAGCGCCGCGATGTAAATCAGAACGTAAAGCGTCCGGCTGCCCACCAGATCGATCAGCAGCGCATTGCCGTGCCCGGTGGCCAGCGCCAGGTAGGCCACGGCGTTGTTCAGGGCGTGGAGGATCATCACAGACCACAGCGAATCGGTCGCCAGGTAGACGTAGCCGAGCACCAGGCCGATGACCGTGGCGTTGATCACCTGCACGGGCTGACCGTGCAGCACGCCGAAGAAGAGCGACGAAACGAGCCACGCGGTGGTCACGCCGAACTTGCCGCGCAGCGACCCCAGCACGACGCCGCGGCAGATCAGTTCCTCGAATATCGGGGCGAAGATCACCAGCGAGAGGATGGTCCAGAATCCGCGGCCCACTTCGAGCGACAGCTCGGGCATCAGCCGCAGCAGGGGTTCGAGCACCACGCCGACGGCGAAGATCAGCACGAAAGCCCACAGCAGCAGCGCGGGGTTCAGCCCCCGGGCCGAGAAACGCGCCCACGGACCGCTGCCGCCACGCGCACGCCGGTAGTAGAGGATGCCGGCAAGCGTGATCGACATCGAGCAGAAATAGAGCGCCGCCATCACCTTGCCCAGCGCGGCCGGTTCCAGCGATTTGAAATCAAGCCCGTGTCCGGCGAAAAGCAGGAAGACCATCGCTGCGGTCCCCACGACGATCTGCGCCCCGAAGGCGATGCCCAGCATGGCGAACAGGTCGCCCACGGTCGGGAATTTCCGGCGGCCCGGACGCAGCTCCGCCGCCGGGACTGCGGACTGCCGTTCCGGAGCTGCGGACTCCGCCGCGGAAGCCGGCGTTTTTTTTTCTTCCATAATATCGTGTAGCTATCAATTCATTCCGACCGTAAAGATAAGCATTTTTCCGCTACGGCTATGGATTTCCATTTAATTTCACTAAATTTGCCTGCTTATAAACCGAATTCAAACATGGCAAAGGTAATCGCATTGGCCAATCAGAAAGGCGGCGTGGGCAAGACCACGACGGCCATCAATTTAGCGGCTTCGCTGGCTCTGCTGGGCAAGAAGGTGCTGCTGCTGGACGCCGATCCGCAGGCGAACGCCACCTCGGGACTGGGCTTCGACATCAACCTCGAAGGCATCTACGAGTGCATCGCCGGACAGAAACAGGCCGACGAAGTGCTCCTCCAAAGTCCCGACGTGAAAAACCTCTGGGTGCTGCCCTCGTCGATCGACCTGGTGGCCGCCGACACCGAACTGCCGAAGATGGAGAACGCCCACCACGTGATGAAACGCATCGTCGACTCGGTGCGCGGGAAGTTCGACTACATCTTCATCGACTGCTCGCCGTCGCTGGGCTACACCACGGTCAATATCCTCACGGCCGCCGACACGGTGCTGATCCCCGTGCAGTGCGAATACCTCGCCTTGGAAGGGCTTTCCAAACTGCTCAACACCATCCGCAAGGTCAAGTCGGGACTGAACCCCGACCTCGACATCGAGGGCTTCCTGCTGACGATGTACATGCGCAACCGCCTGAACAACCAAGTGGTGACCGAGGTCCGCGAGCACTTCGGCCCCCTGGCCTACGACACAATAATCCAGCGCAATATCCGTTTGGGAGAAGCGCCCTCGCACGGAAAACCCGTGATGCTTTACGATGCCGGGGCCGTCGGCTCGGAAAACTACCTGGCCCTGGCCCGGGAGTTCCTCAAACGCAACCGCAAACGCAGCAAATAAACGAATACAGATATGAAACAGAAGGGATTAGGACGCGGACTCGACGCCATTTTCGGCAGCGACCCCGTGGATGCCAAGCTCAAACCGATGAGCCAGATGGCCGAAATCGAAATCGCCGACATCATACCCAACCCCACGCAGCCGCGCACGCAGTTCGACGAGGAGGC
>CDYX01019736.1_pt1 | contig 26871 bp, 20 predicted proteins | sample 554871 | NCBI WGS metagenome assembly CDYX01 (sample SAMEA3182061, study PRJEB8094) | gut metagenome | biome: human; feature: gut; material: Stool; isolation source: human stools | place: Canada | collected 2013-01-14 | reverse complement strand
GGCAGCACCGTGGGTTCGGGGATCGTATCGTCGAAGTTGAGCGTCCAGTCCACCGTCTCCTTGTCGATGTCGGCCATCACCTCGTCGGTGATCTTCTTCATGCGCGCCTCGGTGTAACGCATCGCGGCCGGCGAGTCGCCGTCCATCGAGCCGAAGTTACCCTGCCCGTCCACGAGCGGGTAGCGCATCGACCACTCCTGCGCCAGACGCACCATCGCGTCGTAAACCGACGAGTCGCCGTGGGGATGGAACTTACCCAGCACGTCGCCGACGATACGCGCCGACTTACGGGTGGGCTTGTCCGAATAGAGGTTGAGCTCCGCGCTCATATCGTAGAGGATGCGTCGGTGCACGGGTTTCAGGCCGTCGCGCACGTCGGGCAGCGCACGCGAGACGATGACCGACATCGAGTAGTCGATATAGGCCGACTTCATCTGCTCTTCGATATTGATGGGGATGATCCGCCCCATCAGACCGGCATTCTTTTCTTCTTCTGTTAGCATCTATAATCTCTTAAAACCAAATTCCTTATTTCCGGCCGTCTCCGACGCCGCGCCTTCGTCCGGCCGAAGGGAGCGTCCGGACGTACTTTTTAACGAACAAAAATAGTAATTTCTTGCGATCTGAGCAACTTTGCGCACGAAAATAGCGCGCGCCCGCACGATATTTCCCCCGGGGAGGCCGTTTTCGGCCCTTTTCCGCCGATCTGACGGCACAAAAAAATTCTCCCGCCTTCCTGTCGGGAGAAACGCCGCATCCGGGGCACGGGTCCGGAGGTCCTGCGCCCCGTGCCGACGGAAATTCCGTCTCATACACCGGTCATCTGCCGCGCTGCGCCGCGTCCGCGAGCGCATCGAGGCGCGCGCTGACCCAGATCGTGGAAATCATGCTGAGGAACACGCACGAAAGCCCGCAGCAGGCCGCCAGCTCTTCGGAGAACGCCGCATCCACGACCGCATTGCAGAAAAAGCCGCAAAGCCACAGTCCCGCGGCGGCCAGCACCGGCACGAACCATGCGATCGCCAGCTTCAGCCGGACGATCCGGGCATCGACCCCGCGCGCCCGCAGGCGGGGCCGCACCAGATGCGCCACGACCGGAAAGATCAAAGGCGCGAAGACGATCAGCACGACCGCCGGCGGAACCGTCCGCGTGGCAGCGTTCCACCTCCGGCCCTCGAGCACGGCAAACAGAATCCCTGCCGCATAGGTCAGCAGGTAGCAGACGACGAATCCCCGCAGCGAAAAATCCAATCCATCCATAATCACGAATCTTGAAGGTTTCCACTCTTTTCCGCACTCAGCTCATAAGCGGACTCCCGGGACCGCACCAGGGCGGAATGTCCCGGCGATCCGCATCCGACCCCTTACCGGAAGTCGATGAACTCGTAGCCGCCGTAGGCCTGCCGGTCGAAGGTCCTGAAATGTCCGGCCTGCGACTCGATTCCCGTCACTCGGATCCCGACCCGCTCCCCGTCGTAATCGTAGGCCAGCGACACGGGCCGCATCGAGGAGGTATCGACCACGAGCGTCACCACGCCCGCCGAAGTGTCGTTCTCCGCCGTCGGCACAAGCCGCACCGTGGCGCGGCCTCCGCTCTCCCCTTCGAGCGAGAAATCGTACTCGCTGCCGAGGAAGTCGAACGCCCGCACGGGGTTGTCGAGGATATTGCGGCTCGCGCGGTTCACCTCCGTCACGGTCACCTCGCGGCGGCGGTTGTCCACCTCGTAGCGGAGCCGTCCGTCGGAATAGACCTCGGCATCGTCGCCCAGGCGGAGGTAATAGCTTCCGCCGCGCACGGCATAGCTTCCCGGGGTCCGGTATTCGTCCGCCGCGACCTCGAAGCGCACCGTGTAGTCCTTCATCGCGCGAAACCCCTCGGCCACACGGCCCAGAATCTCCTCCGCGCGTCCTGCGGCCGAAGCCTCGCACACCCCCGCGAGGAGGGCCGCCACATACAATATCCGTCGTATCATCGCTTGTCTCCGTTTTTTCAGTTCCCTTATTTCCGCGCCGCGCCGACCTGCCGGCCCGCCGAGGTATCCCGCCCCGTCAGAACAGCCCGAGCTCCTGCAGTCTGGCCTCGAGCGACGGCAGGTCGTGATAGAGGATGTCGCGCGGCTTGGCGCCCTGCTGACGGCCCACGATGCCCGCCCGCTCGAGCTGCATCATGATGCGTCCCGCGCGGTTGAAACCCACCTCGTAGTTGCGCTGGATCATCGAGGTCGAAATCTGTCCGCCCGACACGGCGTCGCGGGCGATCTCGGCGAAGAGCGAGTCGTACTTCACCGGCGCCGAGGACTCCTCGCTGCCCAGGCCGCCCCCTTCGCCGCTCTCGGGCGTGTAATCGGGCAGCGTGTAGGCCGACGTATAGCCCTGCTGCTTCGAAATGTAGTCCACGATGCGCTCCACCTCCTTGGTCTCGACCAGCGCGCACTGGATACGGGTCAGCTCGCCGTCCTTCGAGATGAGCATGTCGCCGCGGCCGATCAACTGGTCGGCGCCCGGACGGTCCAGAATCGTGCGCGAGTCGATCATCTGCATCACGCGGAACGCGATGCGGGCCGGGAAGTTGGCCTTGATCTTGCCGGTGATGACATCGACCGAGGGACGCTGCGTGGCGATGATGAGGTGAATGCCGATCGCGCGGGCCTTCTGCGCCAGCCGCGTCACGGGCGTCTCGACCTCCTTGGCCGTCATGATCAGGTCGGCGAACTCGTCGATCACCACGACGATGTAGGGCATGTAGCGGTGGCCGTTCATCGGGTTGAGCCGCCGCGCGGTGAACTTCTCGTTGTACTCGGCGATATTGCGCGCTCCGGCCTTCTTGCACAGCTCCAGCCGGTTGTCCATCTCCGTGCAGAGCGAGTTGAGCGTATAGACCGCCTTCTTGGGATCGGTGATGATCGCCTCCTCCTCGGATTCCATCTTGGCCAGGAAGTGCCGCTCGACCTTGGCGTAGAGCGAGAATTCGACCATCTTGGGGTCGATCATCACGAACTTGAGCTGCGCGGGATGCTTGCGGTAGAGCAGCGACGTGATGATGGCGTTCAGTCCGACGGACTTGCCCTGTCCCGTGGCTCCGGCCACGAGCAGGTGGGGCATCTTCGCCAGGTCGAAGACGAAGTTCTCGTTCTGGATCGTGCGGCCGATCACCACCGGCAGCTCGGCCTTCGACTCCTGGAAGCGCAGCGACCGGACGGCCGAGTACATCGACACGACCTGCTTGCTGCGGTTCGGGACCTCGATGCCGATCGTTCCGCGGCCCGGAATCGGCGCGATGATGCGGATGCCCGATTCGGCCTTGAGGCTCTGGGCTATGTCGTTCTGGAGGCCCTGTATCTTGGCGATCTTGACCCCCTGTTTCTGCACGATCTCGTACAGCGTCACCGTCGGACCGACCGTGGCCTTGATACGCTGGATCGGGATGCCGAAATTCCGGAGCGTCTCCTCGATCCGGGTCTTGTTCTCGAAAATCTCCTCGTCCGAAACCTCCGAATCGGAAACGTAGTCCTCGAGCAGCGTCACGGGCGGCCTGCGGTAGTTCACCAGGTCCTTCAGCGGATCGTAGGCCTCCGTCGGAATCCGCCGTTCATCGACCAGCCGCGCCTCGCGGGCCTCGACCGTCACCACGACCCCTTCCGTCCGCTGCGCACCGCCCGGAGCCGTCCGGTCCGATGCCGGAGCTCCCGGCACAACACTTCCGGCCGCCGCCGTTTCCGGCCTCGTCCCCGGCATTCCGCCCTCCGGCGCCGCACCGGACGGGACGGTCCCGTCCGCACTTCCCGCGCCGCCTTCCGGACGGGCCGCCGCGTATCCTTCCGCCGCGTACCCCCCGGCTTCCGGCTCCGCAATGTCCGGGCCTCCGGCTCCGGGGGCCCCCGCACGGTGCGGTTCCTCCCCTCCGGCGGGCATGCCGGCATCTCCGGTCCCCGCCACGGACAGCTCCTCGAACACGGGCCGCGCGGCGTCGCGCCGCGCTCCGGCGCGTTCGGCCACGATCCGCTCCGCAAGGGTACGCAGATCTTCCGCAGGAGCCTCTCCGCCGCCTACGGTGATCTCGGTGAAAGGTCCGTCCGACACGGTCTCCCGCCGCACGGCCGGGCGCTCCAGCTCCACGAGCCCTCCGCGGCCCATCACCAAGCGCCCGTCGGGACGCGACAGGTCCACCTCGGTAAACTCCTCCTCCGCAGCAGGAGGAACGGCCGGAGCCGCCTTTTCCGGCACGAGCGGCTCGCCGTCGGGCGTCAGCTCGACGAACGGACTCTCCTCCTCCCCGGCAGGACGCGAAATCCGCACTTCGGAGGCCCCTTCCGGTCCGGCAGTCCGCCGGACCGCCTCCGGTTCCGCCGCGGCACGCTCCACGGCGAACGGCTCCGACGGACGATGCTCCGCCGCCGTTCCGCCGCTATGGGGTTGCGGCGTCGTGCGCGCCGCTCCGGCCGCACTCCACGCCCGCCGCTCCGCTTCGGCGATCTCCTCTTCGCCGGCATCCGGCGACACATTCTCCCGGAGAGCGGACGCACCGCGCTCCCGCACCGCCTTTTCCGCCCCCGGCGAATGCGCTCCGGACGGTTCCGAAGGCTCCGCGGCCGCAGGTTCCGTCCCGCGGAACTCCTCGCCTCCGAGCGGCTCGTCGAGCGGCATGCGTCCCGCCACCCTGCGGCGCACGGTCTCCACGATGCGCCCGCTCCGGTCCACCATCGCGTTGCCCGCCCGATTGACTTTGTTGATGAAGTTGCGGTTGATGAACACGCCGGTCAGAATCCAGCCGCCGAGCAGCAGGATCAACGTTCCGAAGACCCCGATACGGGCATGCAGCACCGCCGCGACCTCGATGCCGAACGCCCCGCCCCAGCCCGTCGAGCAGCAGATGCTCCAGTTGTCACCGAAGGCGAATCCCAGGGTCAGCGACCCGAGAATCAGGATGAGGAACAGCGAGAGGAGCGAATGGTTCACCAGCAGCGGACGCTGACGGATGATCCGCAGCCCCACGAGTGCCACCATCACGGGAATCAGTATGCCGAACACCCCGAACGAATCGTCCACCAGCAGACGCCCCAGCCGAGCCCCCGTCTCGCCGCAGAGGTTCTCCACCTCGTTGCCGAGCAGCTCGCGCTCCTCGGCCGGCTTCTGCAGGATGCTCTGGTCCACATCCCAACTGACGAACGAGAAGAGGACCGACGCGACGGCGAACAGTCCCGCGAAGAGGAGCAGCAAGCCCCCGATCCAGCGGATGCTGTCGCCGTTGGTCCGTTCGGCAGTCGGCCTCCGGCCGGAGGCCGGCGACGTATTATTCGTGCTGTTTTTGGATGCCATGTCGTCTAACGCTTGATAATATCAAGCGAAGATACGGAATAATTTGCGGAATTAAAAACGCAGCGGAAAAAATCGCACCGACCCGAACACGCAACGCAATAGACGACAATGCAGTAGGTCCGGTCATATCTCATTTCGCATCATATACGGGGCGGGACATCCAGAGAACCCGGACATTCATCCGTATCCCGGCTATGCGACCCGGCCCGGCTCCCTCCCCCGGTCAGCCGAGGGCTTTCCACACGAGCCGCAGACGATAGGCTTCGTCGGCGAAGGTGATGAATTCGTAGCGGGGAAGATGGTCCGGCGCGGCGCGCAGTCCGCCGCGGTCGAGCAGCTCCGCCACCCGACGCGCGACGGCGGGCGACGGATCGACGATCCGCACGTCGCGTCCCGCCACGATGCGGTCGAGCACGGGACGCAGAAAGGGATAGTGCGTGCAGCCGAGCACAATCTGGTCGGCGCCCCGCTCCAGCATCGGCTCCACGACGGCGCGCACGCAGGCTTCGGCCTCGGGCGTATCCTCCCGGTCGCCCTCCACCAGCTCCACGAAGCCCCGTCCCGGAACGGTCAGCACCTCGATGCCGCCGCCGTATTTCGCGGCGGTGCGGCGGAACAGCTCGCCGTCGAGGCTCCGCTCGGTGGCCAGCACCCCCACCACCCCGCTGCGGGTGGCCAGACAGGCGGGTTTCACGGCCGGCTCCATCCCCACGATCGGCAGCGGGGCATATCCGGAGCGCAGGCTGTCGATCGCGGCGGCCGTGGCCGTGTTGCAGGCCACGACGACCAGCTTGCACCCCGCCTCCGCGAGCCGTCCGACGGCCGCATCGGCCAGCCGCCGCACTTCCTCGCGCGGCCGCGACCCGTAGGGACAGTTCGCGCCGTCGCCCAGATAGACGAGCGACTCGGCGGGCAGCGCACGACGGATCTCGCGCCAGACGGTCAGCCCGCCCAGCCCGGAATCGTACACCCCGACGGGGGCGTTATCGTACTTCGCATTCACGCAGGAAAGTCAGAATCCGTTCCACGATTTCGTCGTCCGTGCAGGCGCCGCACTCGACGGTCAGCGCAGCCTGCGCATAGAAAAGTTCGCGGGAGGCCATGTCGCGCGTCATGAAGTCCACCAGCTCCCCGTCACCGAGCCCCCGCAGGCGGGGCCGCTTCTGCCGTCCGTAGGGGCTGAGCCGCCGGGCGATCTGCTCCGCCGTCCGGCGCAGATAGACCGTCCGCCCCGCGCGGTTCATATACGCCATGTTGTCGCCCCAGACGGGCAGGCCGCCGCCCGTGGAGACGACGGCGGCTTCGCCCGCCCCGACCGTCTCCTCCAGCACCTCGCGCTCGATCCGGCGGAAACACGCCTCGCCCTCGTAACGGAAGACGTCGGCCACGGAGGCGCCTTCGCGCCGCTCGACGAGCGCATCCGTATCGGCGAAGGGGACGCCGAGCCGCCGGGCCAGCTTGCGGCCGAGCGTACTCTTGCCGCAACCCATGTATCCCACCAGAAACAACGGCTTCATCTTCAGAAAAGGTTTAACTGCTCGGGGTCAATCATCTCGTCCGCATCGCCTTTCGCCCGTTCGATCTCGAACTCCACGCCCCCTGCGACCGTACCCGACTGAGGCAATCCGTGCGTCGCCGCCACCGGCTTCGCGGCGGCGGGTTTCCCGGTCCGGCTTACGGCATCCCGGCCGGCCGCTCCGGGGACATTCCCGGCAGGGCCTTCCGGATTCCCGGGAACCGCGCCGTTTCCCGCATGTCCGTCACACCCGGCATGTCCGCCGTTTCCGGAGGCGTTCCCGGCATTGCCGGCATCCTCGCTCCCGACCGCACCGCCGTCAGCGGCGGCCGCCGGATTTCCCCCGCCGAAGGCTCCGTCCGGATCCCCGTCCGAAGGGACTTCCTCCCCGTCCGGCTCGGGCGGCAGTTCGGGTTCGACGAAGCGAAGCGCGGCCACGTCGTAAGTCGTCAAGCGCTTGCCCTTGGCCCGGTGGCTCTTCACGCCCACGAACTCGTCCACATCCACCAGATCGGCCGGACGCGTGGCATGCGCCCCCTTGTAGGCAATCTCGAGCTGCGCGCCACGGCAATCGGTGACGCAGACGAAATCGGCGTCCTCGTCGAGGAACGCTTGCAGGCGGTCGCTCGTCTCGGCCGTGAAACGCTTCATGTAGTAGTACCGCTGTCCCCGGTCGTAGTAGCAGAGGCTGTAAATCCGGTCGGGATCGTAGCGGTCCACGCGCACCGTCTCGTCGGGGAAGTGCTGCCCGAGGTCATACCCCGTAATATAGTATTGATTCTTAGAGGTCCACACGATCAGCTTGTCGTCCCCCTTGAACTCGCCGAGCCACTTGCCGCGGCCGTCCGAATTGAGACGCCGCACGTCCTCGTCGAACCAGACGTTCAGCCCGCCGAGCGTCGAGGCGCCGCGCTCCTTGAGCACGATCTTGTGGATGCCGTACCGCGAAAAGAGGTTGCCCTGGCTCTGGCGGCCCTTGATGGCGAGCGTCGAGAAGTCGAGGTCCACGATCACCTTCTTCAGGCGCGGACGCGGCTTGAAGTAAACCTTCAGCACTTCAGCCTCACCGTTCGGATTGACAGACATATAGAGAATCTCGCTCTTGGGCGTGCCTTTCGTGATGTCGTACTCCTTGTCGCGCGTGACGCCCTTGATGGCACACCGCTTCATCATCAGCGGACCGTTCTTGCCGTCGCGGTAGAGGACATTGTAGATCGTACGCTCGTCGTTGCGCTTGAAGACACCGATGTAGTAGATGCCCTTCTGGAAAAAGGCTTTGTCCGAAACCTTCGTAATGACATAGCGCCCCTCCTTCGTGAAGACGATCACGTCGTCGATGTCCGAGCAGTCGCAGACCGGTTCGGCGTCCTTCATCGACTTGCCGATGCCGAAGAAACCCTCGGCGCGGTCCACGTAGAGCCGGGCGTTGGTGACGGCCACCTTCGTCGCCTCGATCGAGTCGAACTCGCGCAGTTCGGTGCGGCGTTCGCGCCCCTTGCCGTACTTGTCGCGGATGCGCTCGTACCAGGCGACGGCGTACTCCGTCAGGTGCGCCAGATGGTACTGCGTCGAGCGAATATCCTCCTCGATCTGGCGGATTTCGTTGTCGGCCTTCTCCGTGTCGTAGCGCGAAATACGGATGAACTTCAGCTCGGTGAGCTTCTGCACGTCCTCCGTCGTCACTTCGCGCCGCAACTGTTTCTTGAAGGGCTCCAGCCCCTTATCGACAGCCGCATAGGCCTCTTCGCGCGTCTTGCAGCCCTCGATGAGCTGATAGAGCCTGTGCTCGATGAAGATGCGCTCGAGCGACGCGGCGTGCCACGCCTCCTGCAACTCGCCGAGACGGATCTCCAGCTCGCGGCCCAGCAGGTATTTCGTATGTTCGGCCGAACGGCGCAGAATCTCCTTCACGCCCAGGAAATGCGGCTTCTCGTCCCAGATGACGCAGGCGTTCGGAGCGATCGACACCTCGCAGTCGGTGAAGGCGTAGAGGGCGTCGATGGTCTTGTCCGACGACTCGTCGGGGGCGACCTGGATCACGATCTCGACCTTGTCGGCCGTGTTGTCGTCCACCTTGCGAATCTTGATCTTGCCCTTGTCGTTGGCCTTGATGATCGACTCCTTGATCGACTCGGTGGTGGTGGTATAGGGAATTTCGGTGATGGCCAGCGTGCGCTTGTCGATCTTCGAAATCTTCGCGCGCACCTTCACCGCACCGCCGCGCAGACCGTCGTTGTAACGGCTCACGTCGGCCATGCCGCCCGTCGGGAAGTCGGGATAGAGCTGGAAATCGCGCCCTTCGAGGTGGGCGATGGCGGCGTTGATGAGCTCCACGAAGTTGTGGGGCAGAATCTTCGACGCCAGTCCCACGGCGATGCCGTCCGATCCCTGGGCCAGCAGCAGCGGGAATTTGATCGGAAGGGTCACCGGCTCGTCGTTGCGGCCGTCGTAGGAGCGCATCCATTCGGTAGTCTTCCGGTTGAAAACCACGTCGAGCGCGAATTTCGACAGGCGCGCCTCGATGTACCGGCCTGCGGCGGCCTCGTCGCCCGTCAGGATATTGCCCCAGTTGCCCTGGCAGTCGATCAGCAGGTCCTTCTGCCCGAGCTGCACCAGCGCGTCCTTGATCGAGGCGTCGCCGTGCGGGTGGTATTTCATCGTTTCGCCGACGATGCCCGCCACCTTGTTGTAGCGGCCGTCGTCCACGGTCTTCATGGCGTGGAGGATACGCCGCTGCACGGGTTTCAGGCCGTCCTCGACGTGCGGCACGGCACGCTCCAGAATCACGTAGGAGGCATAGTCGAGGAACCAGTTGCGGTACATGCCCGTCAGTTTGCGCACCCCTTCGTCCTGCGTCAGGCGGCCGAACCGGCCCGGACGGGCCGGAGCCGCCGCGTTCTCCTCTCCGGTCTCCGCCGGGGCGGCGGCGCTGCCGGAAGCTCCGGAAGATGCCGGTGCGGCGGAATCGCCGGAAAACTCCGAACCCTTCCCCGGAGCGGCGGGTGTTCCGGAAGCGGCGGATGTTCCGGCGGGCATATCGGCGCCGGGCGTGCCGGGCATGTCGGGCGCATCGCCGGAGAGCGGGCTGCGTGTATCTTTGTCGTTTTCTGCCATAGTCGTCAGCTGATTTTCAGATCCTGCTCGACGAGGTCCTCCTCGATGCGCAGGTTGTCGATGATGAAGCCCTGCCGCTCGAAGGTGTTCTTGCCCATGTAGAACTCCAGCAGGTCGTGGATCGGGTCGTCCTTCGTCAGACGCACCCGGTCGAGGCGCATGTTCTCGCCGATGAACTCCTTGAACTCCACGGAGGAGATCTCGCCCAGACCTTTGAAACGGGTGATCTCCACGCCCGCGCCGCACTCGGCAATGGCCCGCTGCCGTTCCTCGTCGGAGTAGCAGTAGAAGGTCTTCTTCCGGTTGCGGACGCGGAACAGCGGCGTCTGGAGGATGTAGAGGTGGCCCGTGCGGATCACGTCGGGGAAGAACTGCAGGAAAAACGAGGTAAGCAGCAGGCGGATGTGCATGCCGTCCACGTCGGCGTCGGTGGCGATGATGACCTTGTTGTAACGCAGATTCTCCATATCCTCCTCGATGTTGAGCGCCGCCTGCAGGAGGTTGAACTCCTCGTTCTCGTAAACCACCTTCTTCGTGAGCCCGTAGCAGTTGAGCGGCTTGCCGCGCAGCGAGAAGACGGCCTGCGTGCGCACGTCGCGCGAGGCGGTGATCGACCCCGAGGCCGAGTCGCCCTCCGTGATGAAGATCATCGACTGTTCGGCCAGCTCGCTGCGGTCGGTGAAGTGAATCTTGCAGTCGCGCAGCTTGCGGTTGTTGAGCGACACCTTCTTGGCCGTCTCGCGGGCCTTCTTCTGAATGCCCGAGATGGCTTTGCGCTCCTTCTCGTTCTCGACGATCTTCTTCTGCAACGTCTGGGCCGTTTCGGGATGCTTGTGCAGGTAGTCGTCGAGGTGCTTGCCGAGGAAGTCCATGACGAAGTTGCGCATCGAGACGCCCGGTTCGATCTCCTTCGAGCCGAGCTTGATCTTGGTCTGCGACTCGAAGACCGGGTCGGTGACCTTGACCGAAATGGCGGCGATGACCGACGTGCGGATGTCCGACGGGTCGTAGTCCTTGTGGAAGAACTCCTTGACGGTCTTGGCGATGGCCTCGCGGAAGGCCGCCTGGTGCGTGCCGCCCTGCGAGGTGTACTGCCCGTTCACGAACGAGAAATAACTCTCGCCGTAGCCCGTGCCGTGGGTGATCGCCACCTCGATGTCGTCGCCCGAGAGGTGGATCGGCGCATAGAGCGGCTCCTCGGTCAGATTCTCGCCCAGCAGGTCCAGCAGGCCGTTCTTCGAGACATAGTTCCGCCCGTTGAGACAGAACGTCAGCCCGAGGTTCAGGTAGGTGTAGTTCTTCACCATCTGCTCGACGTATTCGAGGTTGTAGGCATACTGCCCGAAAACCTCCTCGTCCACACGGAACGAAATCAGCGTGCCGTTCTTCTCCGCGACGCCCGACTCCCAGCGGTCGCTCTGCTCCAGTCCCTTGGCGAAGGTCACCGTGCGGGCCTCGCCGTCGCGGACCGAGCGGGCCGTAAACTCGCTCGAGAGCATATTGACGGCCTTGACGCCCACGCCGTTCAGGCCCACGGTCTTCTTGAAGGCCGAGCCGCCGTACTTGCCGCCGGTGTTCATCTCCGAGACGGCCGCCGCGAGCGACTTGAGGGGAATGCCGCGGCCGTAGTCGCGCACCGTCACGACGTTCTGCTCGACGGTGATCTCGACCCGGTGTCCGGCTCCCATGATAAATTCGTCCACCGAGTTATCGACCACCTCCTTGATGAGCACGTAGATGCCGTCGTCGGCCTGCGAGCCGTCACCCAGCTTGCCGATATACATGCCCGGACGCAGCCGGATATGCTCCCGCGGCGAGAGAGTCACGATGGCGTCGTCGCCGTAGGTGTCGTTGGGATTCGTATTGAGTAAATCTGCCATAGTCTAACGGTTGTTGCGGATGTCGGCCAGCGCGGCACACATGTCGTCGTGCACGCGCCGCATCAGCTCGTGCGTATCCGCCGAGGCCACCTCGCCGGCCGGCACGGGCGGCAGCACGCGGATCGTGATGCGGTTGCGCCAGTCGAAGAGGCCCTTCGGACCGATCAGGCTCTTCGTGCCGTCGAGCACCACGGGAAGGATGTCCGCGCCGGCCTCCTTCGCCAGCGTGAAGGCCCCGGCCTTGAAGCGGTGGATCTCGCCGTCCTTCGAACGCGTGCCCTCGGGGAAGACGGCCACGGAGGCTCCGCGGGCGATCCACATGCGGCCCTCGCGGAGCAACTGCTCCATCGCCTCCGCGGCACGGCCGCGGTCGATGCAGATGTCGCCGTGCAGGAAGAGGAACTGCCCGAAGAAGGGGACCTTATAGACCTCGCGCTTGGAGACCCAGCGGAAATTGAGCGGCAGGTAGTAAAGCGCCGGAATGTCGATCACCGTGTTGTGGTTCACGACGATGACGTAGGGCCGGCGGCGGTCGATCCGCCCGAGCCCCTCGACCCGCTGCCGCCAGAAGGGAGGCACGGCGAAGAAAATCCGCACCAGCACGCGCGAGAGGAAATGCACGACACGGCGCGCGCGGTCGAACGGCCAGCAGACCACCAGCGCGACGGCCGAAAGCAACATGAAAAAGGTGCACAACAGCACCAGAAACAGGTAATAGAGGGCACTCAGCATAATCTCGGTTCGGAAAGGAACGCTCCGCACGGCGCGGCTTTCGGAGGCGCCGGGAGCCGATACACCATATTAATCAATCCAAGCAGCAAAGATAGCGATTTTTTCCGGGATTCCTAACTCCGCCGCCCTGCCGTTTCATAAATCGGCAACGGTCGGCGTCCGCAATCCGGGAACGCACCTGCGGATCCGTCCCATCGCGCACCGGGCGGAGGTCCGGCAGGGATTCGGCAGGGTTCCCGGAATGCCGGGGCGGACAAGAAGAAACCAACCGCCCATGACACAGCGAAATATGCGGTCCGGACCGGAAGAAGGAATATTTTTCCGATATTTTCTTAGTACTATGTATTGCAAACTATTATTATTTTTATATATATTTGCAGAGCAATATAGAGATCGAGACACACTACAATTAAACACATAATATTATGAAAAAACTGATTACCCTGATCGTCATGCTGGTTTTCGTCGCCGGAGAGCTCTCCGCGGCACGTCTATGCCCCTCGAAAGGGCGCGTGGTGGACGAACGGGGCGGAGCCGTGGAATACGCCACGGTCGTCCTGCTCCGGGATTCGGCGCAGGTGACGGGAACAGCCACCGACGCCGAGGGGCGCTTCACGCTGAAAGCCCCTGCGGGAGACTACACGCTCCGGATTCAATACCTGGGCTACGACCCGCTGACGCGGCAGGTGCATGTGGCGGCGGAGAGCGACCTAGGGGACTTCGTACTGCGCAGCTCGGCCACGCAGATCGAAGGGGTCGTGGTGAAGGCCCGGATCGTCCGGCGCGAGGCCGACCGCTTCGTGGTGGACGTGGCCGATGCGCCGGCGGCGGCAGGGCGCGACGGCGCGGAGCTGCTCGAACGCGCTCCCGGCGTATGGATGGACGGCGAGAAAATCTCGATCAACGGTAAGGGCGGCACGAAGGTGTTCGTGAACGACCGCGAGCTGCGCATGGAACCCGCGCAGCTCATGGCCTACCTCCGATCGCTGCGCGCCGAGGAAATCCAGCGGATCGAGATCGTCCCCACGGCCGGCGCGGACCACGACGCCGACGCGGCGGGCGGCATCGTCCTCATCACGCTCCGCAAACGGCGCGAGGACGGCTTGCAGGGCTCGCTCTCGCTGCGCACGGAACAGAGCGGACTGATACATCGCTACGGCCCCGGGGGCAACGTCTCGATCCACAGCGGACGGCTCGACCTCAACGTCTCGGCCTGGGGACAGCTCGGCTCATCGGGAATGGACAGCCAGGAGGAGACCTCCTACACCGCAGGGCGGAAACGGCTGAGCGCCGCATCGTCGATGAACGACGACGACTACAACGGCGGCGCGACACTGGGGGCCGTTTACGAGTTCGACGGAAGAAACAGCCTCGGAGCCGAATTCTCGTACCTGCACCTCAACACGCAGACGACGACCGGAACCTCGACGGACATGACGTCCGGAAGCGTGACGAACACCGCGAGCCGCTATGCGGGCGGGAACGCCGCAAACGGCTACGAGGGGACGTTCAACTACGTCCGGAAGATCGACACGCTGGGTTCGACCTTCAAGGTGCTGGGCGACTACGCACACCGCAACACGTCGCTCCGCAACGATAACCGCAGCCGTATCGTCCCGCCCGCGCCCGCTCCGGCCGTCGATTCGCTCTACCGCGACCGCACGCGCAGCAGCTACGACGTGGCGGCGCTGACGCTCGCACTCGACAAGCGTTTCTCGGAGCGCTGGAGACTCAGGACCGGGATCAAATACACGCGTAACGAAATGCGCAACGACGCCCGTTACGAATACCTCCGCGGAGAGGCATGGACGCGCAACGAGGCGCAGAGCTTCGAAATCAACTACACGGAACATATCGCAGCGGCGTACGGCGTCGTGACGGCTTCACTGGGCCGCTGGAGCGCGGTGGCCGGCCTGCGCGGAGAATATACCCACACCTACGGACGCGGCGACGTCGGGCAAGATTACTTCTCGCTCTTCCCGAACGCGAACCTCTCCTGCCGTCTCTCGGAGGACGGCGCCTATTCGCTCGTCGCCCAATACGCCCGCACGATCGAACGGCCGCGGTTCTGGACGCTCACACCCCAGCGGATGCAGATTTCGGACTACACCTACCAGACCGGAAACCCGCTGCTCGACCCCGCCTACAAGCAGGACGTGAGCCTGACGCTGGTGCTGGCGCACAAATACACGCTCACGGGCGGCGTCATCCTCCAGCGGGACGAAATCAACCAGACCACCGCGGCCGATGCGGACAATCCGGACATGCTCGGCATCCTCTGGGTCAATTACGACGACACGAAGACGTGGTATGCGGCGGCAAACCTGCCCATACAACCGACCGAATGGTTACAGATCAACATGGGAGCCAACTATATGCGGCGCGGCCAGCGTGTCGAACAGCATGCCCCCGAGACCTTCCAGCATATCCTGCTGGCCAATGTCTCGGCGACGATCGAACTGCCGGCGAACTTCTATGTGGACCTCTCCTACCGCTACCAAAGCCGCATGACATTCGGCAATGCGACAGTCGAACCGATGCAGTTCCTCAACGCAGAGGTAAAGAAGCGTTTCGGCAGGCGGTTCACGCTCTCGTTCTCGGCGCGCAGCCTGCTCGACGAGGGACAGGAGATCACGGCGCAGGGCGACGGATTCGTGCGCCGGGTCATCACGCGGCAGCCGTGGTGCGCCCGCAGCTATCAGATCGGAATCACCTGCAACTTCAAGTCAGGCAAGGCCTTCCGAAAAAAATCCGTGGAGGCGGGAGCCTCCGAGGACAAAGGACGCATGTAACGGCGCACGGCCCGAAACGGAAAGCGGTCCGGCTCCGGAGAGCGGACCGCTTTTTCATTTCGCCCCGTGCCGCAGGCGCGGCAGCGGCAGACGGCGCAGCCAGGCGAGGGTCCAGTGCGGCAGGCGAGGCCGCGAAAGCCAGTGCGCGAGGTGCGTCGCGGCGGTCGGGATGCGGAGCGACTTGCCGGCGATGATGAGCGTCACGGCGGCAAGAATCAGCGCTACACCCGTGAGAATGCGCGGCGTGAGCCGTTCGCCGAAGACCAGCACGCCGAAAAAGAGCGCCGTGACGGGTTCCAGCGCCCCGAGAATCGCCGTGGGCGTGGAGCCGATGCGGCGGATGGCGCCGGCCATCGTGACGAGCGAGACGATCGTGGGAAACAGCGCCAGCGAGACGGCATTGATCCAAAGCAGCGGCGAAGGGATCATCTGCAAACCGGCGACGCCCCGCAGACGGACCAGATAGACGCTCAGGCCGAAGAGCAGCGAATAGAAAGTCAGCTTCTCGGTCGAAAGGTCGCGCAGCGAAGAGCGATTGACCCCCACGATATAAACGGCGTAGCAGAGCGACGAGAGGAAGACCAGCGCAACGCCCGCAAGGCTCAGCGTGGCTCCGTCGCCGCCCTTGTAGAGCAGCGCGATGCCGCCCAGAGCCAGCAGAATCGAAAGCACGGTGGAGGCGGTGACCCGCTCGCCGAAGCAGGCCGACATGATGACGGCCACCATCACGGGGTAGAGGAACAGGATCGTCGAGGCGATGCCCGCGTCCATGTAGTTGTAGCTGGCGAACAGGCACAGCGACGAGAAGGAAAAAAGCAGTCCCATGACCGCCAGCGGCAGGATGTCGCGCCGTGTGAGCGCGAAGGACTGCCGCCGGAAGATCATCAGCGAACCGAGCATGACGACAGCCAGCAGATAGCGGTAGAAAAGGACCGAATCCGGACCCAGACCCGCCCCGTAGAGGGGCAGCGCGAAGAGCGGATTGAGTCCGTAACTGGCGGCGGCCACGGCGCCCAGTACGTAGCCGCGGGTCTTTTCGCCGGGCATCTCAGAACTTCACCTCGGGAGCCGCGTCGGTCCCTTCGGCCGACTCGAAATAGGGCTTCTGCGCGAAGCCGAACAGCCCGGCGACCAGATTGGCCGGGAAGCGGCGCACGGCGACGTTGTAATGCCGCGCGGCATCGTTGAACTCCTTGCGCGCCACGGCGATGCGGTTCTCCGTACCTTCGATCTGGGCTTGCAGCTCCAGGAAATTCTGATTGGCCTTCAGGTCGGGATAACTCTCCGCCACGGCGATAAGCCGCCCCAGGGCCGAACGCACCCCGGCCTGCGCCTCCTGGAACTCAGCCAGCTTCGCGGGTGTCAGCTCGCCGGCCGAAAGGCTGATCGAGGCGGCGCGGGCACGCGCATCGGTCACGGCGCCGAGCGTCTCCGACTCGTGGGCGGCATAGCCCTTTACCGTATTGACCAGATTGGGAATGAGGTCGGAACGGCGCTGGTACTGCGTCTCCACGTTCGACCATGCGCTGTTGAGCCCCTCCTCCTTCGTGACGAAGCCGTTGTAGGTGGCGTAAAAGAAAATCGCGACGACGGCGACGAGGCCGATCCAAATCCACTTTTTCATATTGTCTTGCTTTTTACCTTATTATACATTTGCCGATTCCGAAAACTCCCCGCACGGCCGTCACCACTTCGATCCGGCGCCGCCGCCCCCGAACGATCCGCCGCCGAAACCGCCGCCGAGGCTCCCGCCTCCGCCCAGTCCGCCGAAGCCGCCTCCGCCGATAATCATACCGCCGCCCGAACCGCCGCCGAAGCCGTTGCCGCGCGACTGGCGGGAACGCCGCGTCACCACGGCGCCGCAATGACGGCAAACGTAGGTGTACTCCACCTCGCGGTAGGAGGGCGTCGTCCCGAGCACCCGCTGCGAGTCGCACTGCAACGCGAACCTGCGGCAGCGGGGACAACGGCGCGAAAGGTAGTGGACGGCCAGTCCCGCAGCCAGCGGCAGAAAGACGAAGCCGGCGACGATCAGCAGAATCGCCCCGAGCGAAAGCCCTTCCTCCTCCCCCAGGTCGGGATCGCCTCCTTCGAGCAGTTGCGCCGCGGCCTCCACGCCTGCGACCATGCCCGCGTCGTAATTCCCCTCCCGGAAAGCAGGAAGCATGTATCTGAGCTGGATGCGCTTGCAGAGGGCGTCGGGCAGCACGCCCTCGACCCCGCCGCCCGTGACGAAGCGGATCTCGCGCAGGTCCTTCACCAGCAGGATGCCCAGCCCGTTGTCGCTCTCCGCGCCGCCCACGCCCCAGCGGCCGAACAGCTCGACGGCGAAGGAGAACGTGTCGCCGCCGGCAATGTCGTCCACGGCGACGACGGCCACCTGGGCCAGCCCCCGCTCGCGGAGCGAGGCGCACACGGCGTCGATGCGCGCCACGGCCTCCGGGGAGAGAATCCCGTCGGGATTCGAGACGTAGCGGCGGCGGTCGGCGCGCTGGACATGGGGAATCTCCTCCACGCGGTAGGTCCCGGCGGCGGCAGGAACCGCGGCCGCCAGAAAGAGCAGGCAGAAAAGCAGCGATCGTTTCATCGGGGGCAAATATACGAAAAATCCGCAGAACCGCTACCGGGTCAGAATCCGGTAGCTCCACGGTCCCATCGGCTCCACGACGTGCCCCCGCAGTTCGCTGGGGCGGCCCGTCAGGGCGTCGGTGTACATGCCGGCGTAGATGCCCGTATAGTAATCGGTCTCGATCGCGTAGGGCGAAAGGTTCATCACGGCGACGACCTGGTTGCCGGGAACCTCGCGCACGAAGGTCATCAGGCAGTCCTCGGCGTTGTTGCTGATCTCGACCATGTCGCCGCCCCGCCCGCCCGCCGCGAGGGCCGGATTGGCATGGCGCAGCTCCGTCAGGCAGCGGTAGAACTCCGTGTAGGCGTTGGCCCGGTAGGATTCCGCAGGAATCGGGTCGCGGTCGAAGAAGGCGAACGAATGGTCGTAGCCCACCTCCTGCCCGGTATAGATCAGCGGCAAGCCGCCCGGAACGACGAAGGTGAACGCCGCCATGATGCCCCGCGCGGCCCCCATGCGGGCGAACTCCGAGCCGTTCCACGAATTCTCGTCGTGGTTCGAGGTGAAGGCCAGCCGCATGGCCGAGCGGGGATAGCGGCCGCGGTCGGCGCGGAGCCAGTCGCGCAGCGCCGTGACCCGCACGCGCTGCTGCGCCACGTCGTTGAGCAGGTGATGCATCTCCCACCCGTAGCAGGCGTCGAACACGCCGTCGTCGAAGAGGTTCCGCTGTTCGGCCTCGGCCAGCAGGAACAGGTCGGGCTTCACGCGGCGCAGGCGCGCGGCGGCGTACTGCCAGAACTCGATCGGCACGAGCATCGCCATATCGCAGCGGAAGCCGTCCACGGCGTGCCGCGCGATCCAGAACTCCATGGCCGCGGCCTGGGCCTCCCATACGTCGCGGTTCGCATAGTCGAGCTTGGCCGTATCGGTCCAATCCCACGGCACGGCGGGCTCGCCCGAGGCGTCGCGCTCGTACCACGAAGCGGGCTTCCCGGCGATCCACCGCGCATCGCGCGAAGTGTGGTTGGCCACCCAGTCCATGAGCACCTTCATGCCGAGGCGGTGCGCTTCGGCCACGAAGTCGTCGAAATCGTCCATCGTGCCCAGCTCGGGATTGACGGCGCAGTAGTCGCGGATCGAATAGTAGGAGCCGAGCGTGCCCTTGCGGTTCTTCTTCCCGATCGGGTAGATGGGCATGAGCCACACGGCATCGACGCCCAGATCGCGCAGGAATTCCAGCCGCGCGGCGGCGGCGCGCAACGTGCCTTCGGGCGTGAGCTGGCGCACGTTCATTTCATAGAGCACGGCCCCGTAGCTCCATTCGGGATGCTGATTCATCGGCATTGCGTTTTGGGGGAATCCCGGTTCGGGCCCGGATTCCGGAGGCCAAAGATACGATTTTTTCCGAAAAAAAATCCGGACCGCTCCGCGCAGGAGACGGTCCGGAGATTTCGCGCGCCGCGGCAGGAACCCTCCGGCGCGGCGGTGCGGGAAGTCACTTCCACAGATCGCGCGGGTAACGGCCCTCGGCGATCATCCGCTCGATGGCGGCCATGAGCGCCGGCTTGTCCTCCTTGTAGGTGACGCCGTGCCACTGGGCTGCGGAGCGCAGCACGCGCAGCGAAGCCGTACCGTCGCCGATGAGCCTGTTCACCACCGTGGGAATGTAGAACTCGGCCTTCGGATTGGACCGGTTGGCCTCGAACCACACCGGGAAATACTCCTGCGAATAGGCGAAATAGTCGGGCGTGAACCCGAAGAGGTTCATCGACACGGGGGTGTTCTCCGCCAGCGGCTCGTCGGCTCCGCCGTCGTGGAAGACGATGCGGCCGTCGGGCATCCGCTCGATCTGCGTACGCTCGACCATCGAAACGAGGTTGCCCTCGGCATCGACGCCGCAGACGCCGCGCGAGACGGTTCCGTTGTCCGAAAGCGTCCGGTCGAGATCATAGGCCACCATGCAGTAGCGGTTGCGGCTGTCGCCCAGCTGCGAGAGGTAGTCGCCGATGGTGCGGTAGGCTTCGGCGCCGTAGAAGTCGTCGGCGTTGATGACGGCGAACGGTTCGCGGATGACCCCGGAGGCCATCATCACGGCGTGGTTCGTGCCCCACGGCTTCACGCGGCCTTCGGGGACCGTCAGCCCTTCGGGCAGGCTGTCCAGCTCCTGAAAGACATACTCCACGGCGATGCGGCCGCCGAAGCGGTCGGCCGAGAAGACCTCGCGGAACTCGTCGGCGAAGGAGTGGCGGATGACGAAGACCACCTTGCCGAAGCCGGCGCGGATGGCGTCATAGACCGAATAGTCGATGATGGCCTCGCGGTTGGGACCCACGCCGTCCATCTGTTTGAGCGACCCGTAGCGGGAACCCATGCCCGCGGCGAGTACGAGAAGTGCAGGTTTTACCATACTTTTATCGTTAGTTTCGACGTTGATTCGAAGTCGGATCATGCAAAGATAGGAAAAATAGCGGGACCTGCAAACGATTCCGTCCGCAGGAGCGGCGGGAAGAAATAAATTTGGCAGTCCGCACGGCTTATACTATATTTGTGGGATTGAACGCAAAGGTTTCCGAACGATGAAAACGATAAAATCCGTCCGGGCATGGTGGCGCGGACTGTTCCGCAAACGCCGCTTCAACATGCTCAACGCCACGGACAACAGCGAGGAGTGGCACGTGCACGTCTCCCCGGCCAGCCTGCTGGCCGGACTGGTGGCCTTCGTGCTGGTGCTCTTCATCCTCACGCTCTCGCTGGTGGCCTATTCGCCCGTGCTGGAGTTCCTGCCCGGCTACCGGACCGAGGCGGACCGTTCGCGCGAGAGCCTCATCCAGAACATCATCCGTCTGGACTCGATGGAGCGCATGATGAACGACATGATGACCTACAACGAGAATATCGCCATGATTCTGGAGGGCAACACCCCCGTAGCGCGGACCCTGCCGGGAAGCGACAGCACGCGCGCGAGCAAGGTGCTCGTGATGCCGTCGGCCGAGGATTCGCTCCTGCGCGCCCAGATGGAGGGCGACGGCCCCTACTCGCTCGCGGGGCGGGGCAGCGACTCGCGGCGCAGGATACGCGAAGCGATCGAGCTGGCGAAACCCGTCGAGGGGATCATCACCGAGCGCTTCGACATCTCGCAGGGCCGTTTCGGGGTGAAGATCGCCGCGGCGGCCTCCGACCGCATCGCGGCCGTGGACGGCGGGACGGTGGTGCAGAGCCTCTGGACCCCCGAGCGGGGCTACACGGTCATCATGCAGCACCGCGGCGGCCTGCTGTCGGTCTATCGCAACCTTTCGCAGTCGCTCGCGGCTCCGGGGCAGACGCTCCGCCCGGGCGAGCTGGTGGGTTACAACTCCGAAGCCGAGAACGGCGAGGTGCGCATGTTCGAATTCGAATTGTGGAGCGACGGGAAACCGGTCGATCCGGAGAGTTATATCGTATTCTGAAGACCATGAGACAACGACTTGCCATTCTGGGTTCGACCGGCTCGATCGGCGAACAGACGCTCGACATCGTGCGGGAGAATCCCGAACGGTTCGAAGCCCGCGTACTGACGGCCCGCAGCCGCTGGGAGCGGCTCGCCGAGCAGGCCCGGGAGTTCGACGCCGACGCCGTGGCGATAGCCGACGAACGGCACTATGCGCCGCTGCGCGACGCGCTCGCCGGCACCGACACGAAGGTGTATGCCGGCGAGGAGGCCGTGGCGCAGCTGGCCGCCGCGGGGGACACGGAGGTCGTGGTGAACGCGCTGGTGGGATACGCCGGACTGGCGCCCACGGTGGCCGCCATCGGAGCGGGCAAGAAGCTGGCGCTGGCCAACAAGGAGTCGCTCGTGGTGGGCGGCGCCTGCGTGATGCCGCTGGCACGGAAACACCGCGCGCCGATCATCCCGATCGACTCGGAGCACTCGGCCATATTCCAGTGTCTCGCGGGCGAACGCGCCCCGGTGCGGCGGCTGATCGTCACGTGCAGCGGCGGGGCGTTCCGCGACCTCAGACGCGAGGAGCTGGCCGGCGTCACCGTGGAACAGGCGCTGCGCCATCCCCAATGGCGGATGGGCGCGAAGATCACGATCGACTCCTCGACGCTCGTGAACAAGGGCTTCGAGGTGATCGAGGCCCACTGGCTCTTCGGCATGCCCGCCGAGCGGATCGACGTGGTGCTGCACCCGCAGTCGATCGTCCACTCGATGGTCGAGTTCGAGGACGGTGCAATCAAGGCGCAGCTCGGAACGCCCGACATGCGCATGCCCATCAGCTACGCCCTCATGTACCCCGACCGGGCCGCACGGCCGGGCGAGCGCTTCGACTTCCTGGCCCACCCGCAGCTCACCTTCGCGGCGGTGGACCGCGAGAAGTACCCGGCGCTGGAGATCGCCTACGACTGCCTGCGCCGCGGCGGCACGGCGGCATGCACGATGAACGGCGCGAACGAAACGGCCGTGGGAGCCTTCCTCGCGCGGCGGTGCGCCTGGCTCGACATCGTGCGGGCGATCCGCCATGCGCTCGAACACGCCTCGTTCGTCGCCTCCCCCACGCTCGACGACTACGCCGCGGCCGATGCCGAAGCCCGCGCGCTGGCCGCCGAATTTCTCGAACTGTAACCGATACGCACAATGGACATAGCAATCAAGATTCTTCAGTTTTTCCTCTGTTTCACCATCCTCGTGGGCATTCACGAGCTGGGGCATTTCATCATGGCGCGCGTGTTCCGGATCCGCGTCGAAAAGTTCTACATCTTCTTCGACCCGTGGTTCTCGCTCTTCAAATTCAAACGCGGAAACACCGAATACGGACTGGGCTGGCTGCCGCTGGGCGGCTACGTCAAGATCGCCGGCATGATCGACGAGTCGATGGACAAGGAGCAGATGAAACGCCCCGTGCAGCAGGACGAGTTCCGCGCCAAACCCGCATGGCAGCGCTTCCTGGTGATGATCGCCGGCGTGGTGATGAACGTCGTGCTGGCCGTGGCGATCTACTGCGGCATCTGCTACACGTGGGGCGACACCTACTTCTCGAACAAAGACGCCCGCTGGGGCTACGACTTCAACGAGGCGGGGCACGAGCTGGGATTCCGCGACGGAGACCGCATCCTCTCGATCGACGGGAGGGCGGTGGACAACGTGCAGGAGATCATCTCCTCGCTGCTCATCACCGAGGGCGACCGCCGCGTGGAGGTGGAGCGCGACGGCCGGGCGGTGACGCTGAACCTGCCGCTCGACGACCTGATCGCCATGCGGCAGAAAAAGGGTTACGAGGGATTCCTCGCCCTGCGCTTCCCGTTCATCGTGGACAGCACGGTGTCGGCGGCGGCCTCCGCGGTCCTGAAGAAGGGCGACGAAATCCTGGCCGTGGACGACCTCCGCGGAGCGGAGTTTCCCGACTACCAGCGGTATATCCGCTCGCGCGCCGGGGACTCGGTGCGGATCGAGGCGCTGCGCGAAGGGGACATGGTGCTGACCATGACGCTGCCCGTATCGGAGGAGGGGCTGATCGGCGTCGCACCGCGGCAGGACCTCTACACCCCGCGCACGCAGGAGTACACCCTCCGGGAGTCCATCCCGGCGGGCATCCGCAAAACGGGAGAGGTGATCTCCTCCTACTGGGAACAACTGAAACTGATCGTGCAGCCCAAGACGAAGATGTACGAGGAGCTGGGCGGATTCATCGCCATCGGGAGCATCTTCCCCGCGGCGTGGGACTGGCAGGATTTCTGGATGAAGACCGCGTTCCTGTCGATCATCCTCGCGGTGATGAACATTCTGCCCATCCCGGGGCTGGACGGCGGACACGCCCTGTTCACCTTCTGGGAAATGATCTCCGGACGCAAGGTGAGCGACAAGGTGCTCGAAGCGGCGCAGTACGTCGGCATGATCGTCCTGCTCATGCTGCTGCTCTACGCCAACGGCAACGACATATACCGGTTCTTCATCAAATAGGAACGACATCATGACCGAAATGGAAAAGATGCTCGCAGGCGAGCCGTTCGATTTCACAGCACCCGATGTGGCAGAAAGCCTTCGCCGAAGGCGGGTGAACCAGGCACATTTCAACGCCGTGTCATTCGACGACGGCAAAGCCTACGACGAAGCGCTCTCAGCGCTAATCCCCCATCGCCATCCCACTGCCCGGATCATGCCGCCGTTCTACTGCGACCACGGTCATCGGATTCAATTGGGCGAAGGCGTCTTTATCAACGCCGGCTGCACATTTCTCGACTGCGGCGGCATCACGGTCGGCGACCACACGCTCATCGGCCCCGACTGCCGTATCTGCACGCCGCAGCATCCGATAGACTTCGAAGAGCGCCGCAAACCCGTCGAAACGGGCCTCCCGATCACGATCGGCGAGGACTGCTGGCTGGGAGCCGGCGTCACGGTCTGCCCGGGCGTCCGGATCGGCGCCCGCTCGATCATCGGCGCAGGGAGCGTCGTCGTGCACGACATTCCCGAGGACTCGCTGGCCGCGGGAAATCCGGCGGTCGTGAAGCGGAAGCTGCGCTGAGGACAAACGGAAGTTTCACACGACGACACACACAGCAAAACACGATGCAGACGAACCAGACGACAAAGACGGAACGAAACGATACGGCGGACCGGACAGCACGGCTCGCACGCTGCACCGAAGCGCTGCGCCGCCACGGCTTCGAAGCGGTCGTGACGAAGGACGCGCAGGAGGCGTTCGAAAGGCTGCGCGCGGCGGTCGAGGCCGAGATGCCGGAACTCGTATCGTTCGGCGATTCGATGACGATGCGCGACACGGGAATCGTAGAATGGCTGCGCCGGGACGGGCGGTGGAGGCTGCTCGACGGATTCGACGCCTCGATGCCCCGGCCCGAAAGACTCGAAATCCGGCGGCAGGCCCTGCTGTCGGACCTTTTCGTAACGGGAATCAACGCCGTGACCGAAGAGGGCACGCTCCATTGGCTCGACATGGTAGGCAACCGCATCGCCCCGGTGGCGTTCGGTCCCCGCAAGGTGCTCCTCGTGGCGGGACGCAACAAAATCGTGGCCGACCGCAGAGAGGCCGAAGAACGCATCCGGCGCATCGCCGCGCCGCAAAACATAGCCCGCCACCCCGGATTCCGCACACCGTGCGCCAAAACCGGGGTCTGCATGGACTGCAACTCCCCCGACCGCATCTGCAATACCCGGATGGAGATGCTGCGCTGCCACCCGGCAGGGCGCGTGCTGGTGGTGCTGATCGACGAAGACCGGGGATTATGAAAAACAGAAACGCATGAAACGGCAGTTCTATCTATTGTGCGCCCTGTGCGCGGCGCTGCTCACGGCAGCGTGCGGAGAATCCCGGACCGGCGTATTCTACACGGCCCGCTACCCCGTCACCCGGATCGAAGCCGAGGTCGCCCTGACCGAAAACTCCGATCCCGGCACGGGAGAGGAGGGAGACGGCTCCGGGGATAACTCCGGCGGCGGAGAGACCGGAGACGGCAACGAAGACGGAACCGGAGACAATACCGGGACCGGCGATGATACCGGGACGGGAGACAACGCCGGCTCCGGAGCGGACGACGGCGGGAATCCGGACGACGGCGGCGGCGAAGGCGGCGAAGGGACCGGCGAAGGCGACAGCGAAGAAGACGGCGGCAGCGGGGAGAATCCGCTGGTCGCGCAGATCGAGACCGAGATCGTGTCGGCGGCCCCCGTGCAGGCGGGAGGCGGCTACACGCTGCACTTCTCGCAATACAACGGCGGACGGGCCGAAATCAGGACCGCGCCCGACACGGAACCCGTGACGGGACTGTTCGGCAAGGAGCCGGGCAAGGAGCAGTTCGAGGTTCTCTTCGGCGAGGAGGACTACGTATGTTCGCCCGCATCGTACACCGACGAGGAGGGCGAGCGGAAAATCGTGCTGGAGGTGGACCTCACGGAACAGTACCAGGCCCTCTACCCCGCGGCCGGCATCACGCGGGCCGTGCGCAGGGAGTACACCTCGGCAAACGCATACTGAACAGGATGGCAAAGGTAAAAAAAGCCTTCTTCTGCAAAAACTGCGGATTCGAAGCCCCCAAATGGCTGGGGAAATGTCCCTCGTGCGGGGAATGGAACACCTTCGCGGAAGAGATCGTGGCGCGCGAGGGCGGCTCCGTACCGGCCGTCGCCGCAGGGTCGCTGCCGGCGGCGAACCCCCAGCGGGTGCGTGACATCCGCGAGAGCGAACACCGGCGGCTCGATCTGGGCAACGCCGAGGTGAACCGCGTGCTGGGCGGCGGCATGGTCCCCGGATCGCTCGTGCTGCTGGGCGGCGAGCCGGGCATCGGCAAATCGACCCTTTCGCTCCAGATCGCCCTGGCCGCGAACGGGCTGAAGACCCTCTACGTCTCGGGCGAGGAGTCGGCCGAGCAGATCAAGATGCGCGCCATGCGGCTCGGGATCGGCAACGAGGAGTGCATGATCTACCCCGAGACGCTGCTGGAGAACATCGTGGCGCAAATCGCCGAGCAGAAGCCCGACCTGGTCGTCATCGACTCGATACAGACCATCTACACCGAGCTGATGGATTCGTCGGCCGGAAGCGTGTCGCAGATCCGCGAATGCGCCGCGACGCTGCTCAAATACGCCAAATCGACCGCCACGTCGATCGTCATCATCGGCCACATCACCAAGGACGGGACCATCGCCGGACCGAAGATCCTCGAACACATCGTGGACGTCGTCCTGCAATTCGAGGGCGACAGCAACAACATATACCGCATCCTGCGCGGCATCAAGAACCGCTTCGGCGCGACGTTCGAAATCGGCGTGTTCGAAATGCTGGACACCGGACTGCGGGGCGTGGACAATCCGTCGGAAATCCTGCTCACGCACTACGAGGAACCGCTGAGCGGCATCGCCGTGGGCGCTGCGGCCGACGGCGTGAGACCCTACCTGATCGAAGTGCAGGCGCTGGTGAGCGGCGCGGCCTACGGCACGCCCCAGCGCACGGCCACGGG
>CDYX01021419.1_pt1 | contig 29054 bp, 24 predicted proteins | sample 554871 | NCBI WGS metagenome assembly CDYX01 (sample SAMEA3182061, study PRJEB8094) | gut metagenome | biome: human; feature: gut; material: Stool; isolation source: human stools | place: Canada | collected 2013-01-14 | reverse complement strand
TCGGCAATGTTCAAATAAATTTGACATTGCACTCACTTATTCGTATCTTTGTCAACGGCTTGTCTTCGTCGCTTGCGGCGGAGCGGATGCGGAGGATAGAATGCCGCTCCGTTTGACGGGAAAAATCTAAGACGAACGCGCATGAATATTTCAATTGTGGGAACAGGCTACGTCGGACTGGTGTCGGGCGCCTGCTTTGCCGAAATGGGCATCGACGTGACCTGCGTCGATATCGACGAGAAGAAGATCGGGCGTCTGCTGTCGGGCGAGGTTCCGATCTACGAACCGGGGCTCGACGATCTGGTTCGGCGCAACGTCGAAGCGGGACGCCTGCATTTCACCACGGATCTGAGCAGTTGTCTGGATCAGGTGGAGGTCGTCTTCTCGGCCGTCGGTACGCCGCCCGACGAAGACGGATCGGCCGATCTGCGTTATGTGCTGGAAGTGGCCCGTACGTTCGGGCGCAACATCAATAAATACACGATTCTGGTCACTAAGTCGACCGTTCCCGTAGGAACGTCGAAGAAGGTGAAGGCCGTCATTCAGGAGGAGTTGGACAAGCGAGGCGTGCAAATACCCTTCGAGGTGGCGTCGAACCCCGAATTCCTGAAAGAGGGAGCGGCGATCAAGGATTTCATGTCGCCCGACCGGATCGTCGTCGGTACGGAGTCGGAGCGTGCGCAGCGGCTCTTGTCGAGATTGTACAGGCCCTTTCTGGTCAACAATTTCCGAATCTATTTCATGGATATTCCTTCGGCCGAGATGACCAAATATGCGGCCAATGCGATGCTGGCGACGCGAATCTCCTTCATGAACGACATCGCGAATCTCTGCGACGAGGTCGGAGCCGACATCGATATGGTTCGGAAGGGGATCGGAACGGACGCGCGCATCGGCAACAAATTTCTCTATGCCGGTTGCGGGTACGGCGGGTCGTGCTTTCCGAAGGACGTGCGGGCATTGGCACGCACGGGACGGGAGTATGGTTCTCCGATGCGGATCATCGAGGCGGTCGAAGCCGTCAACGAACGGCAGAAGGAGATCGTCGTACGGAAACTTGCGGCCGAATTGGGCGATCTGCGCGGCAGGACCGTCGCCCTGTGGGGGCTTGCCTTCAAGCCCGAAACCGACGATATGCGCGAAGCGCCCGCCCTGGTGGCGATCGACCGCTTGACACGCGCCGGCGCTGCGGTGAGGGTCTACGATCCGGCGGCGATGGACGAATGCCGCCGCAGGGTAGGGGATGCCGTCGTCTATTGCAGCGATATGTATGAAGCGGTCGTCGATGCCGATGCGCTGGTGCTGCTGACCGAATGGAAACAGTTCCGTCTCCCTTCGTGGACGGTGATTCGAAAGGTCATGGCCAATCCGCTGGTGATCGACGGGCGCAATATCTACGACAAGGCCGAATTGATCGCCGAAGGATTCACCTACAAGGCCATCGGGAAATAACGGCTCCGCCATGCGGCCGGCGGAGGGTTTGCAACGGACGGCAGGAGGAAATTTAATGATACGCTTTTAGGACGATGAAGGATCGTGCACGAATGGATTTGTTCGCTTTTCTGCGGGCGGGGGTACGTTCCGGCGACACTCCGGATATCGGCGGATCGACGGACGACCGGTGGCGGGAGTTGTACACCGCAGCCTCATCGCAGGGGGTGTCGGCCCTCGTCTGGGACGGGATTCGCCGGTTGCCGCCGGAGTTGCAGCCGTCGAGGGAGCTTCGGTTGCGTTGGGCCTACAACGTCGAGCGGATCGAACGCCGGTACGGGCAGCAGCGTCGCCGGGCAGCGGAACTGGCTGCGGCCTACGCCGAAGCGGGAATTCGTACCGTCGTATTGAAAGGGTTCGCCGTCAGCCGGTTGTACCCTGTTCCGGAACATCGGCCCTGCGGCGATCTGGATTGTTTCCTTTGCGGCGATTACGAGCGCGGCAATCGGGTGGCCGAACAGGTCGGGGCCGAGGTGAAACGCGATTACTACAAACACTCCCATATCGTATTCCGCGGGCTGACGGTCGAAAACCACCGGTTCTGTACGGCGGTTCGCGGGAGCCGTCGGGCGAAGCGGTTCGAGCGGCATCTTCAACGATTGCTTGCGGAGGGGCCGTTGTCCTGCATACCGGAAACGGCGCTGCTCGTCCCTCCGCCCGATTTCAATGCCCTTTTTCTGGCCAAACACGCCTTGTCGCATTTCCTGACCGAGGGCATTTCCCTGCGGCATCTGTGCGATTGGGCGGTCTTTATCGACCGCGAAGGCGACGCGGTCGACTGGACGGCGTTCCGGAAGGTCGCGGCCGAAGATCGCCTGCTGCGTTTCGCGGAGATCCTCTCCGACCTCTCCGTCCGGTATCTGGGCGTCGCGCGGAATCCGCTGCCGGCCGGCGTGCAGGCGCTCGCCGACCGGGTATTGGACAATATCCTCTACGAGCGCCGGCACCTGAACGATTCGCCGGGCGGCGCATGGACGAAGCGGATGCGTCTGATCGGCAATCTGGCGCGCGACCGCTGGAAATACGGGGAGGTGTACGGGCGAAGCTTCCTGCTCGAAGGTCTCCGGCTGTCGGTCGGATACCTTTTCGATCGCAATCCTGAATTATAGCATCGCCGGCTGGATGTCTCCGGAGAACGGCGAGGCGTGGAAAGGATCCGTCCGTTTTTAACGGGCGGTCCTTTTTTTGAGTCCGGACGCAGACCGGTCGCGTGCCTCTTCGTCCCTGTCGCCGGAAAACCGGCACACTCCTTGCTTTTTATGCCGGACGATAAACGGGTCGGTGGATGAGAAGTGTCAAGGAACAATATTGGCGTTATTCGCTCTTCGTCATCATTCTGGTATTGGGTGTGGTTATCTTCGCCGAACTGACGCCCTATATCGGCGGGCTGCTCGGCGCCATGACGATCTATGTGCTGCTCCGGCGGCAGATGCGCTATCTGACGGTTCGCCGCCGGTGGCGGCGCAGTCTGGCGGCGTCGGTGCTGCTGGTCGAAGCCATCGTCTGCTTCCTGATTCCGTTGAGCGGTATCGTGTGGATGTTCGTCGACAAGGTACAGGATTTCACGCTCGACCCCCAATCGCTGATCTCCTCGATCCGTCATGTCTCCGAACAGATCCGCCTGCGGATCGGTTACGATCTGTTGCAGGACAGCAACATCTCGTCGATGGTGGCCGTGATCACCCGATTCGGGCAGGCGTTTCTGCAAGGTATTTTCAGTTTCGGGGTCAATATCGTCATGCTGTTGTTCGTGCTCTATTTCATGCTGATCGGCGGTACCCGCATGGAGAATTATTGCCGGGCCATGCTTCCGTTCAATGCCACCGTCGCACGCAACGTGACGAACGAAATCTATATGATCGTCCGCTCGAATGCGATCGGCATTCCGCTGATCGCCGTGGTGCAGGGGTCGATCGCCTATGCGGGTTACCTCGTCTGCGGCGTTCCCAGCGCGTTGTTCTGGGGAGTCGTCACCTGCTTCGCCACCATTCTGCCCGTCGTCGGCACGGCGCTCGTCTGGGTTCCGCTCGCGGCTTATCTCGCGGTGGAGGGAAGTTGGGGCGCCGCCGTCGGGCTGATGGCCTACGGCGTGCTCGTCGTTACGCAGTCGGACAATGTGATCCGGTTCATTTTACAGAAGAGAATGGCCGACACGCATCCGCTCGTGACGATTCTCGGCGTGCTCATCGGCCTGCCGCTTTTCGGGTTCATGGGCGTTATCTTCGGCCCGCTGCTGCTGGCGATGTTCGTCTTCTTCGTCCATATCTTCAAGCGCAAATACCTCGACGGCGCGGAGACCGCGCGTCTGTTCGTTCCCGACAGGTAGCTCGCCCCGCAAACGGAATCGGGAGCCGACATTCGGCTCCCGATTCCGTTGTAAATGCATCCGAAAAGTTTATTCGCGGATGCAGCGCACCGAGTAGGCGTCGGCGCGGGCACCTCCGCCGGCGGGCGAGGTGGTAATCATCTCGTTGCCGGCCGTGTCCTTGATCTGGAACGAGAGCACCGAGTAGGCCCCGCCCTGGAACATGTCGCCGGGGTAGGGTGCGTTGCCCCAATAGGAGCCCCACAAGCCGCTCATGCTGCCCATCAGCATGGCGTAGGAGCCGTCGAAGCGCGCCGCTGCGGGGAAGTAGGAAGATGCGCTGTCGCTCAGATTGAAAGTCCAGCCGTAGTCGTAGTCGGCGAGCGATTTCGCACCGTCGCCGCTGATGTCGGCGATATCGAAATCGTCGATCACCCAAGCGTAGCCGCCCGATGCGGTGAAGTTGCGGAATACGTCGGCAGGCGGAACGCGCCATCCGACGGGACACGGGTCGTAGAAGGATTTGGCCCCCTTGTTGAGGAAGTCGTTCGTCTCGTTGCGTTCAGCGCCTTTGGGATTGCCCCACAGGGCGTCGTTGCTCATGTCGGCCTGCAACCAGTCGCGCGAGGTGTTGAATTGTGCATAGTTGGAGAGGCAGACCGTCGGATTGGCGATGGCGAAGGCGAGATTGTTGTCCGCTGTGCTCGACTGCGACGAGTTGGTGATTTTGATTTCGTTGTCGTCGCCGTCGTAGATCGGCGCACCGACGGTGGCGGTCGTTCCGGTCAGCGTCGGTGCCGCGGGAAACGGATCTTTGCGGCCCCACTGGTAGAGCAGTCCGTAACTGCCGACGTCGCCTGCGGTGTTGTGCATCGCGCCGAGGTTCATGTTCATCACTTCGTATCCGGTTTTCGAATTCAGCCCCGCGACTTCGGCTTCGGGATACCAGATGTGCCAGCTCCACAGGATCGCTCCGTCCTTGACGGCGATCACGGCGTTGCCCGGTCCGGCGATCTTGAAGCTGATCCGGCCGTCGGCCAGCGTTACGCCCGATATCAGACCGGGTGCGCTCTGCCAGACGACTGCGGCGCTCGTGCCCGCGATGGCCGTGGGCGCATCGAGCCCCTCGGTCGTGGCGCCGTTGCCGCGCACGGTCGCGTCGAAACTGTAATTGCCGGCGGCGGTGACGAGGTAGCAGTTCGAAGTACCTTCCCGGCTCAGGTCGGTGTACTTTTCCTTGCCCGCTTCCTGCGATACCTGCAATTCGCGGCTGACGGAGCGTTCGCCCGATGTCGCGGTTACGGTCACGGTGGCGGCCGGCATCGCTTCCGGCGTCTCGTTCTTTACGGCCGATACCGTGAATTTACCTGCGGAGACCGCGACATTGCACCACTTCTGGTCGGAAACGGCGTTCCAGCTCTCCATGTTGGTCGTGACGGTGATCTCGACGCTTCCGCCTTCTGCCGGAAATACGATCGGGGCATCGGGCGCCAGCGTCAGTTCGGGATCGGGAAGTTGTTCGGGGGTGTCGTTGTCGGAGCATCCCGTCAGACATACGCTCAGTGCGCATATCGCCAACAGTAAAAATTTCTTCATACGCTTTTCGTTTTTGAGTTAGACACTATGTTCCCTCTCCGTTTTGTCGTCGGACAAACGGTCGAATCATTTCTGTTGCATGATCGGATGGGCAGCCGCCTTAACTAACCTTGGGGATAAAGATAGGGCGTTTCGTGCGAAAAAACAAGCGTTCGGATCGTTTTTTTCGCTTTTCCCCGTGTCGTTGTGCGTTGATGCGACGGAAGTTGCGGCAGCGGCAAATCCCGTCTTTTGGCAGGAGGATGGTTCGTGTATGTCGGGAAACGGATTTCTCCGGCTGTTGTTTCGCTCGGAAATACGACTGCATGGGAATGCCGGGAAAAGCCTCCCTTTGTCACCCGTGTCGCCAGCCGAGCGCACCCGCTTGCGGAGTGCCGAGGCGCCGCAACGGAAGCCGCGCGCAGCGCCGGCAAAGGGAGGTTTGGAGGGAATGTCGAAACGAGGATTTCTCCGGCTGTTGTTTCGCCCGGAAATACGACGGCATGGGGACGTCGGAAAAAAACCTCCCTTTGTCACCCGTGTCGCCAGCCGAGCGCACCCGCTTGCGGGATGCCGAGGCGCCGCAACGGAAGCCGCGCGCAGCGCCGGCAAAGGGAGGTTTGGAGGGAATGTCGAAACGAGGATTTCTCCGGCTGTTACTTCGCCCGGAAATACAACTGCATGGGGACGCCGAAAAAAAAGCCTCCCTTTGTCAAAGGGAGGTTTGGAGGGAATGTCGAAACGAGGATTTCTCCGGCTGTTACTTCGCTCGGAAATACAACTGCATGGGGACGCCGGAGAAATCCCACTGCTCGCGGATCTTGTTCTCCAAGAAGCGGCGGTAAGGCTCCTTGATATACTGCGGCAGGTTGACGAAGAAGGCGAACTGCGGCGTGGGCGTAGGCAGCTGCATGGCGTATTTGATACGGATGTATTTGCCTTTGGTCGAGGGCGGCGGCGTCTCCTCGATCACGGGCAGGATGTAGTCGTTGAACTCCGAGGTGGGGATACGGCGCTTGCGCGACTGGAAGACGCGCACGGCCGTCTGCAACACTTCCAGAATACGCTGTTTGTTCAGCACCGAAGTGAAGATGATCGGAATGTCGTTGAACGGGGCCAGTTTCTTCATCAGGAACTCGCGCCACTCCTTCATCGTGTTGTTCCCCTTCTCGATCAGGTCCCATTTGTTGACGACGATCACGCAGCCCTTGCGGTTGCGCACGATCAGGTTGTGGATGTTCAGGTCCTGCGATTCGAGTCCCTGCTCGGCGTCGAGCATCAGGACGCAGACATCGGAGTTCTCGATGGCGCGGATCGATCGCATGACGGAGTAGAATTCGAGGTCCTCGGTCACCTTGCCCTTCTTGCGCATACCGGCCGTGTCGACCAAGTAGAAGTCCATGCCGAATTTGTTGTAGCGCGTGTGGATCGAGTCGCGCGTGGTGCCGGCCACAGGAGTCACGATATTGCGTTCGACGCCCAGCAGGGCGTTGGTGAGCGACGATTTTCCCACGTTGGGGCGGCCGACGATGGTGATGCGCGGCAGATCGTCCTCGTACTGCGCCGAAGTTTCGGCGGGCAGCGCCTCCAGGATGGCGTCCATCAGGTCGCCCGTGCCGCTTCCCGACATCGACGAGATGCAGTAGGGGTCGCCCAGCCCGAGCTTGTAGAACTCGTGCGAGGAGTAGATCTGATCGTAGTTGTCGACTTTGTTGCAGACCAGGATGACCTTCTTCGTGGTGCGGCGCAGGATGTCGGCCATGAGCGTGTCGAGGTCGGTGATGCCCGTCGACACCTCCACCAGAAAGAGGATTACGTCCGCCTCGTCGATGGCGAGCATCACCTGCCGGCGGATGTCGTCTTCGAAAATATCGTCCGAATTGACCGTATAACCGCCCGTGTCGATCACGGAAAACTCCTTGCCGTTCCAATCGGTTTTGCCGTAATGGCGGTCGCGGGTCGTGCCGGCCGTGGAGTCCACGATGGCCTGACGTTGTCCCACCAGACGGTTGAAGAGTGTGCTTTTGCCCACGTTGGGGCGACCGACTATCGCTACCAAACTCATAACGTTGAAGAATTTATCCAAAGGTTGCACAGCATTGCGGGGCATATTCCGTGCCGCATGGCGCGTGCATTTTTTCAAGCGGCAAAGGTACGATAATTCGATGAGGTATGAAAGTTTCGGAAGATTTTTCACGCTTATTTACGAAAAATCCCTATATTTGGCACTATATATACTTCGCCATGACGTTCGGTCGCGGGGATTGCGCCTGCGACGCGGAACGTCTGCGATAAGTGGAAATTCTTTTTTGTGACGATAATGAACAGACGCATTCTCACGGCGATCGCCCTGTTGCTGACGGCCTTTCCGGCCGCGGCGGCCGGGCCCCGGCTGGGCCTGCAAGCGCGGGCCGGTCTCAATGTCGCCGACTTCTCCGCATCGGCCGAGGGGTTGAATCTCTCGACCCGGCTGGGATTCCATGCGGCCGTGGCCGTGCCGCTTTCGTTCGGCGCCATCGGCGTACAGCCCGAACTGATGTACATGCGCAATACGTTGAAGGTGAACGGCCAGAAGGTCAAGATGTCCAATGTCGAACTGCCCGTGCTCTTCACGTTGCGCCTGCTGGGGCCCCTGAGCGTGTTCGTGGGCCCCGCGTTCGCGCTTTCGGACAGCAGTTATTACCGCATCGACGGCGAACGCCGCGAGTTCGGCAATGCGAAACCGACGCTCACCTACATGGCCGGTGCCGCCGTGCGGCTGAACCATCTGGTGCTCGACTGCCGTTTCAACGGTGCCTTCAACAAGACCGAAAACTATTTCGAGGGGGTCTATCCCCGCATCAAGTCCTACCAGCTGCTTTTCAGCGTAGGCTACGCATTCTGACGATGGGGGAGGAGATCAGCAAGGAGATCGCCGTCGACGGCGTCGACGTGCGCGAGTTGTACGGTGCGCAGAATGTCTACCTCGAACAGATCCGGGCGCTGCATCCGGCGCTCAAAATCGTAGCGCGCGGTTCGTCGCTCAAAGTGCTGGGCGCCAAGAGCGCGGCCGAGCGTTTCGAACGCCGCATGCAGGGATTGATCGACTATTACCTCAAATACGGCCATATCTCGCGCGAGGTGGTGGCGCAGGCGTTCGCCGCGTCGGGCCTTGCGGCGGACGAGGCTCCGGCCGATCAGGACGTGATTGTCTACGGCAACAACGGCACGGTGGTGCGGGCGCGCACGGTCAACCAGCAGCGGCTGGTGCGCCTGTACGACGCCGACGACCTGCTTTTCGCCGTCGGGCCGGCCGGCTCGGGCAAGACCTATACGGCCATTGCGCTGGCCGTGCGTGCGTTGCGCGAGAAGGTGGTGCGGCGGGTGATCCTCACGCGGCCGGCCGTCGAGGCGGGCGAGAAACTGGGCTTCCTGCCCGGCGACATGAAGGAGAAGCTCGACCCTTACCTGCAACCGCTCTACGACGCGCTCAACGACATGATTCCGCCCGCCAGGTTGCAGAAGTTCATGGAGGAGGGGACGATCCAGATCGCACCGCTGGCCTACATGCGCGGCCGGACGCTCGACAACGCCTTCGTCATCCTGGACGAGGCGCAGAATACCACGCTGCCGCAGATCAAGATGTTTCTCACGCGCATGGGGCGCAATGCCAAGTTCATCGTCACGGGCGACGTGACGCAGATCGACCTGCCGCGCCGGAGCGACAGCGGCCTTACGCGCGCCATCGGGATTCTGCGTGACGTGAAGGGGATCGGCGTCGTCGAATTCGACCGCCGCGACATCGTGCGGCACGAGCTGGTCAAACACATCGTCGAGGCTTTCGACCGCCACGGCGAGTCGGAGGCGCCGCCCGTTCGGACAGATCGTAAATCTTAAAACAAATATCCGATTATGAATACCGATTTAACCGCTTTGAAACCCGCACTCGTGTGGAAGCACTTCGCGGCGATGACGCAGATTCCGCGTCCGTCGTTCCATGAGGAGAAGATCCGCCGCTACGTGCTGGATGTGGCCCGCTCGCTGGGGTTGGAGTGCCGCGAGGATGCGGCGCACAACGTCTACGTGCGCAAACCCGCCTCGAAGGGCATGGAGAACCGTGCGGGGGTGATCCTGCAAGCGCATCTCGACATGGTGCCGCAGAAGAACAACGACAAGAAGTTCGACTTCCTGAAAGACCCGATCCGCGCCTACGTCGACGGCGACTGGGTGACGGCCGACGGTACGACGCTGGGGGCCGACAACGGTATCGGTGCGGCGGCGATTCTGGCCGTGTTGGAGGACGATACGTTGGAGCACGGTCCGCTGGAAGCGCTCTTTACCGCCACCGAGGAGACCGGCATGGCCGGTGCGTTCGGGCTGAAAAAGGGGTTGCTCAAAGGCGACATCCTGCTCAACCTCGACTCGGAGACCGAGGGCGAACTCTATGTCGGCTGCGCGGGCGGTCTGGATGCCAACATCCGCTTCCGCTCCGTGCCCGAACCGACTCCTGCACGCAACTACACGGCGGCGACCGTCGCGGTCAAGGGGTTGAAGGGCGGCCATTCGGGCATCCAGATCGTCTGCCAGCGCGCCAATGCCAACAAACTGCTCTTCCGCCTGCTGCGCCGCTGGACGGCCGCGCACGACCTGCTGCTCTGTTCGGTCGACGGCGGCGGTCTGCGCAACGCCATTCCGCGCGAGGCGACGGCCACGGTGCTGGTGCGCAGCAAGGAGTTCGAGGCGTTCCGGAAGGAGGTGCGTGCTTTCGAAAAACTCATGCGGGCCGAGTTCGCCGGCGTCGAGGAGGGGATTTCGATCAAAGCGGAGGCGTGCGAGCGTCCCGCCGAGATGATCTCCCGGGAGGTGCAGGACAAGCTGATCCGTGCCGTCGCGGCCTGTCCCGACGGTTTGCAGCGCATGTCGCCGGCGATGCCGGGGCTGGTGCAGACCTCGACCAATCTGGCGCGTGTCGTTTCGGACGGCCGCAGCGTGCAGCTGCAATGCCTGCTGCGCAGTTCGGTCAATTCCGAGAAGGAGGCGCTGGGCGACGCGATCGCCGCGGTGTTCGAACTGGCGGGCGCCAAGGTGGAGCTGACGGGCAGCTACGACGGCTGGAATCCCGACATGGACTCCCCGATCCTCAAAGCGATGACCGCCTCCTACGAGGCGCTCTACGGCAGCCGGCCGGCCGTCATGGCGATCCATGCGGGGCTGGAGTGCGGCGTGATCGGCGGCACCTATCCCAAATTGGACATGATCTCGTTCGGCCCCACGATCTGCTATCCCCATTCGCCCGACGAGCGGGTGGAGATCGCCTCGGTGGGCAAGTTCTATGAATTCCTGCTTCACACGTTGAAGCACATTCCCGTCCGGTAGCCGTGGTCGCTTCGTCGCCTCACGTCGAAGAGCATCAGTGGTTCGCCATCGTCAATCCCGTGGCCGGCAACGGCCGCGGGCTGGACGAGTTTCCGCGCATCTCGAAACTGCTGCGCGAGCAGCAGATCCACTGCGAGGCGGTGTTCAGCGAACACAAGTTCCACGCCGTCGAACTGACGGTCGAAGCCGTGCGGCGCGGCTACCGCCGCATCATCGCCGTCGGCGGCGATGGTACGCTGCACGAGGTGGTCAACGGGCTGTTCATCCAGCAGGTGGTGCCTCCGTCGGAGGTGCTGCTGGCGGTGATCGCCGTCGGGTCGGGCAACGACTGGATCCGCATGTTCGGTATTCCGCAGAACTGCGCCGACGCCATTCGCGCCATCCGCGAGGAGCATTCGTTCTTGCAGGACGTGGGCGTCGTATCGTACGAGGAGGCGAAATACCGCCAGAGCCGCTACATGGTCAACGTGGCGGGCGCAGGCTACGAAGCGCAGGTCGTGCGGTGCTTCAACCACCTCAAAAAGAAGGGGCGTCGCGGCCGCTGGCTCTACACATGGTCGGTCATCCGCTCCTTCTTCCGCTACAAACCCACGGGCACGAAGGTATGGGTCGACGGCAAACGGGTCTACAACGACCTGCTGCTCAGTATCGCGCTCGGTGTGGGCAAGTACAACGGCGGCGGTATCCAGCAATTGCCCGACGCCGTGGCCGACGACGGCATGTTCGACATCTCGCTGGTGCGCCCCATTCACTTCTGGCACATCATCTTCCGCTTCCACAAACTCTTCAACGGCAAGATCTACGAGATCCGCCACATCCTGCGCGAGCGGGGCGGCACGATCCGCATCGAGTCCTCGCCCGAAATCGAGGTCGAGCTCGACGGCGAACTGCTGGGGCATACGCCGCTCGAATTCACGATGCTGCGGCGCGCCATCCGCGTCGTGGTGTCGCGGGAGTTCCTCGAATCCATGGAGTAGCGGATGTCTCGTAAAACGGATACGGGCGACCTTCGAGGCCGCCCGTATCCGTATGAAGCCGCTATGTCCGGCGTCAGTTCGTTTCGATGACTTCGACCTCGGTGATCTCCCAGTCGAACAGATCGTTGGCGCATTGTCCTTCCAGTCGCTGCATGGTCGAGGTGTTGACCGTGTCGGCCATCACGGCGTTGACGAACTGGTCCAGCGTGACGAAGGTGCTGTTCACCTTGCCGGCCAGGCAGTTGTAGAAGGCGTGCAGCTGGTCGTGATCCAATCCTGCCGGAAGCATCTTCCGGGCCACGAGCTGCTCGTAGGGGAAGATGTGGCGCATGTTGCGGGCATCGGCCTGCAACTCCTCGACGACGGTCTCGACGATCACCAGCTGTACGGTGTCCTCCACGCCGGGCATCGTGACGAAGGTCGCATAGACGGGGTAGTCGCCTTCGAGGGCGGTGGCTACGTCGTCCGAGAAGAGGATGAACTCCGCATCGGTCAGGTCGTTGAGGTAGGCCATCTGGCGGTAGTCGCGCAGCATTTCGCGCATCTCCTTGCGCTGCTCGCGGTTCCACTTGCGTTGCTCGGAACAACCGAATCCGGCTGCAAGGATCAGCATTACCGGCAGATAGAGTAGGATTTTTTTCATGACGATTGAATTTTTTACGTTACGACGCGTAAAATCGCAACAGTTGTGCCAAAAAGAGTTATCTTCGCTTCTGCGTAAAAACTTGCGATCATGGATATTCTCGAATACCGCGATTACTGCCTTTCGCTGCCTTTCGTGGAGGAGAGCACGCCCTTCGACGAGACGACGCTCGTCTTCAAGGTCGGCGGACGCATGTTCACCTACGCCGGAATGGAGGATTTCCGGCGCCTGGCCGTCAAGTGCGATCCCGACGAAGCCGTCGGGCTGCGCGAGCGCTACGAGGGGGTCGAGGCGGCGTGGCACGGCAACAAACGCCACTGGAACGACCTCTACGTCGACCGCGATCTGAGCGACGCTTTCGTGCGCGAACAGATCCGCCGCTCCTATATGCTCGTCCTGCGGCATAACGTCACGCCCCGCACGCTGCGCGACGAGATGCTGGCGCATGTCGCCCGTCACGGCCTTCCCGAATAACCGGATATGGATTTCAACCGCTATATCTCGACCGGCGAGTTCGCCGCACTGGCGGATTGGTTCCGCAGCGACGGAGAGGTCGTGCATTATGCTGCGGGCGATCGTTTCGCGAGACAGGGATGCCGCAATCGCCATTGCGGAGTGGTCGGACGGGGCGCTTTCCGCTATGTGCACCTCGCCCGTTCGGGCGAGCGTCACGTGGTGGGGTATGCCTTTGCCGGAGAGTTCGTGGGCGATTACGTCGCGATGTGCGGCGATCGGCCGTCGCAGGTGAGCATCGAAGCGATGTGCGACTGCACGGTGTGGCGTGCGGACGACGATCGGCTCGAAGCTTTTTATCGGGCCGGTCCGGCGTGCGAACGGCTGGCGCGCCGGCTGGCCGAACGTCTGACCTGCGAACTTTACGAACGGATGTTGCAGCTTTATGCCTGTACGCCGCAGGAGCGTTACGAGACGCTGTTGCAGCGTTGTCCGGAGCTGCTGAACATCGTTGCGTTGAAGGAGCTGGCCTCCTATCTGCGCGTACGGCCCGAAACGCTGAGTCGCATTCGCGGCCGCGTGCGGTGAGAAATTGATTCGGATCAAGCGTTTTTTCTCTTCGGATAGCTACTTTCGTCTCGATGAAAAGAGCGATCGTTATCGGCGCCACGTCGGGAATCGGACGCGGCCTGGCCGAAGAATTGGCGGCGCGGGGCTACCGCGTCGGACTCGTGGGGCGAAGGGAGGCGCTGTTGCGCGAAATCGCGGCGGCCGATCCGGCGGCGTACAGCTGTGCCGTCGCCGACGTTACGCAGCCGGATGCAGCGCTCGCTGCATTGGACGGTTTGGTCGCGGTGTTGGGCGGTTTGGAGTTGTGCATCGTCGCGGCCGGTACGGGAGACCTGAATTCCGATCTCGACTTTGCGGTCGAGGCGTCGGCGATCCGTACCAATGTCTTGGGCTGGACGGCGGTCGTCGACTGGGCCTGCCGGTTGTTCGAGCGGCAGCGCGGCGGCCATCTGGTCGTCATCTCGTCGGTGGGAGGATTGCGCGGCAGCGGTGCCGCTCCGGCTTACAACGCCTCGAAAGCCTATCAGATCAACTACGCCGAGGGGTTACGCCAGCGGGTCGCGAAGAGCGGACTGCCGGTCACGATCACCGACATACGGCCGGGGTTGGTCGATACGGCGATGGCCAAAGGCGAGGGGTTGTTCTGGGTGCAGCCGGTGGCGAAGACCGTCCGGCAGATTCTGCCTGCCGTCGAGAGGCGGCGTCACGTGGCTGTCGTCACGCGGCGCTGGCGCATCGCGGCGTGGCTGTTGCGGCATTTGCCCGAAAGCCTTTATCTGAAAATGTAGCGGGGAAAGTCGGGAACGGAGCGCTCCTCCCGATCGCGGAACGGTTTGCGGCGGGGCATGGCGGAAAGAGACGAAAGAGGGGCGTTCTACCGAACGCCCCTCTTTCGTCATTGCCCGATCCGCCTGAGCCAGCGCCGGTAGCCCGCGACGGCCAGCGCGGAATAGAGCAGATACAATCCCGCCGTGAGGGGAATATCTTTGTAGAGATAGAGCCCCACCGTCACGACGTCCACGGCCAGCCACACGAGCCATTGCTCGACGTATTTGCGCGAAAGCATCCAGTAGGCCATGATGCAGAGCGCCGTGGTGAGGCTGTCCCAGAACGGAACGGTGCTGTCCGTGAAACGCACGAGCAACAGGTAGAGCAGCGCGTGGATCGCCGCATAGGCGGCGGCCATGCGGAACCACATGCGGGCCGGCGTGCGGGCGATGCGGCCGGTCTCGCGTTCGGCAGGCTTCGGCTTTTTCGCCCAGACGCAGAGTCCGTACAATCCGGCCAGGATGTAGTAGACCTGCATCGCGCAGTCGGCGTAAAGTCCTGATTTATAGTAGAGCGCACCGTGCACCAGCGGCATGACGAGCCCCACGATCCAGAGCCGGATGTCGGCGCGGTATTCCAGCCAGAGGTAGAGCAGGCCGAGCACGACGCCCGCGAGTTGCAGCGCGAGTTTCCAGTCCATCCGCTCAGAACTTTACGGTCACGTTGGCCAGCACGTTGAGCGGCGCCTGCGGGAAGTAGAGGGCCGTATGCTGCGAGGGAGAATCGCGGAACCAGGTGCTGTATCCGTAGCCGTTGTTCTCGTATTCGGTGTTGAAAAGGTTGTTGACCTGCAAGCCCAGCCGGATGCGCCGGGCGTTTCGCGTGCGGAAAGAGTACGACAGGTTGAGGTTCGTCACGCAGTAGGCGTCGAGCGACAGCGCGTCGTTCTCGTTGTTCGCGAAGTACTGCTCGCCGACGTACTGCGTGTGGAAAGCCGCTTCGAATCCGCCGTAGTGGAAGTCGAGAATGAGGTTGGCGATCGTTTCGGGCGAGTAGGCGAGTTTCGTGGTGCCCAGCGCTACCGGCCCGTCGCTGATGACGTTCCAGTCCTCGTCGTTGTCGTAGACGGTGCGCAGTTCGGTGTAGTTCTCGATGCGGTTCTGCGAGAAGGTGGCGTTGGCCGATGCGGTGAACCATCCGGTGACCTTCCACGACGCCGACAGTTCGACGCCGCGGCGGTAGCTGTCGTCGACGTTGTCGTTGAGCGCATCGTAGCCGTCGTTGATCCGGCCCATCGGCACGAGCTGGTCCTTGTATTTCATGTAGTAGAGGTTCACGCCCAGCGAAAGCCGGGGAGCGGTGTAGGTGTATCCCAGTTCCCAGTCGTAGAGCTTCTCCGACGAGGGGTAGGTGTAGTCGGCCGTGAACATGTAGCGGTCGGTGAAATCGCCGCGGGTCGGCTCCTTCTGTGCCACGGCGAACGAGAAGAAGAAGCTGTTGCGCTCGCCGAGACGGTAGCTCACGCCGGCGCGCGGGTTGAAGAAGTGGTAGGTCTTGTCCACGTCGATAGGCTGCATCGGCATCCCCTCCTGACCGATGTAGTTGTCGTTGGTTCCCCACGCTTCGTAACGGACGTAACGGTACTGGATGTCGGCGAAGAGCCGCAGCCCGTGCGCCGCCTGCCAGTTGGCGCGTGCGAAGAGGTTGGCGTCCTGCTTGTCGACGTCGTTGTCGTACCAGCGGCCGCCGATCGCCTCGGCGTCCATGCCGTCCACCCAGTCCAGCTCGCCCCAGTGCGGGCAGGTGTAGTAGCTCCACGAACCGCCGAAGTTGAGGTCGAGCGCACGCGAGGTGTAGGAGGCCGAGGCGTTGAGCCCGCCCAGGTGGTTGCGCATGATCTTCTCGCGGATCAGGTCGGCCTCCTGGATTTCGGTGTCGAGATTGACGTATTCCGCCAGTTCCGCGTCGTCCTTGTACTGCTTGTAGTAGCCGTAGCCGTAGGTGTAGAAGGCCGTGGCGTTGAGCGCCCAACGGTCGTTGAAGCGGTGGTTCAGGATGAGCTGGTTGTTGATTTGCAGGTAGTTGTCCGTTTGGTCGTCGTAATAGCCGACGTGCGATCCGTCGGCCAGTACGTGCGGGCCGGCCGAGGTCTGGTACTGGCCGCTGTCGTGGTAGCGGCGGCCGTAGCGCTCCATGTCCTCCATTGTGACGCCGTTGTAGGTGAGGTAGGTTTTGGCCTTGCCGCCGAACGAGAGGAGTTTGACCATCGTCCGTCCGTTGTAGTAGCCGCCCTGGAACAGATAGGATTTCAGGTCGGTGGCGCCGCGGTCGATGTAACCGTCCGAGCCGATGTGCGTCAGCCGTGCGTCGACGGCCCAGTGGCCGCCCAGCAGCCCCGACGAGATGCCGACGGCCTGCTTGTTGGTGTTGTACGATCCGTAGCTGAGCGAGGCTTCGCCCGAAAATTCGGTCGAGAGCGCTCCGGTGGTCATGTTGACCGCGCCGCCGAAAGCGCCCGTGCCGTTGGTCGAGAGGCCTGCGCCGCGCTGCACCTGCATCGTTCCTACGGCCGAGATCAGGTCGGGCGTGTCGTACCAGTACATCGAGTGCGAGTCGGGATTGTTCATCGCCACGCCGTTGATCGTGACGTTGAGGCGCGTGGCGTCCGTGCCGCGCAGGCGGATCGACGTGCCGCCGATGCCGATGCCCGTTTCGTTGGTGGCGATCATCGAGGGGGTGAGCGCCAGCACGGTCGGAATATCCGTGCCGTAGCTGTTGCGGGCGATCGCGTCGTGCGAAAGATCGGTGTAGGCCACCGGCGTGCGGGGCGTGGCGCGCGTGGCGGTGACTTCGATCTGTTGGAGGCGGTACATGCGTACCGAATCGCTCTCCTGCGCGTGGGCGGCCACTGCGGCGACGCCCGTCAGAATGGGTAGTAAAAACCTTTTCATCGAACCTTTAATTTGAGGTTAAAGAACTGAAAAGGGGTATGCGGTGTTGATTATGCGTCCCGGTCTCGGCATTACCCGTATCCGGTTCAATGGGTATAATCTCAGCCTGGAAAGTAAGGCACCCCTTTGTGAATATCGGGGGCGAAGATAGTGCTTTTCGGCGAGAACGGAAAGGAAAAATGCGGATCTTTTCGCCTGATCACGGTAGAAACGCTCGTGCGAGGCCCTTCCTCCCTGCGTTTGCCTGCGGCGGTCGGCCCGACGCGGTTCGCGCCGGACGATGCCGGATCGGGGGGGGGAAGATTGCGGATAAGCATAAAAAAACGCGCGGCAAGGAATACAACTCCCTGCCGCGCGTGCCTGCGGTCGCCGCCGTCAGTTCTCGAACCACATCTTGGTCCAGACGCCGTCGACGTGCGGAACGTTGTCGTTGACGCTGCCCTCGCGTTCGGGGTAGGGCCAGCGGTGCATGATGCCGGGGTAGAAGTTGCGGATCGACGCCGGAACTTCCAGGGCGGGATACCCCGTGCGGCGTTGGTTCGACCACGCTTCGAGCGGACGCATCATCATCTCGATGCGCTGCTGCGAAGCGATCGCTTCGAGCGCCTTGTCGTCGCCGCCGAGCGTCGAGAGCGACGGCACGCCGGCTGCGAACGAAGCGGCCGTGGCGGCGGCTACGCCGTTGTAGACGCACGACGCCTCGATGCCCTTGCGGTAGGCCGCGTCGGCCTGCGCCAGATCCTTCGCTACGCCCAGACCGCGGACGTAGGCCTCGGCCACGTAGAACATGGTTTCGGCATAGGAGCAGATCACGTCGGGGTAGTCGGCGCGCAGCAGGTTATTCTTCTGGAAGACCGCCTCCGTACACAGCGACGGTTTCTCGCTGATCTCCTTGTCGGTGACGACCGAACCCTTCTCCGACGCTTCCAGCGAGATGTACTCGCCGTCGGCGTTGGCGCGGAAGTAGATCGGGATACGCGGGTCGTCGAGCGCCTTCATCGGATCGAGTACCGTCGGGTTGGCGAAGAAGCAGTATTCGTAGTAGTCGGGATACTGCACGGTGAGCTGGTAGTTGGGGTTCTGGTTGCCCGGCGTCGTGTAGAAGGGGAAGAGGAAGTCGTCGGCCGAGGAGTTCATCAGTTCGCCTCCGTCGATAATGGCCTTGATTTCGTCGCCTACGTCCTCCTTGTTGGCCAGGTACATGTAGAACTTCAATTTGAGCGAGTTGCCCAGCCGGCGCCATTTGGCCATGTTGCCGGTGTAGTAGATGTCGTACTTGTCGATCCGTTTGCTGTTCGATTCGTCGATCCCGTCCAGCGCCTCGTCCAGCAGGCCGATGACCGAATAGAAGACGTCCTTCTGCGTGTCGAATTTCGGCGTCTGCGTCCCTTCGATGTTCCATGCCTCGGAATAGGGGATGTCTCCGTAGAGCATCGACGACTCCCAGACGGTGTTGGCCAGCAGAATCTTGCATTGGGCTACGGAGTTGCTGTCGTTTTCGCCCGTGGCGAATTCGATGGCTTTGAGCAGGTTGTACCCGCAGCTCGAATAGGAGGTCACCCAGCCGTTTCCGGTGGCGTAGGTGCTGATGTTGTACATGTCGTCGCCGACGAACCAGTTGTCGGCGTCGGAGGCCACCTGTGCGGCGTAGATGATCGGGAGCCACTGGTCGCCGCCGACGCGCTTGCTGCTGTAATTGATCGCGGCGTAGTTGAACAGGTAACCCGCTTCGGTCTTGGTCGCCGCGAGTTCGTTCGAGTTGATGTCGAGCCAGTCGCCGCAGGAGTGTAATCCCAGCGAACCGCCCGTCAGCGTGAGACCGAACAGAATCTTGTTTATCAATCTTTTCATACGTCCTGCTTGTTTAGAAGGTTAATTTGATGTTGAAGCCCCAGCTTCGGGTCGTGGGAATCGCCGAGTATTCGACGCCCGAACCTACGGCCGACGGGCCGAAGATGTTGGTTTCGGGATCGATGTGCGGCACGTTCGACTTCATGAGCCACAGGTTGCGGCCCTCGACGCCCAGTGCCAGCGAACCGATGAAGCAGTTCTTGAACCAGCGCTGCGGCATCTGGTAGCTGAGCACCATTTCGCGCAGTTTGACGAAGGTGGCGTCGAAGACGTTGGCCTCGGACACTTTCGAGCTGTAATTGTTCGACCAGAACTGGTAGGGCGTGATGGCCGTCGTATTCTCGGTGCCGTCCTGTTTGACGCCCTTGTCCACGATGTCCGTGCGGTTCTTTCCGATCGTCTCCTCGGCCATGCCGTTCACGCGCAGGTCGGAGACGGTACCCGAGTACATGACGCCGCCGTAACGGACGTCGATCAGGAAGCTCAGCGACAGATTCCGGTAGCGCAGCGTGTTGCTGATGCCCATCGTCCAGTCGGGCGCCACCTTGCCGAGGTTTTTCGTCGTCTCGCTGACGGCGCGCGTACCGTCGTCCTTGATGATGTAGTTGCCCTCGTCGTCGGTCATCCAGTAGGTTCCGTAGAGGCTGAACGGTTCTCCCTCCGCGGCCTTGATTTGGAGCGAGTTGAAACCGGCCGAGAGGGTGTAGCTCGTGATCGAAGGATCGAGTTTCTTGACCAGCTGGCGGTTCGACGCGAAGTTCACGTCCAGATCCCAGCTGAAATTTTTGGTCTCGACCGGTGTGAAGCCCGCCATGATCTCGACGCCCTCGTTGGTGATCGTGCCGGCGTTCTTGCGCATGTAGAAGAAGCCGGTCGAGTTGGCTACGTCCAGACGCACGATGTTCTTCGTCGTCTTGTTGTAGTAATAGGTCGCATCCAGTCGGATTCGCCCGTTGAAGAACCGCAGGTCGGTTCCTATCTCGAACGACGACTGGTTCTGCGGTTCGAGGTTGGGATCGGGATAGGTGGCCGGAGCCATGTAGGCCAGCAGACCGCCGTGCGGGATCGAGTTGTTGCCGACGTATTGCAGGAAGATCGAGCTTTCGGGCGTATAGAGGAAGTCGAGCGCGTAGGGCACCGTGTCGCTGCCGACGTTGGCGTAGCTCAGGCGCAGTTTACCGAAGCTCAGCACGTTGTTCTGCGGGATGAGCTGCGAGAAGACGAAGCCTGCGCTTACCGAGGGGTAGAAGTACGAACGGTGCGACTTGGGCATGGTCGACGACCAGTCGTTGCGGCCCGTCACGCTCAGGTAGACGATGTCCTTGTAGCCCAGGTCGATCTCGCCGTAGACACCGATCAGACGCGACTTGGCCTGGTCGTTGGTCGTGATGACGCTCTCGGCGTTGGCATACGAATAGATGTCTGCCACCAGCAGGTTCTTGGCCGTCACGTCCAGATACTTCGTGAAGTTCTGGTTGATGTTGTGGCCCAGCATCGCCTTGAACGACCAGTCTTTCCCGAAGGTGGTGTCGTAGGAGATCATCAGGTCGTTGTTGATTTGACGGTAGGTGATGTTGTTGGTGTTGAACTGTCCGTCGGGCAGGCCGACCGTTCCCCATGCGTAGATCTGCCGGCGCTGCTCCTCGAAGAAGTCGGTACCGAGGTTGTTGGTGATCGTCAGACCCTTGACAGGCTTGTAGCTGATGACGGCCGAACCGAACATGCGGTCTACCGTGCCGGTGTTCTTGTTCTTGTTCACCGTCCAGTAGAGGTTGCCCGTTTTGCCCGCCTCGTCCACGCTGGCCTGCGTTACGGTCGTACCGTCCTGCGCGTACCAGTTGTTCTTCAACCAGTTGATGTCGGTCGTGCGCGGGATCGCGTTGATCTGGTTGACCAGCACGTTCACGTCGTTCGAACCCTGTGCCGGACGGCCTTGCGAGGTCGTGTGGGCGTAGGAGAACGAGATGCGGGCTTCGAGTTTGTCGTTGAACTTGCGTCCGCCGTTGAACGAAACGTTGTATTTGTCGTACTCGTTGTTGGGGATGACGCCGGTCTGGTTGTGCGCCGTCAGACCCAAACGGAAGTCGTTCTTGTCGTCGCCGCCCGATACCGCTACGCTATTGATATAGGTATGGCCGGTCTGGTAGAAATCCTTTACGTTATTTTTGTACGCCCGCAGCTGTACGTCCTGCCCGAGGAAGTTCTTTACGGTCTGGCCCTCGATCTTGGGGCCCCAGCCGTTCTGATAACCGTAGGAGTAAGCGCCCGTCGTGGGGACGCCCTGCGCATACGAATTTTGGAAGTCGGGCAGGCGCAACACGCTTTCGAAGCGCATCGTCGAGTTGATCGAGACGCTCGTCTGCTGGTTTTTCGAGCCTTTTTTCGTCGTGATGATTACGGCGCCGTCTTTGGCGCGTGCACCGTAAAGGGCCGTCGCGGCGGCTCCTTTGAGGACGTTGATTGATTCGATGTCGTCGCTGGCGATGTCGCCCATGCGGTTGCCCGGATCGACGGCGGCGCCGCTCAGTGCCGAACCGGCGTTGCCCGGGTCGTAGGACTGGTTGCTCACGGGCATACCGTCGATGACGAAGAGCGGCTGACCCGACGAACCGAGCGACGACTGCCCGCGGATGATGATACGCGACGAACCGCCGGCCGTACCCGAGCTCGACGAGATGTTGACGCCGGCTACCTTACCCGACAGGGCGTTGAGGATGTTTCCGTCGCGCGCCTTGGTCAGTTCGTCCGACTTGACGGTCGACACGGAGTATCCGAGCGTCTTCTCCGAACGGGTGATGCCCATGGCGGTCACCACCACGTCGTCTATCGTGTGCGAATCCTCCTTCAACGAGACGGGGATATGGGTTCGTCCGGCGACGTCGACCTGTTGCGGTTCGTAGCCGATGAAGGAGATGTTCAGTTTGGCATCTTCGGGAGCGTTGAGCGAGAAGTGTCCCGAGGCATCGGTCGTCGAACCGATCGTAGTGCCTTCGACCAGAACCGTTGCGCCTACGACTGGCGCCCCGGCCGGATCGGTCACCGTGCCCGACACCTGCTTGTTCTGTGCCGTGACGGTCGCGTCGAGACAGAGAACAGCGATTAACGAAAGTAGAATTTTGTTAATCATACGCATGATTTTTTAAGTGGGTTTTTAATCTGTATACCTCTTGTGTTCGGGGCAAAGTTACGGATTATAATATTTATCGCCAAGATATTTTTAAATAAATTTAATAACTGCTTTCTGTCTACCGGAAAACCCCGTGTGACGCTTATAATTCATAATTCAGAGGGGGGGGTAATATTACGGATTGTAATGTGCTGCTTCGACCGCTGCGTTCCGTTCGGCCGGATCGGGGAGTATATCCTCCTTTTAAAGCGGTTTCAGGAGGGATCGGAGTCGGTGGAGAAAACGGAAACCGGTCGCCTTTCGGCGATTCGTGAAAAATCGTAATCGAATTCCGGAAGATTCGGCCTTCATCCGCTGTCAATACATTGATAATCTATTGTATTCCGATCTTCTCGAATCCGTTTTCCGACTTTCGAGTCCGAACGGAATGAAAAAACCGCATCCTGCGGGGATGCGGTTTTCGGGGGAGGGATCGTGCGTTCAGAACCGGTAGACGTCTTTTTGGCAGTAGAGGGTTTCGTCGTCGAGCGGTGCGGGACGGCTGTCGCCGCACAGCAGGGCGAGCTGGCCGTCGTGCCGGACGATGCGGATTTCGGGCTGCGACGTGAGGATCTCGATCGTGCGGCCCGCTGCGGGATCGTCGAGGCGTGCCGCTTCGCCCAGAATGTTCCGCCGCCACCCCTCGACGGGATAGAAACGTCCGTCGTCCGTTGCGGGCCCCTCCTGCGTGCGGAGCGTCGGCCGCCAGTCTCCCTGCCAGAAGAGTTGCGTGGTCATCGTGAAGGGTGCCGCCGTCGCCCCGCGTGCCAGATGCGTCACGGCGAACTGTCCGTCGTCGTCCAGGTCGAACAAGACGGCCAGCGCCGGTAGTCCGTCGTCGCCGGCGGGAAGCTCCATGACGATGCGGTCGGTCTCCACGCGGCTCTGCCAGATGCGTTGCCCGAAGCCGTAGCGGTTTGCGCAGAGCGTCTTGCCGCGGTCGGCGTAGTCGGCCAGCAGCGCTTCGGGCGTTTCGAAGACGGGCGTCAACGCTTCGGACCTCCCGTCCGCCCCTGCGGCGAAGATTCCCGTCACGGCGGCGCCGGCGTTGGAGAGGCGTACCTCCCGTCCGCCGGCGCAGCGCAGCGTATAGAGCAGGATACCTTCGCCTTCGGCCGAAGCGCCCCACAGATATTGTTCGATCTCCACTATTCGACCGGTTTGAGGTTCGCCAGCAGGGCGTCGATGCGTCGCAGCGTCTCTTCCTTGCCGATGAACGACGTGACGTCGTACATGCCCGGCCCCTTGCCTGCGCCCACGAGCGCCAGCCGCAGCGTGTTCATGATCTGCCCCATGGGGTAGCCCTTCTGCTCGATCCATGCGTGGACGATCCGCTCGGTGTTCTCCAACGAGAAGTCGTCGATCGAGGCCAGCACCTCGCGCACCTCGCGCAGGCGGTCGGGGTTTTCTCCCTTCCAGTATTTGCGCACCTGCTTCTCCTCGTACTGGGTCGGAGCGACGAAGAAGAACGAGGTCAGCTCCCACAGATCGGTGATGAAGGTCGCGCGCTCCTTCATGATCCCTGCCGCGCGGCCCGCCACCTCGTCCGTCACCTCGATGCCGTGTGCGCGCAGGATCGGCTGGTAGAGTGCGGCCAGTTCGGCGTCGCTCTTGCGGTGCATGTACTGGGCGTTGAACCATTTGGCCTTGTCGGGCTGGAAGCGCGCGCCCGATTTCGACACACGCTCCAACGAGAAGGCGTCGATGAGCTCCTGCATCGAGAAGAGCTCCTGCTCCGTGCCCGGGTTCCAGCCCAGCAGCGCCAGCATGTTGATGAACGCCTCGGGGAAGTAGCCGTCTTCGCGGTAGCCGTGCGCCGTCTCGCCCGTGGGCGACTGCCAGAAGAGCGGGAAGACGGGGAAGCCCATCTTGTCGCCGTCGCGCTTCGAGAGCTTGCCGCCGCCCGTGGGTTTGAGCAGCAGCGGCAGGTGGGCGAATTCGGGCTGCGTGGCCTCCCAGCCGAAAGCGCGGTAGAGCAGGTAGTGCAGCGGCAGCGAGGGGAGCCACTCCTCGCCGCGGATGACGTGGGTGATCTCCATCAGGTGATCGTCCACGATGTTGGCCAGATGGTAGGTCGGCAGTGCGTCGGCCGACTTGTAGAGCACCTTGTCGTCGAGCGTCGAGGTGTTGACCTCCACGTCGCCGCGGATCAGGTCGTGCATCCGCACCGTCTCGTCGGCCGGCATCTTGAAGCGGACGACCCACTGGTCGCCGCGCTCGATGCGCGCCCGCACCTCGTCGGCCGGCAGGGCGAGCGACGTGGCGAGCCGTTCGCGCACCGAGGCGTTGTAGGCGAAGGTCTCGCCGCGTTCCTCGTACTGCGCGCGCAGGGCGTTCAGCTCGTCGGCCGTGTCGAAGGCGTAGTAGGCCCAGCCCGCGTCGACGAGTTGCAGGGCGTATTTCAGGTAGATTTCGCGCCGTTCGCTCTGGCGGTAGGGGGCGTGGGGACCGCCTTGCCCGACGCCCTCGTCGATATGGATGCCGCACCATTCGAGCGACTCGATGATGTAGGCTTCGGCGCCCGGGACGAAGCGCTGCGAGTCGGTATCCTCGATGCGGAGGATCATCTTGCCGCCGTGGCGGCGTGCGAACAGATAGTTGTAGAGTGCCGTGCGGACACCGCCGATATGGAGCGGGCCCGTGGGGCTGGGGGCGAAACGCACCCGTACAGGTCTTGTCATTTCCGTGTATATAATTTAAATCCTTATACTCTCTTTTTTTCCGGTCGCGGGTCTCTCCCGCCGCCTGCTTTTCGGCGCGGGAGCGGCCGACCCGAATCGGAGTGCGGCGTTTTGCCCGGGTCTGTCCGAGCCGACGCTATTTCAGTTCGATCCGATGCCGGTCGTCGGCCTCGTTCGCCGCACGGCGGCGTGCGAAGGCTTCGTATTCGGGCGTATGCGGGAAGTCGCGTGCCGCGTGCCGTGCCTCCCGCAGCGGGGCGATGCTGCCGGCGACGATCGCACCGACGGTCAGTGCGACGGCCGTTCCCGCCGCGATCCACATCCGACCGTCGCCGGTCAGCGCGGCGGCGAGGGTCAGCGCGAAGCAACAGCGTTCCGTCCAGTGCGAAGTAGCGATGCGGAGAATCCGTTCCGAGAGGTTCATGGCGGCACTATTTGATCCGATACTCGATGCGCATCGTGATGCGGGCCTTCTTGTGACGGCTCGCGGTGTTGAACGATCCGCCGGCCGAGAACTCCTCGTTGGCGTTGGCGCCCGTGATCTGGAAGACGCCCATGCGCGCCGAGGCTACGGCGCCGATGCCCGTTCCGGCGTTCTGCGCGATCTTCTCGGCACGCGCCCGTGCGTCGGCCGAAGCGCGTTCGATGAGCGACAGCTTCACGTCGTCGAGTTTCGTATAGTAGTAGTCGGGCTGGCGCGCCTCGATCGATACGCCCTGCGCGATGAGCGCCGAGATTTCGCGCGAGACGTTCTCCACCAGATCGACGTCCGTCGATTCGATGCTGAACTCCTGCCGCAGCGAGTACCCCGTGAAACGTTGTCCGGCGTAGTTGCCGTTGGCGCTGTATACGGTTTGGTAGGTCTTGTCGACGTTGACGAAGTTCCATACGACCTGCTTCGCGTCGATCCCCTTCGCTGCGAGGTAGTCGCTGACCTTGCGCTTGCTCTGTTCGATCCGGCGGTAGCCGTCGGCCGCCTCTGCGGCCTCGGCCGTCAGCACGCCGCTCCATACGATCAGATCCGACTCGAACTCCGTTTCGCCCAGACCGGTTACGACCACCGTGTCCTGCGAGCGGTACTTGTAGGTGTAGGCGCGTCCCAGCAGATAGGCGCTCAGAATGATGGCGATGCCGATGATCGCATACTTGATGTGTTCCCTGTTCATGATGGCGAGATATTAGGTGTTTTATTTCGTGTCGGTTTCACGGCTGGCTCGCGGAAAGATTCCGATGCGCCGGCGGATTCCGTCCTTCCGTTTCGCGCGATCAGACGTTGAAGAGGAAGTGCATGATGTCGCCGTCCTGCACGACGTACTCCTTGCCCTCGATGCCGATCTTGCCCACGTCGCGGCACGCCTTTTCGGAGCCCAGCGTCACGTAGTCGTCGTACTTGATGACCTCGGCGCGGATGAAGCCGCGTTCGAAGTCGGTGTGGATGATGCCGGCCGTCTGCGGCGCCTTCATCCCCTTGCGGAACGTCCATGCGCGCGTCTCGTCGGCACCGGTGGTGAAGAACGTTTGAAGGTCGAGCAATTTGTAGGCCGATTTGATGAGCCGCGCCACGCCCGACTCCTGCAAGCCGATCTCTTCGAGGAACATCTGCCGCTCGTCGTACTCTTCCAGTTCGGCGATGTCGGCTTCGGTCGCTGCGGCGATCACCAGCATTTCTGCCCGTTCGTCGGCGATGGCGGCGCGCACCGCCTCGGTGTAGGCGTTGCCCGTCGCGGCGCTCCGTTCGTCGACGTTGCAGACGTAGAGCACCGGTTTGTCGGTCAGCAGGTTGAGATCGGCCACCAGCTTGCGGTCCTCCTTGTCCAGTTCGACGGTGCGGGCGCTGCGGCCCTGTTCGAGTACGGCCTTGTATTGGAGCAGCAGTTCGACGGTGCGCTTGGCATTCTTGTCGCCGCCCGACGTGGCCTGCTTCTGGGTCTTCGCCAGCCGGCTCTCGACGGTTTCGAGGTCTTTGAGCTGCAACTCGGTGTCGATGATTCCTTTGTCGCGCACGGGGTCTACCGAGCCGTCCACATGGGTGATGTTGCCGTTGTCGAAGCAGCGCAGCACGTGGATGATGGCGTTGGTGTTGCGGATGTTGCCCAGGAACTTGTTGCCCAGCCCCTCGCCCTTCGAGGCCCCTTTGACCAGGCCCGCGATGTCGACGATCTCGATCGTGGTCGGCACGACGCGCTTCGGGCGGTCGATTTCCGCCAGCCGGACGAGCCGTTCGTCGGGTACGGTGATGACGCCCACGTTGGGCTCGATCGTACAGAAGGGGAAATTTGCCGCCTGCGCCTTGGCGTTCGACAGGCAGTTGAACAGGGTCGATTTGCCGACGTTGGGCAGACCGACGATTCCGCATTGTAAAGCCATTGTATATCGTTTGATGTTAAATCTTCCGGCAAAGATACGATTAAGCCGAGAGCAATGCAAATTTATTTGTGATTGCCGAGGCGGAGTATCTTCGGTGTCAGCCAAAGATACGAATAAGCGAGTGCAATGTCAAATTTATTTGGACATTGCCGAGCGGGAGTATCTACGGCGCAGCCAAAGACTACGAATAAGCGAGAGCAATGTCGAATTTATTTGAACATTGCCGAGCGGGAGGATTTGGATGCAGTCGAAGATACACGCTTTCCCCGATGAATGTACCCGAACGTTGGGGAGAAATCCGCTTCGGGTATTTCCCGCTGCGAATCCGCAATCTATTCGGGCCGCAGCCGTTGCCGGCGCTGTACGATTTTCCCCGTCTGCGTGACGCCCTCGATAGAGATGTCGTAATCGGCCGGTGCGTCAGAGGTGTAGAACTCGACGATGGCCTGTCCCGTATCGTCGAGCTTGACAGTCGGGTTCCAGTAGAGCGTCGTGCGGTAGTCGGGAACCATCGAGCGGCGGGCTTTCTCCGTCGCGTATGCCGGAGCATAAAACTCCGCAGGGGTTTGATAACCTAACGGTGAAGCTATACTCACGTCAATAGCTGGCGCAACCGCCAATGCTTGATCCAATTCATCTCCCGTTTTGGTCGTAATCGAGACGATAGCTCCATCGAAAACGCCCCATAAAAACATATTCCCTCCGGCGATTAGATCAATGCGTGAAATCCATTCCATCGGCCATGTAGTACATATTGGCATGGTCAAATTTTTATCGGGTTCCAATCCTCCTCGTTCCAAAGCAATCTCCGTCATCGATTTCTTTTTCGTTCCCGTAACGATTAGCTGCCCGATGGTCGATCCTGCTTGAAAATCCGCATCTGCACTATGAGGCGTTGTTGTATTATCGAGTACTCCATCTATCATAAAAGAGACATTCGCTCCATGATATGACAATCTGCCTCCGATGAAATTCATTCCCGGCATACGCTGGACGAATTCCATTATACTATATGCGCCCATTTCTTTTATTTGTTGCATATCCCATGTATGCGCCGCCAGCCGATGCTCGGGCCGTGTGGATTCGAGGCGTTTGTGATGCGTGACATACACCGTGTCGATGAGGATGTTCCGCATGTCGGTCTGCCCTCGCTGTTCGATGTAGTGCCGTGCTTGGGCGAGGTAGGGATTCGCCGCATCCGCTTCCGGCACGCGGGGCAGCGTCCCCACCTCGGGAAACGAATCGCGCGCGACCTTCACGTAGGCCTCCGGCAGCAGCCCCTTCGCCGCCGCGGGCCGCAGTACGAAGAGCGTGCTGTCGGGGAAGTCGAAGCCGTTGAGCGCGAACCGTCCCTCCTTGTCGATCGGCGCCTGCGACGAGTAGTGCCACCGCGGCACGATCATCCGCATCTCGTAGCGGTCGAGCTTCTTCCTCCTGTTCCACAGTCCGCCCTTGTTGATCCGCCCCGCGATCTCCTGCCCGACTTCGAGCGGGTAGGCCGGCGTCGCATACTCGCCCCGTACCGCGGCCGGCACGTCGTAGCGCCGCCATCCCTGCGTGAGCAGCAGTGCGTCGAGCGCCGCGACCCGTGCGGCGTCCCGCCCCTCGAAGTACCAGTCGGGCGTCTCGATCGTACCCCGCAGTTCGGAGGTGAGCAGCAGCGTCGAATAGATGCTGCCCGACGTCGCCGAGGGCACCGCCGCACGATCCGTCACCGCGATCGAGAAATCGCCCGCGGCAGGACCTCCGTCGGGATCGGTCGCCGCGACAGAGAGCGTGACCTTCGTACGTTGTTCGAGTGTGCCTCCGATTTGTACGTCGGTCGTCGCAAGTTCTTCGCCCCGATTGAAGACCAGACGCTCGGAGAGCGCGTTGCCCGCCTTGTCCAGCAGCAGAATTTG